>Ga0315281_10007194_pt1 | contig 15721 bp, 10 predicted proteins | sample YL17G07_0_MG_FD_204540 | JGI IMG/M metagenome (GOLD analysis project Ga0315281, IMG submission 204540) | Sediment microbial communities from Yellowstone Lake, YNP, Wyoming, USA - YL17G07_0 | ecosystem: Environmental > Aquatic > Freshwater > Lake > Sediment | place: USA: Wyoming | collected... | reverse complement strand
GATCGCGCCCTATCTCCACGCCATCAACGTGGACCTCAAGAGTTTCCGCGACGAGACCTACCGCAAGGTGATCGGCGGGCGGCTCGATGGGGTGCTGGAAACCCTCGGGAAACTCCGCGAAAAAGGAATCTGGGTGGAAGTGACGACCCTCCTGGTGCCGGGGATGAACGACTCCCCCGAAGAGATGCGGGACATCGCGCGGTTCCTGGCCCGTCTCGATCCGGATATCCCCTGGCACATCTCCCGCTTCTTCCCCCACTATAAGATGACCCACACCGCCCCGACACCCATGCAGACCATCGAAGCGGCGGTCCGAATCGGAGAGGAGGAGGGGATCCGCTTCATCTACTGCGGAAACGTCCGCGACGACCGCCGCGAGTCCACTTGGTGCCGCCACTGCGGCGCCCTTCTCATTCGCCGCGCCGGCTACACGATCCTGCAATACGAGATCGGCCCGGACGGGGCTTGTCCCTCCTGCGGCGGAATCTGTCCCGGCGTCTGGGGCAATCCTCTCTCCTCAGCGTCCCCGCTCTGAAGAAAAGCGGGTGAGAGAAACGGAGACAGAAAAAACCACGGAATACACGGAAGACACGGAAGAGTTACTTTTCCGTGTGTTCCGTGTCTTCCGTGGTAAAAAACAAGGCCCTCTTTTCATGATCCCACACCCCATGACTTTCCCCTCATCCGCACCCTCAGTCCTCGGCATCGGCTCCGTTCCGTATGATTGCCTCTTCTACATGGACACGGACGGTAATCTTCAGGAAACGCTGGAGATGCCCGGCGGCTCGGTCGGGAACGTGTTGTGCGCGCTGAGTTGGCTGGGCACGCGGTCCGCTGTCGCGAGCGTCGTCGGAGCCGACGTGGAAGGGGAAAGAACCGCCGCGCACCTCGAGCGATTCGGAGTGCGGACCGAATGGCTCCAGCGCAAAGCGGGACGGCGCACCCGACGGCTGAGGATCGAGGTTCGCAGGCGCGGGGACGCGGGCGCGGAGGAAGGCAAGGACGCGGGTGAACGCGGGCGCGCGGGCGCAGGGAGCGGCACGGCCGGAATTCCCGACCACCGGTTTGTGCATCATCCCCCGGACAAGGCTGAGGTCTCGATGCGGGATCTGAATCCGGAGCCGGGCTGGCGCAAGCGGGCCGTCGAGGATTTCGATTGGCTGCACTTCGACGCGCCGACGCGCATCACGCTTCAGATGGCGCGGGAGGCGGCGCAGCGCGGCAAACCGGTCTCCTACGATTTCGGACGTCCCCCGCTGTGGGGCGTGCGGCCCGCCATCGAGATGGCCGGGTCGTGCACCCTGCTCAAGACGAACCGGCCGTTGGTGGCGGCACTGGGCGGGAGCGACGATCCCGAGTCGCTCTTCCGGCGCTTTGGGCGACTCAGGTTCCTCTTGGTCACGGACGGCGAAAGAGACGCGCAGCTGTGGTGGCGCGGAGGCATCGGGCAGGGAATCGGGGACGGGGAAAACAAGATCGAGAAGGTCGCGCGTCCGACCATCGCGGCAAGACAAATCATGGACACCATCGGCGCGGGAGACTCCTGCACGGCTATCCTGATCCACGAGATCGCCGCGGCGTTGGGCCTTGGCGGAGCGGAAGGCGCGCAGGGCATCCCGCTCACCCCGGCATGGGCCGAAGGGGTCCTGGACAAGGTGACTGCTCTGGCCGCACTGGTCTGCCAGTTCCCCGGAGCGACGGGTTATCTCTACTGGTTGCTCAAGCAGGAATTCTCACTGGACTCTTTGCTCGAATCCATCATCCGAGATGGCGGCGCTCCCGAATCCTGCCACCTCTCCCCTGCCGACTGGAAACACTTCTGCCCACTGGGAGATCATAGAAGAAATCGTCCGCAGATTGCGCGGATAAACGCAGATTTATGAACCATCTGCGCGAATTCGCGTAATCTGAGGAGAGCGAAAACCCGGGGTGCCCTTACGGACAACCCGCTGCGAAACCAAATGAATTCCTACTTATTCATTTTTCTCTTCTGAAAACACTATTCGAGGCAAAGAACACCCTCCCAACCAGTGTCTAATTCATAAGAGATACGGGAATCCCGCGTCTCACGGGTTCTTCTGTTGGATTCTCTTCATTTTGGGAGAAGAACGGAAGGAATGCAGACGATGACAAGACCCTTCACCAAGGCACCTACGGGATTCACGTTGGTGGAGCTCCTCGTTGCGGTGGCGATCATCGCTATCCTGGCGGCGATTGCCGTGCCGAATTTCCTGGAAGCCCAAACGCGGGCAAAGGTATCGAGAGTCAAGAGCGACCTGCGCGCCATCTCCGTCGCGCTGGAATCCTATTGCGTGGACTACGGCAGATACTCCGGCCCCTTGAGGGTACCAGGAAGGCCGCGCACCTTCCTGCAATATGTCCTGGAACTGACGACCCCAATCTCCTACCTTTCAACGGTCCAACTCACGGACCCCTTCAAACCGGCATGGAAAGCGTTCGACTCTCGCCCTGCCCCACGAGCTGTCCCTGCCCCACCAGATTTTATCGCCAGTTACTCTTACTACAATTGGGCGGGTGCGTGGGGTGAACATGAACAGCGGGCCTCTCACTACCCCATGTTCCCCTGTTACGTCCTGACGAGCGTCGGACCTGATCGGGATTCGGATAATCCTCAGTGGCTTGCCGCATGGATTCGCCGGGGCGATCCCGATCTCATCGCGGATGGCTTTGACAAGATCTATGACCCGACAAACGGGACTCGAAGCAATGGGGACATTGTAAGGTTTTGCGGGGAGTCCGGAGTGAACATCGGGAACTAGTGCGGTCGCAAAACTCATATCCGCATCAAAACGTCGCTATGTGTGGCTTTCGCGCATCTTGGAGTGCTGGAGCCATGCTCCAGCCTTTGCCGCGGGAAACCACACTTCCCACCTTTCTCCGTCAGGAGGGCCGGGAGACCGGAGTACCGGGGGATAACAAGGCGCAAGCATGGCTTGCGCACTCCAAAGACGATCCTGCTGATCCTGTCAATCCTGTCTACTTTCTCTTTCCTCCCCCGACGTCTCATCAGATCCCGAATCCTTTTCGTCTTCATCAAACTCGTCTTCCTCATCGTCTTCATCAAACTCTTCTTCATCGTCTCCCTCATCGAACTCATCTTCATCATCGTCGAGTTCATCCTCATCGGAGTCTTCCTCATCGGCCACAATCTCGGAATCCGTGCCGGTCCGTTCACCGCCTTCCAACTCCTGGGCCGCGTCCTCGCCTCGACCTTCCTCCTCCGCATCCTCTCCTTCTTCCCCGCTCTTCTTCTTGGGCGCTTGGGGAGGAGGCGCCGCGGGATCGAACGTCTCAATGGCCGCGCCTTCGATCAGGCCGAACGGCGCGAGGTTGGGCCCGGCGGACCAGAGCTGCCGGTCGCGGAAAGGCCGCGCGTCATACGAATCCGCGGAGAAATCGCGCGCATCCACCGCCATCGGATTCAGGTGCACGGGGCCGTAGAGATTGTAAAGCGAAGACACCGCCTCGATCTCGACGGTGTTGGCTCCGGGCAGGGCGAGCCGCGTGATCTCGAGGCGATAGGGGTGGAACTCGCTGGGAACAGGCGCGTGGTCCCCGATCTTGAGGGAGAAGGCCGATCCCGCCGGCTTGCGCAAGGCCAGGAAGTAGCGCCTGCGTTCCTGCGGCGTGTGCTCGAAGCGCTGGATGTAACGCATCCGCCCCGCGTAGAAAGGATAGCCCTGCTCCGAAAGCGGGCCGTTGCGGAGAGTGCGCGGTTCGTTTTCCAACATGCCTTCCCCGTTGTTCTTCAGCGAAACCCCGAACTCCCCCGCCAGCACGGGCGATTCCACCACCGCGTCGGGGCCGTAGGGGAAACGGAGCATCACCTCGTTGCGCCCCCGCTGGATGAGCGCCGCCACGTCCACTTTCTTGAAGGAGGGATCGAACAGATATGAGGCTGTAGGCTGTAGGCTGTAGGCTGCAGGTCTTTCCGTTTCTGTTCCTCCAGTCTCCAGCCTCCAGTCTCCAGCCTGCTTTTCCGTTTCGAGCGAGACCATCTGGCCGTTGATAAAAAGGTCCATTCCTGCGTTGGGCTCCACCGCCAGCGCCAGATCCCGCCCGTTCCCCGCCACCTTCGACGTGAAAGCGAAAGTGAGTGTGACGGGCGTGTTCCACCTTGCCGTCCCGCGCATGGCCATGCGCGCGAACTCGACGGGCATCGCGTGCGAAGGCGCGTCATCGCCCGCCGACCAACGGCAGGACCGCAGAGGAAGCAAGTTCGGATCCAGGCGCTCGAAATCCCATTCCGCCGGCAGCGGGATGGACGAGGTGGCATGGGGCATGCGCTGGTAGGGCGGCTCGGTCAGGTCGCTTTCGCCGCCCACGGCGAAAAGGTGCGCGGCGCCGGCGTGGAAGGTGAAGTCGAAGACCTGGGCGCCTTTCTCCTCGTCGGCCTCACGCACAAAGATCCGCGGCCTCCAGGGATCCAGGAGACGAATCGCGCCGCGGGCATGGAAGAACACACGGGCCTCGATGTCCGCTTCGCGCGAGGTGTTCATGATAAGGAACAAATCGTGGGTCGTGGTGCGGCGGTGCTGGATGATAAGGCTGTCGGTGCTCTGGCCCGTTTTCGACTTGATCTGGCAGGGCGGCGGCGACACGCGGTTGACCTGGAAGCAGACCTCGCGGCCCGCGCGCTCCACGGCGTAGACGTTCAGGTATTCCTCCACCAGCTCCGCGAGCGCATTGTCCGGCTCCAGATCGGTCCGCTCGGCAAAAGGACGCGGCAATATCACGTTGCCGCCCTTCTTTGCGAAGCGCCGCACCTTCGCCAGCGTCCCGGAGTGCCAGCTAAAGGCAGGCGGGACGACCACGGTGGTGTACTCGCGCGCGCCGACCAGAAAGGCGTTAGCCTGGGCGCGGCCCCGGCGCTCGACGAGCTCTTCGTCGGCGAGTTCATAGCCGATCTGGAATGCTTCCAGCGCCTGGAGAAGTTGCAGGAAAAGGCGCTCGGTCTCGCGCGCCTCGGCGTTAACGGCGGTCGCTTTTCCCGCGAGGCCGGCCATGTTCCCGGGCAGCGGCGCGGCGGCCAGCGCCATCACCGATTCGGACGGGACGAGAACCAGGACCTCGGCCCGCCGGCGCCCCTGGCTAAGGAGGTAGTTCAGGCGGCCCAGCGAACGGTTGAGGAGCTCGAACTGCGGCCACCAGGGCTGCGCCTCGTGGAAAAGGGAAACGCTCGAGGAGCGCTTGCCGTCGCCCCTCAAGGACGCGGTCTGGTCGGGCGGCGTGAGAAACCCGGCGCCCATCGCCAGGCATTGCTCGGCCTCGCCGCGAAACTCCTCGAGCGCGATGTGCCGGCCCGAGGTCGTATAAACCGCACAACGGACACCGGTGGGAAAGGCGGGTTTGCGGCCCAGATCCTCGGCGGCAGTGTGGAGTTGGGCCTTGGCTGAGAGGGCCTGCGCAAAGGCAAGAACCGGCGGGCAGGCCCCTCTCTCCCCCGCGATTCCGGGGATGTGGGTTTTCTCGAAGAAACGCGTCACGGGGCCCCAACCCTCCAGAACCTGTCCCATCAGAGACGTGTCCGGCTCGAAACATCCAAGCAGGCGCAGGCCCGCATCCTCCACCCACGAGACGAGCGGGGCCAGGAAACGGTCGCGGAAAAGATCGGCCATGAGCGAGCGGAAACGCCAACGGAACCGGGACGCGCCGGGACCGTCAAACCAGAGGTACGGCAGAAGATCGGTGGGGTCCTCGCCCCAACGCTCTTGATAGACCGCGGGGAAATCCGGCGTCCATATCACGTCGCTCTGGAGGGCCACGCAATCGTGGGCGATCCGGGAGAAGTGAACGGGCAGGATCGTGTCCCACGGGTCTGATTCGGAGGTGGCGCGGGTTTCCTGAACGGCCTCCAGCACGAGCGGAGCTGTCGCGGGGTTCAGGAAATCCAGCGCGCAGGGGGACGCGCCCGCGCAGGAGCCGTTCCATCCACCACCATTCTTCTCATCCCGCGTGGCGGGGATCCCCGCGGATACGCACGACACGCTCACGAGCATTTCGCCGGGATCCTGGTTCCAGGGGGTTTCAAGAGTCCAGCGTTCAAGGCCTGTGATGGCCTGGCCGGCGGCAAGCGAGATCACGTAAACGCCCGGCACTCCGGGACGCTGGAGCTGGGCGGCGGCGTCCTTTTCACCCAGACAGCGTTCGAGCCGCAAGGAGGGGGCCGCCAGGTGCGGCGCCCTGCTCAGAATTCGGCGCGTGATTTCACTATCCGGACATAGCCGCACCCACGGCAATGGCGCCGCCATAAACCTGGGATCGGGTTCCATCCAACATGACAAATCCATGAATCAAGAGTCCTCTCTCCGAGTCTCCGTGGCGGCTTCTTACCCCTCGCGCTCTCCTCAGGCTGTTGTTTCCAGGCGCACACCGGGGAATCTGCTTCTCCCAGAAGATAGAGAGGGTCGCACAAAGAATCAACGTCTGTTGTAGGCTTTGAGTAGAGTGCTGATTATAATTGACTTGCAAGAGGCATTTCTGAGGAAGTGCCAGGATTGTGCCATTCCGACACCTCAGAAGCCGCGTTCCTCCAGCCGTCCATCCGAGCCGAAACCGTCCTCAAGTCCGCCGGAGTGATCTTCCGGTAATGCGCCCCCAGGATACTGTTAGGCGCGTGTCCCATGTAGGAACGCGGCAAGTCCTCTTGACAACCCAAGCGGACCGCCATAGTGGCGAAGCTCGAGCGGAGCCGATGCGCCGTGATCTCTCTCAGCCGGGGAATCTCCAGGTCCGCCGCCGCCCGCCGCGTTCTTGCGTGAAACCGCACCCATCCGGGACAACCGCATGGCCTCAGCCAGTCCATCCTTGATCGGGGGGGCGTGCTTGATCTTGCCGGGCAAGTAGCCCTTCATTGAAAGCGCCTCATGCGGGATAGTCGCGGCCATGTCCTGAATCTCCGCCTCCGTTGTGTTCCTGAAGCGCCGCCGCACGTCCCTCTGAGTCTGAGGATCGCGATAACGCAAGAGCCATTCCTTATCCCCGGTCCGGGACACCATAACCCGGCCAACCTTGAAGGAAGGTTTCGATCTCATTTCTCTCACCCCCCTTCCGGGCCAGTTTGCCGAAGAGGGGAAAAGGGAAAGAGCGGGGTACATAGGCGCGGCCTCTTGGTCTGTCTGTACGCTTTCAGGGAGTGTTGTGTCAAGCACCATCTTGAGAGCCTTTCTTAACTCAGTCCTATCTCTTCCGCCGTGAAACGGCCTATCATCTTGCCCGAGCTAGCGTCACATGACGCTTCCTTCCGTGCTCTGCCGCGACGCCGGCCTCCAGGGATCGCGGCGAGCGGATCGCGGTCTTCGTGGTCACGTTCGGCCAGGGCGGGAGCGGTTCGGATCGCTTCCAGGATATCCGCTCCAAGCCACAACAGCCTGAAGACCTTCCGGCACTTCATCCGCCCGATAAAGGTGTCCACGTCCACGCCGCTATCCTTCAGAAGTTCGGCCAGGTCTTGCCGCGCATAGAGAGTGTCTCGATCAATCCGAATCACCTTCTGCCCGTCTTTCCTCACACGACCCCGCTCTGCTCTCTGCCAGGTTCCTCTGTCTTCCCCGCACACCTCGTTCTCCCCCGCTGCCTCCTCCACCTGGGCGCCCGTCGGCCCCGTCGCCGGGCTACGCCATCCCCCCGCCGGGCTGACCGGCGGCGTTTCCCAAAGAGGCTAGTGAACCATCTGCCACTGCCGGATGGCGTCGATCGGACAGATCAGCATTATCACATTCAGCGTGAGATTGTCGCGGATCCAGAGGAGCATAGCGAGTTCGACCACCAGGATCAGGAGGAGCGACCGCCGCGTTCCGAGGCGGCCCGCCACAAGGAAGCCCAAGGCGCAGCACCCGATGTCCCCCAGCGAGTTCAGGATCGAATCCCCCTCGTATCCCAGCGCGATGGTCCCCTCCCGGTAGCGTTCGATGATGAAGCGGGTGTTCTCCAGCACCTCCCACCCACCCTCCAAGCAGACCGCCAGAGCGAGCCGCCCGATCAGGGGGAGGCGCGGCGCCACCCAGGCGAGCGCCAGGAAGAACATCACGCCATGCAGCACGTGGCTGAAACTGTAGGGATCCAGAAAGTGCTGCGAGCAGTGCGAACTCCAGATGTTCCCCTCCCACAATGTGGGACGGCCGCACGCACACCACCACGTGCGGCCCTGCTGGCGCAGCACGCAGGGCACGAGAACCATGCACGTACCAAGCAGGAGCCAGGGAGCAAGCCATGCGGCGGACCACGGGGCGGGCGGGGTCGGCGGCCGGGGGGCGGGGGTCGACAGCCGGGGCGTGGCCACTTCCTGTTTCATGTTCTCAAGGCGTTGTTCGGTGGGCATGTTTGTTTCCTTCTTGAGGGCCGGAGGGTCGTGGCGTTCGCGGAGGTGTCCAAGCGCCGCTTGCCCTCATGAAGAGCCATCCTGATTCGCACCTGCCCCTCAAACTGCCTCAATGCCCTCCGTGGTCATTCATAGAGAGACCAATCCTTGACGGCGGCGTGCGCTGAGAAGATAGCCCTCACGTTGATAGCTGCTGTTACGTTCGTATCCGTGCGCGGGTTGTCGGTCGAGCCGTCGCTCCACCGCACGAAGCGGTAGCCCGTATTGGGAACCGCTGTTACTTCCGGGCCGTCCGCGCCGTAAGCCACCGCCACTGGAGTCGTGCCGCTGATCGAGCCGCCCGCCCCGGCGTTGTAGGTTAGCGTGCAATATTCACTGGTAAGAAACTCGTAAGCTCCGAGGTCCGGGCCGATTTTGCGCGGAAGACCGAGAATGTCCTTCCGTGGGGCGGCAGCGGGGTCCGCCGCTCCAATACAGGGCGAGTCCGATTGCAGCCGCAGTCCGTCATCAAGTGTTCGCCAAAGACCATCGGGACCCACGGGGGTGGCCGGGTCCGCGAAGCGCGGGTCGGCCATGATGTTTCCGCCGCCGTCTTTGCCCAGTGAGGATTTCCATCCAGCGCCACTCCCGCCGCTGCCTTTGATGTCGCAGTGGACGAAAGTGGGAGTCCCGTCCTCTCTGCATACCTCCTTGGCCGAGTGAGCGTCATTGTTCCAGAAGATGCAATTGGTGACGGTTGGCGAACTGCTGGAGCTATACATCCCGCCGCCCCTGCCTTTGAAGTAGTCGCTGTCGCCTCCGTTGTTGCGGCTGAACGTGCAGTTGGTCACGGTCGGTGAACCGCCCGAGTTATACATCCCGCCACCGTCCAAGACAGCCTCGTTGCTGCTGAACATGCAGTTGGTCACGGTCGCCGAACTCTTGTGGTTATACATCCCGCCCCCATTCCATCCACTGTTGCCGCTGAATAGGCAGTTGGTCACGGTTGGCGAACTGCTGGAGCTATTCATCCCGCCGCCGATATTGCCGCTAAACGTGCAGTTGGTCACGGTCGGCAAACTGGCGTCGTTAGACATCCCGCCGACGTCGTTGTCGCTAAAAGTGCAGTTGGTCACGGTCGGCGAACCGCCCAAGTTATACATCCCGCCGTCGCCGTTGTCGCTAAAAGTGGAGTTGATCACGGTCGGAGAACCGCCCAAGTTGTACATCCCGCCGCCTTGATAACTGCCTGCCGTATTGCCGCTGAACGTGCAGTTGGCGATGGTCGGCGAACCTCCTGAATTGTGCATGCCGCCGCCTTGACTGCCTGCCGTGTTGCGGCTGAACGTACAGTTGCTCACGGTCGGTGAACCGCCCAAGTTATACATCCCGCCGCCGTAGCCGTGGCTGCCGCGTGCCGAATTGCGGCTGAACGTGCAGTTGGTGACGATCGGCGAACAGTCTTTGTTATACATCCCGCTGACATCGCGGGCCGCCGTGATCGTGAACCCATCCAGGACGGCGAAATCCGCGCCGATCACGACGCAGTAAGAGTTGTCCTCGGTGTCGCCCGCTTTGCGAATGTCGCCGCTGAGAATCGTCGCGTTGGCTTTCCAATCGCGCTGGTCGCGCTCGGTCTCAGTGCCTGCAAAGCCGCCGTAAAGGCCCACACCCTCCTTCAACACGAAGGAGACGGTGCGGAGGGTGCCGGTGGTCGGTTTGTAGGTCCCCTTGGCGACCCATATCTCCTCGCCCGACACCGCCGCCGCCAGCGCCGCCTGAAGGTCGGTGTAGGCGTCGGCCCACAAATGGCCGTTGTTGGCCCCGGTGGCGTCGGCCCTGACATAGTGGACCCCAGCGGCCCACGCCGGTCCGGCGAGTTGCGCGTAGAGGGCAACCCCGGCAAACAGCGCAAACCTCAGTACCAGCGACGAGACATTCGTCCAGCCCGGAATGCGAGACATAGTATGCCTCCTTCCCGTAAGTCCTTGAACGCCTTTCGGAAGAATAGGGCAATTCGTTTACGAAAAGCAAGGAAAACAGCGTATGAAAAACAGACGTGTCAATTCGCAATCAGGGGTGCGGTTTCGCGGGTCGCCGGGGGCAAAAGAAAAAGCGCCATGCCGAAGCACAGCGCCGTCACCATCATCGCCATGTGTTCTCATTTTGTCCGCTTCCGCCGTGGCCGCCGGTCCTCGCTCCTGCTCTCGCCACCCCGCTTTCCCCTGGCGGGATACCTCGGCACTCGCCGCCGCACTCGCCCCCATGGCGGGATCTCGTTCGGGACGCCCTCCTCGCCCTCCTGCAATGCGTGCAGCCACCCCCAGGGCCGCGCCAGCGCCTCACCAGAGCCTCCGGGAAGCCCGATCTCCCACTGTGTGGTTTACGCGGGGGGGCGAAACAACGCGAGCCAGGTCCGCTCGGACCAGGAGGCGGTTTCACACTCGTCCGGCGGCCTTGACTCACACCTCGCCGCCACTGGCACGTCGCCGCCGCTGGCACGTCGCCGCCACTGGCGCATCGGCCGCCACTGGTGCGTCGCCGCCACTGGCGCATCGGCCGCCGCGCTGCGGGCGGGTACCTCTGGCGGGCGGGTTATGGTGCGTGCTGTCCCGATCCGTGCGATGCCCGAGCATCCAACCATCGCCCCCCAGCAAGAGATGAAGAAAAATGCGTGTCATTTTTTTGACATTTTCATGACAACAGGCAAGGACTCGGGTAGAAGGGGATCAGGAGGTGCACCATGTCACCGCTAAAAAACGCACGCTGGGAGACATACTGCCTCGCTCGAATCGCGGGCAAAACCCAGTCCGACGCCTGCATCGAGGCCTTCCCCCGCACGGCAAAATGGAGTCGAGGGAACCTCTATGCTCGCGCCTCCAAGTTGGAAGCCAAGTCTGTCCACCGGGCGTGGTGTCCGCCCCGGCCGGGCGCGGGATGGTCAGCAGGGCCAGCCCCAGGCCTGCGGCGCGAATCTTTGAAAGCTGTTTCATAGTTCTGCTCCCTCGGTGAAAATGGTCTCGTTCTCGAGAAAATCCGGCACCGCTTTTCTTCACCCTCGTCCTGTCTCCCGCGGCGGCGGACGAAAATCCAGATCCAAATGAGTCCGATACGGCTCGTACTTCGCATACATGTAGACCGGCATTTCCCATATGATTAGCCAAGCTGTTCAATTCACCCAATCCTGAGTGAATCATCCCACTGAGTGGGCCCAAAGGCACGGGATAAGACCAGGAACGCGATCTCCAACGGGTCTGCTGACTCCTTCACAGACCGCAGTTTCAGCATCTTCCTCAACAAATCACCCGGATTGAGCCGGGTGTGTGGCAGATTGAGAACCCCGGCATCCGTGGGAAAGGGCACCTCGTTCCAGTTGCTCATTCTGACAAGGTTTCCTCCAGACCCGATTGGTCAATGTGAGCAATCTCAATCGCGGATTCCTTGGAGCCTTGCTCGTAAGGCGCCGCTGGCAAAAGGAGATAACCGCATATTTATCAATATGTGACGTGGCGTGCGTTGCACATATTTGGGCATGACCGGACAACTGGCACAGATGTCGCTTACGGATTGCCCGAGCTATGCCGTCGTCAGGTATGGAGGGAGGGTATTGCGAAATCCGTTTCAAGTCTTTCAGGGCGTCCATTCGGCCTCAAACGGGGTACGGAGCGAGGCGAGATCACAGAATGAAGCCCCCCTAATCCCGGGGAAACTCAGGGTCGGAATTGTGTTTCGGCGGGCCAGTTCGCGGTTGAAAAACTTGTCATTTCCCTCTTGTTCTTCTTGACAAGTTAGCGCGTGCTCCGGATAGTTTCACGAAGAGTAGCGGGACGTTCTGATCCGGAGTCGTCCGCTCTGGACCGAGGGGCGTCAACTGCCTACCGGAATCTGTCAGATTCCGCCCGAAGTAAGGCTTCGGGCGGGGAAAAGTATCCCCGAAATCCGAGTCAGAATGATGGCCAATAAGAAAACAGTTGAGTTGTCTGGCACTGTGGGCAGCCGACGGGGCATGACGGCGGCAGTTTTCCCTATTCCATCGGCGCAAAAAGCAATACCTGGGCCGAAGAGAACGGAACCGCTGAGCATCGCGCGCTTGGCGCGGAGGGGGATCTATCATCTCACCCTGTTTGTCATCGGTTGCTGCTGGATCTGTCCGGCCCAGCCGACGCGCGCGCAGGCAACAACCGCTCCGCCGTCGCCACAACTGTCTCCACTTAATCCGGGCTTTCTAATGGAGGAAACCCGATTGATGGTGGGTGGGACCCATGCTTTGGGTGATCGCCCCTCTCCTTTTGATTGGTCGCATCTTTTAGGAAGTCAGGTTGCAGCGACTCGGCCCCGCGAAGGTCTCCCGCTCAGTTATGATTTGAGATCGTTGGGTTACGTGACGTCGGTCAAAGACCAGGGGGCGTGCGGGAGTTGCTGGGCGTTTGCCACATACGGCTCATTGGAAAGCGTTTTGTTGAAAAGCGGCGGAGAAAACCGTGATTTTTCCGAAAACCATTTGAAAAATTACCACGGATTCGATTGGGGGCCTTGCGATGGGGGCAATGCCGATATTTCCACCGCCTATCTTGCGCGCTGGGGCGGACCCGTCAACGAATCGGATGATCCCTATCATGACTGGGATGACCGCCCATCGCCCGGCGGACCCTGCCGGAAGCAAGTTCTGCAGGCCTTGCGTTTCACCACGCGAGACGAAATCAAGAACGCCGTGATGAGTTACGGGGGCCTGTACACCAACATGTATTATGACGATGCTTACTACAATTCCTCGCAATACACCTATTATTACAAACACTCCAGTTCGACCAACCACGGCGTGACGATCATGGGGTGGGACGATAACAAGACGGTTCCGGGCGCGCCCGGCAACGGCGCCTGGATCATCAAAAACAGTTGGGGAAGCGCCTGGGGCCAAAGCGGATATTTCTATATTTCCTATTACGATACCAAGGCCGCCCAATCCGGCGTGTCCTTCTCCAATGCCGTTCCCACCACGACGTACAGCAGGAACTATCAGTACGACCCCTTGGGTCAGACCTCCGCCGTCGGTTGGGGGGACAATGTCGCATGGGGGGCCAACATTTTCACTCCTGTAGCTGACGAAATGCTGGCCGCGGTGGGATTCTATGCGCTCGCCCAGAACACCGCTTATGAGATTTACATCTACGACAACTTTAACGGGGCTTCTTTTTCCCAACTCTTGGAATCCGTGACCGGCGCCGCACCTTACGCCGGCTACCAGACGATTTCCCTTCCAACGCCGATCTCTTTGTCCGTTGGAAACTCATTTGCCATTGTCGTCAAGTTTACGACTCCCGGATATGGTTATCCCGTTCCTATAGAGATGCCATTCGCTAGCTATTCATCGGCCGCCACCGCCTCGGCCGGACAAAGCTATCTGAGCCATACGGGCACAAGCTTCGTGGATATCACGTCTTATTATCCGAACACCAATGTATGCATCAAAGGGTTGACGATCTCCGACACGACACCTCCAACGGTTTCGATGACTTCGACCGCCTCCGATCCGACAAATATTTCGCCGATCCCTGTGACGGTGACGCTGAGCGAGTCCTCGATGAATTTTGCTTCCGAGGACATCACGACCACCAACGCTACGGTAACCGATTTCTCAGGTTCTGGGACGGCCTATAGTTTCAACTTGAACCCGAGCGGCCAGGGCACGGTTTCGGCGGCGATCAACGCCGGCGTGTTCACGGATGCGGCGGGAAACGGCAACACAGCGGCGACGCCGCTGACCCGGACCTATGACTCTGTTGCACCAACGGTTTCGATGGCTTCGGCCGCCTCCGATCCGACAAGTATTTCGCCGATCCCTGTGACGGTGACGCTGAGCGAAGTATCGGCTGACTTTACCGCCACAGATGTGACGGTGACGAACGCAACCCTTCAGAACTTCACGGGTTCAGGAACAGATTATTCCTTCATCCTTGTGCCGTCTAGTTCCGGAACGGTATCGGCTCAGGTGGAGGCCGGGAGGTTTTCCGATCTAGCAGGAAACGCCAACTTGGCTTCGAATGTACTTACGCGGCAATACGCGCCCGTAGGTTCATTGACGGCGACAATCACTCCACAAGGGGCTATCGAAGCCGGGGCGCAGTGGCGGCGTACGGGAACTTCGATGTGGTTCAACAGCGGTTATACGGAAAGCGACATCCCGACAGGTTCATATACGGTGGAGTTCAAAGCGATCACCGGCTGGACCTCTCCATCAGACCAACCGGTGAACATCACCAACGGCGACACGGCCAGCGCCTACGGGAATTATACGATCAACACCTACACACTGACCTATACGGCCGGGGCGAACGGCTCGATTGACGGCGCCTCATCCGTGACTCAGACGGTCAATCACGGCGCGAGTGGCACGGCGGTGACGGCGGTTCCCGCCACCGGCTGCCACTTCGCGCAATGGAGCGACGGTTCAACCCAGAACCCGCGCACCGACACCAACGTGACGGCGGACATCTCCGCGACGGCGACCTTCGCGATCAACCAGTACCACCTGGCCTACGCGGCTGGCGAGAACGGGTCCATTGATGGCGCGACGTCTCAGACGGTCAATTACGGCGCGAGTGGCACGGCGGTGACGGCGGTTCCCGCCACCGGCTGCCACTTCGCGCAATGGAGCGACGGCGTGATGACCGCGTCCCGCACCGAGATCAACGTGACGGCGGATATGACGCTTGTCGCAGCATTTGAGATGGTGACGGTTGATCCGACACTGAGAGCATACTGGCGTCTGGACGATGGCAGCGGGAATACCGCATCTGATGCCACGGGGAACGGAAACACGGGTACTTTGATGAATGGCCCAGTCTGGACGACGGGGCATCTGAACGGAGCCCTGTCTTTCGACGGGGTGAACGACTACGTGAACCTGGGAACAAGCGGCTTTGGCGCGACTTCTGAGATCACGATAGCCTTCTGGATTCGTCCTACGGGCACGGGCACCGGTTACCAGGCCCTCTTGGCGCGCAGCGTCTATGTGCATCCCTTCAGGGTTCGCCTGGTAAAGAGCACGGGGCGCATCGAGACCGGGTTGCGCACAACCGCCGGGACCAATTACCTTACCTCGGCCAGATCTCTCGCCTTGGACTCCTGGCACCACGTGGCGCTGACGTACAAGAGCGGAAGCCCGAGCGGAAGCCGGGTGATTTACATCAACGGAGTCGCGGATGCCTCGAACGCTCCGACGGGGAATCTGACGCAGTGGACCGACCCGACGATGCTTGGGAGCAGCGACGGAACGAGCGAGTTCTTCCGTGGCGCCATGGATGACGTGCGCATCTACAACCGGGCGCTGACCGCGCAGGAGATTGAGGCGTTGTTCGTTGGGCCGTCCATGGATACGGAACCTCCGAGCATCCCGCAGCA
>Ga0315281_10007193_pt1 | contig 15721 bp, 14 predicted proteins | sample YL17G07_0_MG_FD_204540 | JGI IMG/M metagenome (GOLD analysis project Ga0315281, IMG submission 204540) | Sediment microbial communities from Yellowstone Lake, YNP, Wyoming, USA - YL17G07_0 | ecosystem: Environmental > Aquatic > Freshwater > Lake > Sediment | place: USA: Wyoming | collected... | reverse complement strand
GCGGCCAACTCATCGGCATAGGAAGATTCGTCTGGTTCGACGTCCTTCTTCAGCGCTTCACTCTTCTTTTCCGCTTCCTCGCTGGCTTGTTTTTCAGCCGCCTCATAGGCCTTTGTCGCCTGCTCTAAATTTGTTTTTGCCGTTTGGAGCGCCGTTTCCAGCTGTTTCTTCCGTTCTTCGACTTTAAACTCCATCTTCATGCCGTGGAGGCCGCGGACATAACCGACAATGGCCCAAACTTCTTCTTCTGACAGGGTATATTTAAAAGTCGGCATGGTCGGCACGGCAAAGTCATCGTCGCCGATTTCATCCCCACCTTCAGCCACATCAGTCGTGTCCTTCATGTCGCGTGAAATCGTATTGAAGATGTCTTCGTCTTTTAAGGTGCTCATTTCAGACTTGTTCGTCAGATCTTTGGGCTTGGGATCGGGCATCGAGGACCAATTGAATCCTTCGTTCTGCTTTCCACTCTCACCATGACAGTGTGAACAGTAGTGGCCGTAGAGTTCATGCCCCTTCCCCCCCTGCTCACTGGTACAGCCTGCCACGGCAATCAAGGCACCGACCCAAGCCACTGCTCCCACCACTCCCATTGCGTATAGCCGAGCCGCCTTCATGCTGATTGCCCTTTCTTTAGCTTGCGGATCAGAACGAACTGAAATCCGAGAGCCAGGCCCACGGCAATGGCCGCATAGTAATAACCGGTATAATCCGGTGGCGCCTCTGCGCGGAAATACCACCAGGAGGAGACGGCTTTTTGGGAACCCTTCTCCTTCAGCTCGCCGCTGCTTGGATCCTTCTTGCCGTCCCAGGCAGCGAAGCCGATATTGATGAAGCCGGCTGTCGTGATCTGCGTATCTTCTTCAGGATGCCCGGTGTCGAGCGGCCGCGAAAAAACCACTTTCCATCTGCCGTTGGCATAGGCCCCCTTGGCCTTCACATCTTGGTGGTCCTGGATCTTTAGCGTACCGAAACCCTTGGCGTTCATGTCGACGCCTTTGCCGTCTTTGTTTTTCCAATACCAAATATTGACCGGGCCGCCCTCGACCTGCGCCATCGGTTGGCCATGCGCAAAGTGCGCCTTTTTGTCACCCACCATGAACTGAACCGCAGCTGCATCGTCAGGATCTTCCGTCGGATCGGCGTACTCCAAGAGAATCGCCACGTTGGTCCCATCGTGCAAGCCACGCACAATCATATCTTTGACTGTTGCTTCCAGATTGCGGGTCGGCCAATGGACTTGAGGCGACATCGGGAATGTCGATGCGGGTGCGCTGCTCCACACTGCCGCAGTCGGATCATCTGCAGGCAGAGCGCCCTTCACCAGCGGAGCGCTGATCGACGAGCTTGCCTGAGTTTCTGTTGGAGCGGCGGCCTTGGGCTTTTCCTCGGCTCCAGCGGGCTGCAGGGGCAAGAATGCCATGGCAAGCCATACTGCGACGACGACATTCGGAACGATTCGACTCCGTCCGCGTATCATAAGTTCCGTCCTCTCTCTCTACTCACTTCATCAGCGGGTGGGGCAGTGCGTCTTCTACTGCGCACACTTTTTCATCAGCCCAACCACCCTCACACTTCCGTAATCATCTTCCTTATCTCATCAAGGGGCGGATGGGTTTGTCTCCAACTGCGCGCGCCCAACGAGGGCCTTCTGAGGCCGCGCGCTGCGCGAGCAAAGGAGACAACCCATCTGTCCCACTACTCCCATGTCCGAGGCGATTGATGCGCTCCATCGTATTCGCCCATGATGATTTTCCAGATCCATTCGTCGGGAAGTTCGAGTTCCCAGCGTGGCATCGCGGACTTCCATGGCATCCCTTCGATCGGGAGACCAACGCCACCCTTTTTGATCCGCCAGAAAAGATAACTTTCCTGAAGCATCGCGATTGTCGTGGGATCGGCGAAGTTAGCCGGGGGAGGATTGAATCCTCTCGCTGCTGAGCCCTTGCCGTCGAAGTTTCCTCCGTGGCAGGGAGAACAGAATGCCGCATAGAAGCCCTTTCCCTGCTGGATCGTATCCGGAGTCTTTGGAACCGGATTCGACAAACCGGCATATTCGCCAGGCGGGGCCGGATGAATAGTCCTGTTTTCTCCAGGAGGCGCATCGCTGACCGCCGTGCTGTTATAGGTTTGCCAGCCGACCAGCAACGGAAAGAGAATCAAGACGAGGTAACGCAATGCTTGCAGCCCGCCGATGCTTTCTCCAGTCAGAAAGCGTTGAATCGGACCCCAAAACTCCTCCTTGGACTCCGCACTCACGGTGGCAAGAATGAGAAATCCCGATGTCGTCAGCAATAGGTACAGAAACACCAAGCTGGCCGGGAGCGGCGCTGAGCCTGGGATATTGGGCACGACAAATTTCAAAATCAAATAGGTGATGACATTCAACAGGATCAGCTTGATCAACGGCCCCATACGTTCCTCCTCAGTGCGCTTGCGCCACGGCCATCGGACCAGACTGAGCTGCCTTCACCGGAGCGGCAGGCGCCTGTCCAGGCACATCCAGTTCAGATGGATTGATAGAAATCGGTTCTCCGCTCATCTGCTGCAGGAATGCAATGACCGAGAGAATCTCGTTCCTGGACAGCCCGATCGGGTTCTTATTGATGGCAGGCATCTCGGCAGGATACATCTTGGGCAGGCCTTCATGGCGATAGTCTTTATATATATAGGCCTGCGGCTGTGTCAGACTTTCATAGAGAAACTCACGGGTCAGCTTCGCTCCAATCCCCTTCAAATCCGGACAACGGGCCGATTCGCTGGGGCCAATCGTGTGGCACAGGGCACATTGGCCCTTACTAAAGAAAATCTTCTGCCCAATCGCCGCCATATCCGTCGGCGTTTTCACCGTGGCAATATCAAATTTCTCTTCAACGGGCGGCAACGACGCCATTTGCGGCACCGCTAAGGCCGTGAGCATGAAGAGGCCGAGCACAATCGCGACGAATCCGATCACCCGAGGGAACACGGACTTAATGAAGAGGAGGATGAGGATCCCGCACCCTATCACCGAGAGACAAATCAACTGCAGTCTGGCTACTTCGCTCATAATCACCCTTCCGTGTGGAATGGTAAATGTTGAATGTTCAATGTTGAATGGGAGATCAACTCAACATTCATCATTCACGATTACTCAATGTGCGTTCGGTTTATCGAGCGCGCTCGATGCGCCTGCCATCGCCGGCATGCCATGGGGTAATTCCCCCTTACTCGGCGAGGCACTCACAGCTTTGGCCTTATCACCCATCGTGGCCACCCAGAAAATGAACGCGACAATCATGCAGAAAAAGAACGTGCACAAGGCCATGATCCCGGATGCATAGCCGAGTGCCGGTGAAAACGCGTATTGTGAGGTATCACGGACGACCCCATAAACATGCCAATGGACGCGAGAGGACGACCGTGCATACCCCATCAAGGTCATCAGGAGGATGACCATGATCGCGTTGAGGACTAGGGAGTAGCCGGCACGAGGCGGCATCTTGCCCCAGACCATTTCCGTCGTAGTCTTGGCGCTCTTGAGCAGCAAAGCCGTCAGCGGCGTGATGGTCAACATAACACCGATCACGATCAGCACCTGCGACGTCGAGAAATAATTGATGCGAATGATCGCGGGAACGAAATATCCCCACACACCGAGGACAATCACCCCGACTCCGGCAAGGACGAGCACGGCGCCCATGATTGCTTTGGCGACCTTCGCCCAGCCGGCCGTGTCTTGCTTACCAGCCCGCCAATACATAATGAAACTCATGAAGGTCACGAGAATCATCAAGTTCGAGACGGTCATTTTTGCCGACATGACACCGAGGACTCCCAGAAGCGGATGGTGGCTTCCTCCCATCTTTGCCGCCTCTTCCAAACTCGCCACGAGCGAATGGGGGGTCATCCAGACAGCCAGGCACAAGAGCAGCACCACCAACATCGCCAACATCGGCTTCCGGTACTTCAACGCAGACCCGGGGATACGATAGGTGATCCCCAGCCAGAAATAATAGTTCGACCCGAGAAAGAGCACCCCGATGAGCATGGCTTGTAAGATGAAGAGCCATGACAGGAAGCCGCCCATCAGCGTGATGCCCATCTGCTGGTTGTACTGGTAGATTTCCCGCATGAGCCAGTAGCCGGCAAATGGCAAAGACAATAGACCGAATACACCGATGAAGTTCCCGACGTAGCCCATCCAATCGTAGTGATCGCGCTCTTCAGGGGTCTTGGCAGACAGATAACGAATCCCGGCGTAGGCGCCGCAGATATAGCCGCCCAGCACGACGTTGGCGATGATCCGGTGAATATTGACCGGCCACCAGGTCGGATTCCATGTCGCGGCCCAGGCCCGCGCCATATCCGTCCCCTCCGCAATCACGACAGGACTGGATTGGAACGTGGCCCAGGAGTTCGGTATGATCATGATAAAAAACGCAAAAACGTTGAGCATGAGACCGAGAAAAATATGAAAGGTCTTCTTGCCGCCGTACTGCATTGCGTCCCAGCCATACCAGTAGAGGTACAGCGTCGCGGTCTCGACCAGGAAAAGGATGCAATAGACAATAAACGACGGGAAAAAAATATCGGTCAGATAGTTCATCAGCTTGGGATAAAACGCGATCAGCAGGAACAATAAGATGCCGCCGAAGAGCGCGGTTGTGGAATAAGCGGATGTCAGGAGCTTGGTAAATTCCTTGGCAAGTTTGTCGTAGCGCTTTTCGCCACCCCTCCAGGCCACGACTTCGCATACCCAGGCAAACATCGGCACACCCAGCACAAATCCCGCGAGCAGCAAATGGAGCTGCGCCACAACCCAGATGACGTTGCGGCTGCCGACATAGGGAATGTCACGATATTCGGTCGGAGCTGCCGGTGCGACATCTGCCCCAAAAACCAGCGCAGGAAGGCTGAGAAGGCCCGCTGCCATCACAAGCCCCAAGAGCGCTCCCCCATGCTCGCCGCAGCTCCGAAGAAGCCGATGAATCCATCCACCCTGATGTCGCATTGCCCTCACCTCATCATCTCCCATGTTACGGATTCATGGCTGCAGGCTGAGCCGGTTCTGTCGTTTCCGGCGTTTCCACTACTTCTTTGCCCGCCCCCTTGCCTTTATTCTTGCTCCGTTCTTTTTCCAGTTCGATTTTCGCCCGCTGTTCTACCAGCAATTCGATCTGCGCCGCAAGATGCGCAAGCATTTTTTCGTCTTTATTCAGTGTTTCAAGGGGATTGAAGGCGGGTGCGTCCTTCACTTCAGGCTTCTTGCAACAATCGTGCGGGTGCGGGGTAAACACCGGGAGTGAAGACCAGAACAAAAGCGACAACACAACGGCCACACTGGACAATGCTGTCAGCATCAATCCCTGATCTGCCGGCACCCGCATCAAATCCCAACGAGTAATCAGTCCTTGATAATTCTCCGGCGCATGGCCCGCCGACTCCACCGTGCCGCGGATCACCCGTCCCACGAGCGAAAAACCGATGACAAACAGCGCCAGTAGCGTTCCTGCGGCTACTGTGACCCAGAGGGTGAGATCAATACTGATCCGCTCCGCCACAGGAGTCCCCTTCAGAAGGTTCGTCTCAAATATCGAATGGGCGGCAGAGATCGCGGTTTCAGTGATCGCACTCTGAGCCACCCAGAGGATCGGCACATAAATGGCCCCGACCAATACGCACTTCCACCAGAGCGTCGGCCCTAACCAACTTGGCGGCTCGCGCCGCAACCGTTCGAGGAAAAATGTTCGCCCCACGATCCTGAGCGCCCAGATGTCGATCGGAACCGCCAGCATGAACAGCAAACCGATGCCGGCACCTTCACCGATGGGCGAATCCAACCCAATGGTAATCGTTGGAAGCGCGAACACCGTGACCGGGCTCGCCAGGAGCATCAAGAAGGCGAGCCCTATCCTGTCTTCAAAGTGCACGATCCCGAAAGCCATAAAGAGTACGGCGAAGGCAAGCTTGAACGGCAAACCGGTCCAGAAGGCGGGCCAGAGAATACCGAACCCGAGCTTTGCGGGAGAAATCTGCTCGTTCATGCGAGGGCCCAACGTTCTAGGGAAAGTCCGTCCATGCCGTTTGTGAAAGGTGAAACGTAAAACGTGAGACGCATCTTCTGAGAAGACGGAGCCGATAACTTACGACTTAACCGCAATCCGGTAATCTTCGTGTTACATTTCACGTCTCACGATCTCCGTAGGCTGGCGGAATTTTTCAGCATCCTGCTAATCCAAAAACGATCGATTGATAATGGCCGACACCGTGAAAAGGAGGATCGACGCCGTGAGCACCACCCACCCGATCAGGGATAGTGGGCGTTTGAAAATATTTCGCTCTGGGTTGCGGTCGAAGAAGGGCAACAACATCAGCATGACCCCAAGGGCGCCGGGCAACCCGATCGAAGCGAGAAATTGTCCGAACTCGCCGGAAAACATCTTCAGGCGCAGGTGCTGGAATATGAACAAAAAGTACCATTCAGGTTCCGGGTGATAATCGCCCGGATCAGGTGTCGCTTCGTCCAACAGGACCACCGGTTCCCAGAAGGCCAGCGCACTGATGCAAGCGAAGACCACCGCCATCCCGACCATGTCTTTCCAAATCTGCCGTGGGAAAAAATAGTCGGTCTTCGCCTTCAGCTCCGTCGGCGTGCCTCGGAATGGACCGGCCGGTCCTGCGCATCGGAAAAGGAAGAGATGCAACCCGGCCAGACCAATCAGGGCTGCGGGGAGTACCATGACGTGAATGACGAAGAACCGGCTCAAGGTCATCTGTCCGGGGATCGGACCTCCCTTGAGAAAGCGGGCCAGGAAGTCGCCCAGCAACGGCATCTTATCCACAATCTCGACACCGACCGTTGTGGCCCAATAGGCTCGCTGATCCCACGGGAGTAAATAGCCCGTAAAGCCGAATGCCATGACGAGGGCGAAGAGCGCCAGCCCCACCACCCAAATGAGTTCACGCGGTTTCTTATACGCGCCCCAGAGAAAGACTTGGGACATATGCGCAAACACGCAAACCACCATGGCTGAGGAGCCCCAGAAATGGTAACTCAGCAGGAACCAGCCATAGTCGACGTCATGAAGAATGTATTGGGTACTCGCGTAGGCATGGTCGGCACTAGGCACGTAATAGAACATCAGCAGCGCACCCGTGACGGCCTGCATGATGAAGATAAACAAGAGGATCGACCCGAAGACATAGGCCCAGCGAGAGCCGCCTGGGACCGACTCATTGAGCATCTTGGCTGCAAGGAGCTTCAGCCCAACTCGTTCATCGATAAAGGCAAGGACCTTTTCGGCGACCGTTGGCTGCGCGCCGGCAGAAGGAATGTCGCTCATCTAGACGATCCGCGTTTGGGACTTCGTCCCAGCTTTGTATTCCATATCGATAATCTGCACCTCGCCGCTCGCGGACACCTGAATCGGCAGCAAGTCGAGAGGACGTGGGGCGGGGCCATCCAGCACCTTGCCGGACGCATCATAGATGCTCAAGTGGCAGGGGCAGAGGAAGACTTGCCCCAGCACCTTGTGTTTTCGCCATTTATACGCGCAACCGAGGTGGGGACATTTACCTGAAAATGCGAGGTAGGGCAGATTTTTTTTATTGGTCCAAATAGTTTTCCCTTCGGCATCCCGGAATTCCATATCCTTCCCCTGATACACTTTTTCCAGCACCGCTGGAGTCGCCTTGACGAGCCACACGTTCTTCTCGATCTCGGCTTCAGGCATGTAGGCCTCTTTGACCCTGCGCTTGTACTGGAACTGGGTTCCGGAATCATCCGCCTTCACCTTCCCGATGTTGCCGATCTTCAGCCATCTGTTGTCCATCGGTGCATACATCGGCTTCATCAAGAACTTCAGCACCGGGAAGACCAGGGGCAATCCGATAAACAGCCCCGTCACGTAGGTCAGATTCGCGAAAAACGTTCTTCGCTTGACGTTCCGCTCCAACTCAGGAAACGGCACCAGGACTTCACCCGGCGTGACATGAATATGCCTCTCAAGGCCAGGAATTTCCACTTCATGCAGCGTGACATAGTCGTCGCGTTTGAACAGCGGCAAGCCCAAGACTTCGGAAGAGGACGACCGTAATTGCACCAGATCGTCCGTCACGGTCTGCACCACGCCCATCGGGACTTGCCGCTCACCCGTGCCGTTCATCGACACGACGAGATGGCTGATCTCATGGGACAACGGGTCCATGATGACCCTGGAGACCTCTCCGATTTCTCGGTCCGCACAACGGACTTTCGACTTCAGTTGAGGCTGCATGCTACTTCTTCTTAATCGGCTTGGGCGTGTTCGCGGATGTATTCTTAAATGTACTCAGCCAGGAAGCGAGAGCCGTGACGTCATGGTCCTCCATGACGTCTTTAAACTTGTCCGGCATCTTGCCCTTCTCCCACTCCTTCTCGAACCCCGTGGCCATAAAGCTCTTGGGGTCGAGAATTTTCTGCTTAATTTCGGCGACCGTGAGATACGAGCCGATGTTATCCAACTCCGGACCCCGCTTCTTTCCGCCCTCCCCCTTCAGCTTGTGACAGTTGTAACATTCTTGCAGCTGCCACTGCTCTTCTCCGTGCCTCATAAAGTCTCCGGTCGCCTCGCTGGTCACGACCGGGGAAGCACCGGCCTCCGGCTCTTTCGTCACCTGCGCCTGATCCCCGCCCAGTGCCTTGAGCCGCACCTCTAAGGCCTTCACCTGCTCATCCAGCGCCTTCGCCCGCGCAATCAACTCGTCGGCCTTGCCCTGCTCCATGAGTTTCAGCTTCGGATCGAGAATCTTTTTGATCTTCCCCTTTTCATCTTCGGGATCGAATTGCGGCCACATCGAGGCGCCGGAAACGAACACCGTGCAGAGCACGATGTAGAACACCACGATCGCTATCACGGACCTCCCCCCGCTCATGGTCCTGACCGACGGCGCGTCCAGCAACATGAAAACGGCAGCCCCGAACATCGCGTGGCCGAAGAACATGATCTGGAACATGACGGGAAACTCGAGCGCCCTCGTAAGACCGACAAGCGCGCCGCCCACCACCAGACCGATCGACAGCTTCTTGATCACATTCCCCATGCAGACTCTCGGCTACTTGGCCCTGGCAGGAACAGGACTACCTTCCGGTGCCTGTTTCTTCGAATCGGAAGACCGAAGGGCCACGATAACGGCGAAACTCACAACTGTGAAAAAGACGACGGTAATCCCCGTGATCCACCAGGCGGAATACGACAGCGTCGGCGTGAACGACTCCGCGGTGAAATCGGGCATCAAATTGTAGGTGTGGAAGTACTTCCGCACCAGCGAGCGGACGGCGCCCATCAAGCCCATCGTCCAGATTGAGGTGAACGCTAGGAAGATCAACACGAACTGGGAGGTGAAATCGATTTTCCCCCAGAGAATCGTGCCCTGCTTGATGGCCCGGTTATACAAGATATAGTTGACGACCGTGACCACCACCAACGTGAACATCGCGGACACTTTGGCAGGCATCGTCCCCAGGAAGTTCCAATCAGACGGCAGTTCCAACTCCGCCGCCATCTTGGCGCCAGTGGCCGCGAATCCGTGGGGAGTGAGCCAGATTGCGTCACCCACGACCGCCATCAAAAAGCCGATTTTAATCACAGTCCGTGCAGACACAGTATACGGAATGAACCGTCCCAGAATGAACGGCGCCAGAATCAATGGCAGGAGGAACGCCAACGACATCGGGTCGGGAATCCAATAGTACGTCATCACCGCGAACATCACAAAGGGGAACGCCACCATCACGATGGGGGCCAGGACCGTTATCCTGACCTTTTCGGCCCCCTCAATGCGTTTCAGACTGAGCCAGACGTAATAGTTAATGGCCAAGAACATGAGTCCGATCATCGCTCCCTGCATTTCGAAAAACATCGAGAGCTGATCGGCCATCATGTACGGACAGAACGAAAAATCGTAATCGCACATCTCATACGCCAACAGTAATCCCGTGAAGGGCTGGAACAGCGTCGCGCCCACGGCAATCAGATTTCCGGCAAAACCCATCCAATCGTAGTAGGCCCGTTCTTCTTGATTTTTCGCCCCCATATACATATAGGCGGCGATCATGCCCGTCACAAATCCTCCGAATGCCACATTACCGTCGATCCGGTGGAGATTGAGCGGCATCCAGCTTTGGTTGGCAATCTTGTCCCACAAGGTCGAGGTAACGAGGAAGTCTTGTGGCGAGATCCCCTCAGCCTTCCCCGGAGTATTCATGAACGACGTCGGACCGTCGATCACGAACAGCGTGACCATACCGATCAGATTCAAGAGTACACCGAGGGCAATATGACGCCCCTTCTTCTCACCCTTCCAGGCGTCCCACGTATAGAAATACGTGTACAGCACGATTGTCCCGAAGATGAACAGCAGCGGGTAGATCACCGCGAACACGAGATAGAACTGATTGATGAACCATGTGGTGAACTGCGGGTAGGTCGCGAGGAGCACGAAAATAAACAGGCCACCAGTGAGGGCGGTCATACTGAAGAGGATGACCGTGACCTTTGTCAGTTCTTTGGCCAATCGATCGTACCGAAGGTCTTGCTTCCGATACCCCAGCCACTCCGAAATCACGATAAAGATCGGGGCGCCGAGAATGAATGCCCCGAACAGCGTATGAAGCTGGGCAACAATCCATACCGCGGTCCGATTCCCTGTATAGGGAAACTCCACCGCGGGCATGCCCGGTGTTTGGGCATAGGCCACTCCCCCGAATAAGACCAGAAGGGCACATGCCGCTACCAGACCGCGCTGCCACGTTTTCATGATATTTCGAAGCGCCTCTTCGCTAGGAACCTACCGGCATTGGGAGACCAGCATCATGCATTCTCTACTTTACGGCCAGCTCACCGCTAGCAGGATGCTCAAAAAGTCCGCCAGCGTCGTTCTCGCATCGTTCAGATCCTCAACGTACCCCAGAGGGTACGCCTCCGGTCTTCACTCGCTGCGGCCTTGCTGGACGACCTTTTTGAGCATCCTGCGACTATGTTGCATCGGCGCCCATGGAAGATTCCATCGACGGCTTGTGTATAAATCGAGTTTTTCCGCAGCCTGCTAGATGGCCCAGGCTTACCCTCTTCGTCTGCCACGCAGTCCCAACCTTCACGTCGTTCACGTCCGAAACCAAGGCCTTGGGCGTAGGGAATAGTCTGTTGTACAGAATCACATCTTTTCACTGTGAACCGTGCGATACCGTTGCGACAAGACAAGAATTGATGGGGGCAGCGCGAAGATCCGGCCATACCTGTAGAAGCAAACCGTTTCTTCGGCACCGCATGGCATCCTAGGCTATCAACGCGGACATACCAAAGATCGCCCGAAACCTCAATGTCAGAAGGGCTTCTCAGGTTAGATCGCGCAGACTCCTGGCCTGAATCTGTCTACTTGCCCGCCGGGGCCGGAGCAGCGGGAGCTGCCGCCGGAACTGCCGAGTCGCTCGCCGCATCAACCCAAGACTTCTTTTCGACGTCCCATCCCTTTCCGGCCAACGCGAAGCTCCGCTCAAACAACACGAGCTTCCAGACATCTTCGTCTGACAACTTGCTCTTCCAGGGTTTCATCTTCGTATTGGGAACCCCGTCGGCAATCCGCCACGCCCACACGGAATCAGAATAGAGCTTCATCCGATCCACAACGCGGAAGTCACGGGCGCCGGCCTTAGTCGGCTTGCCGTCCTTGCCATGACAGCTGCCACAATTGACATCGGGGTTTGTTTCGCCGACATAGAGCTTCCGCCCCTCTTCCAATTTGGCCGCATCACTCCACCAACCGGACGGCATATGTTTGTCAGCCCACTCGGCAGGAGGTTGCGGCGGCGCAACAATCGGCCCCTCTCCTCCGCCTTCGCCTCCGCATGCCGCCAGAAAGAGTCCCATCCCCAACACCATCGCCAACTGCGGAGCTTTCATTTGCTTCATAACCTTCACGCACTCCTTATTTCCCGGCACATCGATGACGCTTGATTCTCATACCCTGGCGAAAAAAAACGCTTTCACCGGGGCAATGATAACCCTGATAAAAGCGTAGATCCTGCTACATATCGTGACGCCACGCGCATGCTCCCGCTTCTTCGAATAACAGATCCAGCGAGGTGCACATCAGCCCCACGGACCGCTTCGGTCATTTCTTTCGCTTACCCTGGGACTTCCCTCGTTTCTGTTCTTGTTTCCGCCATGAGCGAATCAGTTTGAACCCGATGAATCCACCGACTGCTGCCGCCACAGCTCCCGACCCTAGATAAACCCACAGAGGAATACTGTTCCTGTCCTGTATGCAGCCGGTCCCAAAATTGACCTGAATGATTCGCTCTGCCTCAAGATCCTTCTGGTCGAACGAAACTTTCTGTTGTTGCTGCTGCCCGTTGGCTTCAATCAGCAGCGGATCGCCAAGGTTATCGTTATGAAGATGAAATGCCGCCTTATAATATCCGTTTCCATCAGTTTTGACGATTTGCCCGTAGGAAATCTTTGTATCCTTGACGAGCACGTCTATATTCGGGCTGCTTTTCCCATCTGCCCCGCAGACAAACCCTTCGACCGTAAACCGGTGGTCGGCTTCATGCGTCGCATAAACGACCGAGGGGAAACCGCTCAATATTGCGATGGCTAGGACCCATTCTAGCCATCGTGACTGACTTTGTGTGATCTTTCTGCGCCTCACGTCCTCCGGACCGAGCCTCTTTTCGTCGCCAAACGCTTGGGCCTGCCTCACGCCAGAGTACGTGCGATCACCGACAATCACGGCAAATTTTAAGGCTGAAGTTTTTAACATAGCCCCTACCAGTTAGTCAATGAACTGACGGTCCACCAGAATGGAGAGATACGCCCATTTTCAAGCACTTGGCGAGGGTCCTTCTCAACGAACCGGTGTAGGGGAAAATGAGAAAAAGAAATGTCGTCGGAAGGTGGAGAGCTTACAAAATTCCTCTGGTTTTTGCCTCGGCTGCGACACGGTCAGCCTCGGCTCGCCGCTCCGAATCCTTCTTGGCGATCCAGGTCTCCCAGGATTTTCCCGTGGCCGTGTCCTCACCGGTGAACGCGATCGTGGCAATCGCGTCATAGCGAATGTGTCGCGCCTCAGCTCTGTCAGAGGGGAACAGTTCAAGATAGGAGTCGGAACCGGCGACCTGACGATTGAAAAGATACCCGCTGATGGATTCGCCGGACTTCAACGACACCGTCACATCCCCGCGATAATCGAATGCCAGTTCCACCGCTTCTGCCAGCTCAGCGGACGAAGCCGGCTGAAATACGCGGCCTTCGAACGACCCAACCGCTCCGCCCTTACTATGGTTCTTGGTGTCGGTCATGGGGAGACCGTTAAACGTGAAACGTAAAACGTATCTCGTGGGAGGACGGAGCTTATAGCTAATGGCGTATAGCTGATGGCTCGAAATAGCACCGTCTGTTGGAAAGAAAAATCAAACATTGAGTTCGCCAGTTTCAGCTCTGCATCCTAGCTATAAACCATACGCTATATGCTCTTTTCTTCGGATGTGCGGCGCCTGACGCAGTTACCGCGAGGTGGGGAGCATCGTCAACTTAACGGTTCGGCCAAACCCGGACAGCGTGCCGAACGTATCCTCGACGGCAGACGGTTCATAGCCGCAATGCACCATGCAATCGGCGCATTTCTCATTCCGTCCTGTTCCGTAATGGTCCCACTCCGTGCTGTCCATCAGTTCACGGAACGTCTTCGCATAGCCCTCTTGGAGCAAATAGCAGGGCTTCTGCCACCCGAACACGTTATAGGTCGGATTGCCCCAGGGCGTGCATTCGTACTCCCGCCGCCCCATCAAGAAATCCAAGAACAGCGGTGACTGATTGAACTGCCACGCTTTCTTCGGACTCCCCAAAATACGGGAAAACAATTCCCTCGTGCGCTCTCGCTTCAGAAAATGCTGTTGGTCCGGCGCCTTCTGATAGCTGTACCCCGGCGAAATCATCATGCCTTCGACGCCGAGCTCCATCATCGCATCGAAAAACTTCCGCACGCGCTCCGGATTAGCATCATCGAAGAGGGTCGTATTGGTCGTGACCCGGTGCCCCCGCTTCAACGCCGCCTTGATCGCCTTCACCGCCACGTCATACACCCCGTCTCGGCAGACCGCCAAATCGTGTTCGTCTTTCAGGCCGTCCATGTGGACGCTAAACGTAAGAAACTTGGAGGGCTGATACTCGTCGAGTTTTCGCTCCATCAAAATCGCATTGGTGCAGAGATAGATATACCGTTCCTGCTCAACCAGCCCACGGACAATCTTGGGCATCTCGGGATGGATCATCGGTTCGCCGCCTGGAATGCTGACGATCGGGGCGCCGCATTCCTCTGCCGCGGCCCAGCACTGCTCGGGCGTGAGCCGCTTATCCAGCACATGATCCGGATATTGAATCTTTCCGCAGCCGGCGCAGGCCAAATTGCAGCGGAAGAGGGGCTCCAACATCAATACGAGCGGATATCGCTTCACTCCTCTCAGTTTCTGAGAGAGCACATACCGCGTGACAGTCGCCATCTGGGAAATCGGAACGGCCATTCCTCTCTCCTTCTTTTCAATCTGTAATGGTAACGGCTGCGGTCCGGCCACCGAACTAGCAGGTTGTAAACGCTGGGGATTCTAGCACCCAGTCTCACCGCCCGTCAATTTCCATCCGGCATGCCAGGCGCCCCAGAACGTCATCGACTCATTGCCGCGACGAGGCGTACAGGGTGAAGCGCGGGAACAAACTCTTCGGGTGCTCACCCCCGGGGGCCGTTGCTTGACTTTGCACTCCCCCGATAGCCATCGGCGATTTGCCGGGAGAGCGAAGACCCACCGAGGCGCGGCCCGGAAGGAAAGCAGGAACTGACCGAGTCCCCGAGGGAATTTCTGAAGGCTTCCGCCCAGCACAGTCCGGAGGGGTCGCTCCGTGAGGCAGGAAGCCCGATGGCTGGCAAGGGAGTGCTGCCTTCTCCGAAGTTTCAGGGTCAGGCGAGGAGGTAATACGCGTGGTGAGGGGAGTTAGAGACTGTTAAACTCTTCGACAGTGAGATCAGCTTGGCGGATAAGCTTGCGAAGAAGACCCGGCCCTAATTCATTGTGTTGGGGAATGGAGAGGGTATATTCATAACCAATTTTGACCATCATGACGTGAGAACCACGTTGCCTGGCAACCGTCCAACCTGCTCGTTCGAACTTCCGCACCGCTTCTGATCCGAGCACAGCCTGAGGCGCTCCACCATTAGACAACAACCTCAATGGTTCGCCTGCCAGCAACCGCTTGTTTCGCCTCCATCACTTCGAGCCAACCTTCGACCGCTTCTTTGACATTCACGATGGCCTCTTCCCTCGTCTTTCCCTGAGACAAACAGCCAGGTAGCGCTGGAACCTCGGCTGCAAAATAGCCGGCCTCATCCTGCTCGACCACAACGTGCAATTTCATGTTCCAGTCCTCCTTCGCTTCACCGGCCAAACACGTCGCCGTGAGACTTTACTTTCCCTGTCTTGCAATCTCGTCGAGCGTCTCGAATACTTTGAAGATATTCCGGAGAGGTTGCGGCGATGAGATCTTCCATCAATGCTTGCCGCGCTGATTTCTTCATTCCCTTCACCGCTCTGATAATTGTCTCGGGGCTCACTTCCATCTTGACAGCTGTCGGCATCATCACCTTCCTTCGTTCGCGTGAACGTATGCTCCAATATCATCGACGGTTTCCTCGGCTCTTATCTGTGAGG
>Ga0315281_10007191_pt1 | contig 15723 bp, 12 predicted proteins | sample YL17G07_0_MG_FD_204540 | JGI IMG/M metagenome (GOLD analysis project Ga0315281, IMG submission 204540) | Sediment microbial communities from Yellowstone Lake, YNP, Wyoming, USA - YL17G07_0 | ecosystem: Environmental > Aquatic > Freshwater > Lake > Sediment | place: USA: Wyoming | collected... | reverse complement strand
AACTCCAGCGTGCAGATCGAATGGGTGATCGTCTCAATCGCGTCCGACAGCGGGTGCGCGAAGTCGTACATCGGGTAGATGCACCAGGCATCGCCGGTCCGGTGGTGCGTGGCGTGGCGGATCCGGTACAGCGTCGGGTCGCGCATGTTGAAGTTCGGCGACCCCATGTCGATCTTCGCGCGCAGCACGTGCGCGCCGTCGGGGAATTCGTCCGCCCGCATCCGCGCAAACAGATCGAGGTTGTCGGCGACCGTGCGATCGCGATGCGGGCTGTTCCTGCCGGGTTCGGTGAGCGTGCCGCGGTAGGCGCGAATTTCCTCCGCGGTCAGGCTGTCGACGTACGCCTTGCCCTGCCGGATCAACTCGACGGCGAATTCATACAGCCGCTCGAAATAGTCGGACGCGAACAGCTCGGCGCTCCAGGCGAACCCCAGCCAGGCGACGTCTTCCTTGATCGCGTCAACGTACTCGACGTCTTCCTTCGTGGGGTTGGTATCGTCGAAGCGCAGGTTGCAGGTGCCGCCGCGCTCGTCGGCGATGCCGAAGTTCAGGCAGATCGACTTCGCGTGGCCGATGTGGAGGTAGCCGTTCGGCTCCGGCGGAAAGCGCGTCGCCACGCGGCCATGATGCGTCCCCGACGCCAGGTCCTGGTCAACGATCGCGCGAATGAAATCGACCGGGCCGCCGTCGCCGGGCGCCGGCGCGCCGGGCGCGGTGGCCGCCGATCCGAGGTCGTCGCTCATGGGTGTGACTATTCTAGGGCCGATTTCGCCATCGCGTAGCGCGGCCCTCTCGGGGCGGGTGTAATCGACAGTGCGAGTCAAGGCTCGCCGCGCGGCTACTGGCGCGATGACTTCTCCTCGTACATCGCCGCATCGGCCTGCTCGATGAGCTGGCGCATCGTAGCACCGGGAGTCCAGGCCGCCAGTCCGATCGACGCGCCGACGTGCACCTTCTTGCGCCCGTCCGGTCCGGCGAGCGCGTAATCGCCGACGACCCATTTCCGGATCCGCTGGACGTGCGCCAGCGCGTCCGAACCCACGCATTCAAGGACCACGATGAACTCGTCGCCGCCCCAGCGGCCCACCAGATCTCCCGGGCGCGCGTTCGCCCGCAGCTCCGTGCTGAACTGCTTGAGGAGCTCGTCGCCCGCGGTGTGGCCCATGTGGTCGTTGACCTGCTTGAAGCCGTTCAGGTCGATGATGGCCACCGAGAACGGTCGCCCTGCCGCGATCCGGCGCTCCACGTCGGCTTCGACCTTGCCCCTGCTGAAGAGACCCGTGAGCGTGTCGCGCGAGGCGAGCTCCTCGGCCTCCTCGAACTTGGCCTGATACGTGACGACGTCCGCCTGGAGCTGCGCCAGCGTGTTGCGCGAGCTCTGCGACATCTCCTCGATCGACGACCGAAGCTCGGCGGCGCTCCGGACCAGCGACGTGCGCACCTGGACCAGATCGTCGAGGGTGGCGATGCGATCCAGGCGCGCGGTGAACTCGTCGAACCGCTTGGCGAAGCGGGTATCGGTCGACGCGACGGACGCCGCTGTCCGCGTCAATGCGACCAGCAATTCCTTGACGTTGTCGGTCTTCTGCTGGTGGTTTGCCTGGGCGAGGTCCCCCCATTCCTGCAGTTCCTGCGCGACGAGGGCGTCCGTGCTGGCGACGACGGCAGGGTCGGCTGCCTCCGACAGCAATTGCCCCAGGGTCACCAGCCTCCGCGGCAGGCCCTGGCCCACGGACGGACATGCTTTGGCGGCAAAAATGCCGGTGGCGGTCAGGGTGGATCGATACGCATCGACCAGCGACGCCAGCAGGGCGAGGTGCGTGGAATCGAGGTTCGAGTCGAGATAGCGCTTGAGTGAAATCATGTGTCACGCCCCCTGTCGACAGTGCTCTGGCAGAGGTAATCGGCAGAGACGGCGCGGACTTGAGGCAGGAAGGGCAGGTCGTCAGGATGGCGCGATGCTCGAGCGCGGGGCGATCGAATCGGTGGGATGTGGTCCGGACGCGCGAGCTGAGGATCAGAACGTCGATTGCACCCTCTCGGGGCCGCGTCCGCGGGGCTGAAAAGCCCCTGCGCTACAGACGTATGACATCAGCTAGTGCGGCAGGCGCGGACGCAGAAAGCCGTAGACCCACGTGCCCGCCAGCGCGCTGGCCAGTGCGACGATCATCACCGGCACGCCGCCGCCCACGAGCGCCACGAGCGGACCCGGGCAGGCGCCGGTCAGCGCCCAGCCCACGCCGAAGATCGTGCCGCCGGCGATGTAGCGCACGCCCGTTCCGACCACCTTCGGCGCAAGGGCGAGCAACGCGCCCTCCGCGTCGCGCAGCGCGAGCTTCTTCATCACGAGCAGCGACACACCAGCGACGACGACCGCCGATCCGATGATGCCGTACATGTGGAAGGCGTCGAAGCGGAACATCTCCTGGATGCGAAACCACGAGATGACCTCCGCTTCCATCAACACGGCGCCGAATCCGCAGCCGAGCAGAAAGTAGACGATCACAGGATCCTCGGCAGAATGAAATAGGTCGCCGCCAACCCGCCCGCGAAGAAGCCGCAGACCGCGATCAGTGAGGCCAGTTGCCGATCGGCGAGGCCGGCGATCGCGTGGCCGGACGTGCAGCCGCCGGCGTACGCCGTCCCGAACCCGACGAGGAAGCCGCCAACCACGACGCAGACGAAGCCGCGGAGCGTCAGCAGCGAGGCCCAGGTGAAGATGTCGAGCGGCGCGAGGCCGGCAAAGTCGCGCACGCCGAGCGCGCGGAGCGTGTCGATCGTGCGCGCCGAGATCTGCACGGTCGGCGGCGCGAAAGACGCCGCCAGCGCAGCGCCCGTCAACACCCCCGCGAGAAACGTCACGTTCCAGAGTCCGATCCGTTTCCAGTCGTGCTGGAAGAACTCGATCCCGCACGGCGCCAGCGCCGCACAGACGTGACGAAGGTTGCTCGAAATCCCGAATGCCTTGTTGCCGACGAGCAGCAGCACTGGAACCATGAAGCCGATGAGCGGCCCCGCAATCCACCAGGGAAGGGGATGAGGCATAGTCAGTCCGCCGCACAGTCTAGACCAGCACCCCACCAGCGCTCAATAAGATGCCGACACAACACGGAGCCCGTGCAATCATGTCACCCTGGCGCTCGGCTCCCTGAGGTAAACCCGATCTCAACGTGAGGCTTATGAGAACTGCCGGTCTGGTGGGGCTGCTAGAGCCGATTTCACTTGCCTGTAGCGCGGGGCTCTCCGGCCCCGCGGACGCGGCCCCGAGAGGGCCGCGCTACGTCCTGGTGAAATCGGCGTTACTCGCCGTGATGGTCGTGGCGTCAGTGCCCGCGCGAGCGCAAACCACACCGACGCTGGACGCCATCGCCCGGCGACTCGAACTGTTGGACCAGCAGAACGCCGCGCTGCGCGACGAAGTGCAGGCGTTGCGGCGCGAGGTCGAGCGCCTCAAGCAGCCCGGCTCCGACGAAACCTCGACAGTCGCCAGGCTGGACGCCCTCGACGAGCAGATGAACCTGCAGGCGGGTCGGCTCAGCGAACAGGATCAGGTGAAGGCCCAAAGCTCCCAGCGGGTGCCGCTGCATCTGACAGGAGCACTCCTGTTCAGCCTGTTTCGTAACTCCGAACATGGTGTCACCGCCGGGGTGGACTATCCCGTCGCTGCGCGCACCGACTCTGCGCCGGCCGCTTGGGCGGGAACGCTTCGGCGAAGCATTATCGGCATGGAGTTTCAGACGCCCGACGCCTTGTTCGGCGGGACGTTTCGCGGGTCGGTATTCATGGACCTGACGGAGGCCGGCGACCTGCTCACCAACATTCAGCCGAAACTGCGGACGGCTTCGATCGAGGGGCGTTGGAAGGGATTCGCGATCCTCGCCGGGCAGGAGAAACCGATCTTTTCCGTGCGAGACCCCACGTCCCTCGCGCAGGTGCAATTCGCGCCGCTCACTGGCGCCGGCAATTTCTGGCTCTATCGGCCGCAAGTACGAGTGGAGCAGACCGTCTCTCTCGGCCAACGCCGCGAGTTTCGCGCCCGTATCGGCGTATCCCAGGCCCCGGAAACGGGAGGCGCCATTCCGCCGGAGTCCCGTGCGACTCTGGAGCCACGCAGCCCGGCGCTCGAAGGACATTTCCAGGTCGCCCACCAGATGGACGATGGTCGCCGCGTGGAAATCGGGTCGGGATTTCACAAGAGCACGACGCACGTGTTGCGCACAACCGTTCCGGCGGATCTCATCTCGCTCGACTGGTTCGTCAAGCCGATCCGATGGGCCGAGTTCACCGGGGCCGTCTTCACCGGCGAAAATATGTCCAAGGGAGGCTCTTCGGGCTTCGCGCAGGGGCATGCCAATGTGACGCTCAGTCCGGGCGTGTTTCAGCCCGTGCCTGTGGCACGACGCGGGGGCTGGGCTCAACTGACCTTCCTGCCGACCTCGCGCCTGACCGTCACCCTGCAAGCCGGCGTCGACAATGCGAACAATGACTATCTGCTCACGACGAGCCTGACGAAAAACAGGGCGCTCGTCTTCAACACCTTCTATCGTCTGGCGCCGAACGTCCTCTGGGGATTCGAGCTGGGTCACGTGCGCACCACCTTCAAGGATGGACAGCAGCCAAGCTACACCCACCACGATATCCATGTGGCGTACTTGTTTTGAGGAACCCGATGCGTGCCCTGCTGATTCTGTCGCTGGTGGTTGCACCAGTCGTTGCGGCTGGTGAGACGATCAAAGGTGTCGTCGCTCCCATCGGCGCCGACGCACGCCCGGCCAAGAAGACGGACGCTGCGGGCACGGTGGTCTGGCTGGAGCCAATCGGAACTGGCATTCGAGCAGCGGCCCCAGCGTCGAAACCGGCCGCGGTGAGCCAGCACAACCTGACGTTCGTTCCGCACGTCGCGGCGATTCAAGTCGGCACCGCCGTCGATTTTCCCAACAAGGATCCGATCTTCCACAACGTGTTTTCGAACTTCGACGGTCAGGTGTTCGATCTCCAACTCTTCGCGCCCCAAACGGCGCGGCGGGTCGTGTTCAGGCGGTCCGGCATCGTGCGCGTCTTCTGCAACATCCACGACACGATGAGTGCGGTGATCGCCGTGTTGCCGACGCCCTATTTCGCCGTGACCGATGGGACCGGGCGGTTCGACATCCAGGTGCCTGCCGGAGAATATCGGCTGCAGTTCTGGCACGAGCGCGCGCAGCCGGACGCGTTGGCTCAACTCGCGCGGCGAGTGACGGTAGGCGAAGCACCGGTGGTGCTGCCGGACACGCAGATCACGCTGAGCACACAGCCTCCGGCGCCTCACAAGGACAAGTACGGACGCGAGTACGCGCAGAAGCACGAGGACCGCGTCTTCTACCAGGGAGCCCGTCGCTAGAAACGGTTTCAAAAACTCGTCGGCGCTACTTCAGCCCTTCGACGAGATAGAGATCCGAGAGATTCCGCATGTAGGAGTAGTAATACGACCGCTCGTCCGGTCCGACGTGCACGCCCCAGATATTGATGATCCCGGCCGGATCCGGCGGGACGATTTCAAACCGCCGTTCACCGCGGCCGGTCGCGAAGTCAACCAGGTACACGCCGGGTGTCATGCCGGTCTTGCGGAACACGAACAGTGCTCGTTCGTCGACGCTCCAGCGGATCGGGACATCGCCAGGCTCGAGTCCGGGAATCGGCCTGGGGTTCCCGCCGGCCAACGGGTAGAGTGACGCCTTCCCGTCCTGCCCGATCACGGCGGCCCATTCACCATCTGGCGACACAACTCGCTGTCCCAGGAGGAGCGTCGTGCCCTCCGGTGTGATCGGACGCGGGCCGCCTCCGTCGATCCCCTGGACGAAGCACCTCGGACCGTGCCCGGCTTCACTGCCGTTGAAGACGATGCGTTTGCCGTCGGGCACCCAGTCGGCCCATGTGTAGTCGCTGATGTTCTCGTTCTTGAGAACAATCGGCTCTCCGGCTCCGATCGGCAGCAGGACGAGTTCCGGTGGCGACGTGTGCCGCAACGACAGCGCGCGGCTCCCATCGGGTGAGAGGGCGAACCCCTGGCCGTCACCAAGCCGCACGGCGGGTGAACGGTCGACGCCGCGAACATACACGGACCCGCGGCCGACGCCGCCTCCGTCACCGAATTCGGTGATGAGCAGCTGTTTGCCGTCGTAAGAGATGTCGTCGACCTCGGACGCGTCGAGCCAGGAGAAATCCTGCTCTTTCGTCCCGCCCGGTGGGACGCCGATGATCCCGCCGCGCCAGTACGCGCGGCCGATCAGGAGACGCCCGTCGCGGGACACGTCAAAGAGTTGCACCGGCACCGCGAGGCGCGCGAGGAGCCGATGCCGGCCGGCCAGAGTGACCGCGTGGAGGCTGTCGTCTCCTCCCTGACGTGTGTCGAACCAGATCTCGGAGCCGGCCGGCGACCACGCCAGGTCGATGAAGTCACCGGCCCATCCCGTGGAGACCGCCGTCTTCTTCCCATTCAGATCCACGACGCCGATCGACCAACTGCCACCTAGTCCCGACGGGCGTTCCGCGAAGGCCACCAGATCGCCGGCGCGGGAGACCCGCAGCGCACCGATCACGTGCGGCGTTTCGTACAGGAGTTTTCCCGCAGGGAATTCCAGACGGCTTCGAGTCGCCGCGGCCCGCACGACCGCGAGACTGGCGCCGTCGGGAGCCCAGTCCGCGAGTTGAACGCCTCTCTGCGTTTCGCGTGGCGCGCCTCCAGCCAGCGACGCCCGCGCGAGGGTTCCCAGTTTCCACCCCCACTCCAGCACCGATCCGGGCTTCACGAGCAGTGCCATCTCGCCGGCCGCCGAGACGGCAAGGACGTCGGCATCCGGCACGCCGAGCACACGCGATTCGGGGCTGTCAGGCCGCGTCGAAAACAGTTCAACGGCCTTCCCGTCCCACGCGGCGCTGTACGCGATCGTCCCTCCCTCGGGCGCAAATCTCGCCGACCACACGGTCCCTCTTCCAAATGTGAGCCGGTGAAACGACAGCAGTACCGGCTGACCGGGATTCCGGCCCGCCCGGTAGGCGGCCGCGACCGCTGCCAACACGAGAATGCCCGCCGCGACGCCGATCACGATCCGCCGACCGGGCGGCCGGGCGTGAGTGGCGGGGGGCTCGTGCGACGCGGCAGCCGTCGGTGTCGGACTTGAGATCGAGAATGCCTCGAGCGCGAATGCGAGGTCGCTCGCCGTCTGCCACCGCGCTTCCGCGTTCTTTTCCAGACAGCGGCGGACCACGCGCTCGAGCCCGGCGTCAACAGGCCGGCCGGTCCGCGACAGCTCCGCGGGTTCGTCTTTGAGAACGGCGTTCAGCGTCTCGACGGCAGAATCCCCCTGGAAGGGACGCGTGCCCGAAATCATCTCGTAGAGAACCGCTCCGAAGCTGAACATGTCCGACCGACGATCGGCCGGCTGTCCGCGCACCTGCTCTGGGGACATGTATCCGACCGATCCCATGAGGAGGCCAGGTTCGGTATTGATCGCGCCGGTGGGCGCCATGGTCACGCTGAGGACTCCGGCGTCCGCGTCACTCAGCTTTGCGAGCCCGAAGTCCAGGATCTTCACTCGTTCGTTTCGCGTGATGAAGAGGTTTTCGGGCTTGAGGTCGCGGTGGGTCACGCCCTTGTTGTGCGCCTCGCCGAGGCCATGGGCGATTTGCACCGCGAAGTCGATCACTTTCGCGATGGCCAGCGGCCCACCCGTGAGCCGTTCGCGCAAGGTCTGGCCCTCGAGCAGCTCCGAGACGATGTAGGGAGAGCCGTCGTGTGTGCCGATGTCGTAGATGGCGAGGATGTTCGGGTGGTTGAGCCGGCTCACGGCGCGCGCCTCCGCCTCGAACCGACGCAAGCGGTCGGGATCGGTCGCGAAACCCGACAGCATGACCTTCACCGCCACGTCCCGCGCGAGCCGCGTGTCGCGCCCGCGGTACACCTCACCCATGCCGCCGGCACCGATGGCGCCTAAAATTTCGTACGGGCCGAGCCGAGTACCGGATGCCAGGGCCATAACGGGGCTACGGCCTAGGGCTCTTTCGTCCAGCGCGCCGCGATCTTCTTGCCTTCATCGCCCGGGACCCACACGACCACGACTTTCGCGCCGGCCGGACCCGTCTTGTGGCGCACCGAGTCGGGCGGCTTCACGAAGCCCGACATGCCCGGCTTCAGGATCTGACTCTTGCCGTTGACGACGTGCTCCAGCTCGCCGGAGACGACGTAGAACATCTCGAGCGCGCCGTGCTTGTGGTCGCCGGAGTCGCTGTTGGGCGAAAACACCATCTCGCCGAGCGTGACGTCTCCGCCGACATTGTTCTCGTCGAGCATCAGCCGCAGCGTCGTGCCGCCCGGCGAGCGGTAGGTGACGCCCTGCAGTTTCTCCGTCTGGGTCCAGCCCGGCGTCACGAAACAGAGCGCGATGATTCCGCCAAGTGCCAAAGCTCTCGTCATGTGCGGTTCTCTCCTGGGGCTGATTATTACCCCTCGCGCGATGATCGGCTGTCGATTCTTTGCTCGCCGCACAGCCGCGCCAGACGGTCCAGCGTCAGCTCGCCGGCATGCGCCACCGTGAGATCGGCACCGCTCAGGTCGTGACGCTCCGTCAGCCAGTGCGGAATCGCGACGGCTTTCATGCCGGCCGCCCGGGCGGCCGTGATGCCGGGGCCGGAATCCTCGATCGCGATCGATCGCGCCGGTGCCACGCCGAGCCGCCGCGCGGCTTCCAGGTAGACGTCGGGCGCCGGCTTCCGCCGCGCGACTTCGTCGCCGGTCACGACCGCGTCGAACAGCGGCCGGATGCCGAGGCGCTCGACCGCGCCGACCACCCACCGCGCCGGGGCCGACGAAGCGATCGCCGTCGGCACGCCGGCTCCCCGCAGCAGCGCCAACAACTCCTGGATGCCACGCATCGGGCCGGCCGGGACGATCGCGTCAAACGTTCGCCGCCGCTCGGCAAAGTACGCGTCGCGCGGGGGCGCGCCGGGCGATCGCTCGCTGAGCCGCATGAACCACTGTTCGTCGTGCCCCTCGCTCCACGTGCCGATGACGCCGCACCACTCCTCGACGGTCAGCGCCACGCCGCACCGCTCGTAGATCCGCCGGTGCGATTCGTATTCAGGGGTCTCGCTGTCGAGGACGATGCCGTCGAAGTCGAAAATCACGGCGTCGATGAATGTGGTCATTTCGTCATCTGGTTATCTCGACATTGTAATGGACGAATTCAGATGACCAGATAACGAGATGAGCACATGAACAAATTCCCTGGTCGGAGCGTATAGCTTGATAGCCAACATAGGTTGATGGTAAATAGAGGCTATGCCCAAACCCGCGCCGCTCGCGTTCGGCCCCGTCGCCATTCTGCATGCCATCGCCGACGGCAATCGCTTCGGCTTCGACATCATGGACGCCACCGGGCTCACCTCGGGCACCGTCTATCCGGCGCTCGACAAGCTCGAATCGCTCGGGTACCTGGCATCACACTGGGAGGACGCGCGCAAAGCGCGGCGAGACAAGCGTCCGCCGCGGCGCTATTTCGACCTGACCGCCGCCGGCGCCACCGCGCTGGCCGGCGCGCTGCAGCGCTACAAGAACCTCAAGCCCGTCTCGCTCGCCGCCTGGCGGCTCGGGAAGTTAGAAGTTAAGAGCTAGAAGTAGAAGTTAGAAGTTCGAAGTCTGAAAATGCGCAATCTGAAATCTGACTTCTGAAATCTGCAATGAAGAGACACCCACTGCTGCGGTTGCTTCTCGCGATCGTCGACGCCGGCTGGTGGCTCGCCCCGCCGTCGCGGCGCCGCGAGTGGCGGCGGCAATGGCGCGCGGACATCCTGCACGAGTGGCAGTGGCTCGCGCGGCACCCGCGGGGCGTGGGAGATCGCGCGAGCCTCGTCGTTCGCGCCGCGGGCGCGCTGCGTCATGCGTTCTGGCTGCGGCTTCACGTGAGGAGACTGGAGATGATCACGCAGGACATCCGCTATGGCTGGCGGCTCATGGTACGCAAGCCGGTCTTCACGACCGTCGCGGTGCTGATGCTCGGCCTCGGCATCGGCGCCAACGTCACGATGTTCAGCTGGCTGCAGATCACGCTGCAGCGGCAGGTGCAGGGCGTGCCCGACAGCGGCAGACTCGTCGCGCTCAACGGCACCACGCGATCGCGCAGCGACCTGAGCATCTCCTATCCGGACTTCGTCGACCTGCGGCAGCGCCGGCCGGCCAGCATCGAGGACGTCATCGCGTTCACGCTGGCGCCGATGAGCCTGCGCATCAACGGCGGCGACCCGCAGCGCACGTTCGCTCAGCTCGTCAGCGGCAATTTCTTCGACGCACTCGGCGTCCGTCCCGCCCGCGGCCGCGGATTCCTCCCCGAGGAAGACACCACGGTCAACGGACACCCGGTGGCCGTCTTCAGCCACACCTTCTGGCAGCGACGGTTTGGCGGTGATCCGGCGATTGTCGGGCGCACGGTGACGCTGAACGGCACGTCGTACACGGTGATCGGCGTCACGCCGCCGGGTTTCCGTGGCACCGAGCCGTACCTGAACATCGACCTGTGGGTCCCGATGGCGATGCAGCCGTCGGTGACGAGCGGCGGCAACCGGCTCAGCATCCGCGACAACTCGTGGCTCGAGGCGATGGTCAAGCTGGCGCCTGGCGCCAGCCTCGCGCGCGCGCAGGCCGACGTCGACGTCATCGCACGCGACCTCGCGAACGCGTACTCGGAAGACAAGGGGCGGGGCCTGAAACTCTACGAGCTGTGGCGTGCGCCGAACAGCGGAGGTGCCGCGGTGGTGGCCGTCATGGGGATTCAGCTCGGCGTCGCCGGGATCGTCCTGCTGATTGCGTGCGCCAACGTCGCCAGCCTCCTGCTCGCGCGCGCCGCCAGCCGTCAGCGGGAGACCGCGGTGCGGCTGACGCTCGGCGCCAGCCGGAGCCGGCTCGTCCAGCAGCTCCTGACCGAGAGCACGCTGCTGGCCCTGGCCGGCGGGGTCTGCGGCATCGCGATGGCCTATTGGACCAAGGATCTGATGCGAGTGTTCATCCCGCCCGCGCCGCTGCCGATCGAGATGGATCCGTCGATGGGTCTGCCCGTGATGATCTTCGCCACGATCGTGACGGCGGCCAGCGTCGTCGCGTTCGGCCTCGTGCCGGCGCTGCAGGGATCGATGTCGTCGGTCGGATCGGCGCTCAAGGAGTCGGCCGGCACGATCACCGCGTCGCCGCGGCGCGCCCGCGTCCGGCAGGCGCTCGTCGTCGCGCAGGTCGCGCTGTCGCTCGTGCTGCTGGTCTCCGCCGGTTTGTTCCTCCGCACGCTGCAGAACGCGCAGTCGGTGGATCCCGGGTTCTCGACTCGAACCGGATTGCTCGCGTCGATCGACCTGCTGCCAGCCGGCTACGACACGCCGCGCGGGCGAGTGTTCTTCAAGGACGTCCTCGCGCGCGTGCGCGAGCTGCCGGGCGTCGAGGCCGCAAGCCTGGCGCGCAGTGTGCCACTCGGCTTCGGCGGCTCCAGCGATATGGGGATGAGCATCGACGGCTACACGCCGGCGCCGAACGAAGAGATCAGCGTGTACTACAACCGCGTCGGCTCCGAGTACCTCGCGACCATGGGCATTCCCCTCGTGGCCGGCCGCGAGTTCACCGATCGCGACACGGCGGAGACGCGCGACGTCGGCGTCATCAACGAGACGGTGGCGCGGCGGTATTTCGCGGGACGCGATCCCGTCGGCGGGCGCATTCGTGCGGGCCAGCGGACCATTGAAGTGATCGGCGTCGCGCGCGACGGCAAGTACAGCAACATCACCGAACCGCCGCGATCGTTCCTCTATCTGCCCGTGCAGCAGTGGTACCGCGCCGACACGGTGCTGCACGTGAAGACGTCGGGCGATCCGGCGGCGGTCGTTGCGCACCTGCACCAGATCCTCCGCTCGCTCGATGCGAACGTGCCGCTGTTCGACGTCCGCACGATCGGGGAACATCTCCAGACGGCGGCGTTCATCCAGCGCATGGTCGCGAGCCTGCTGGGGGCGTTCGGCGCGCTTGCCTTGATCCTGGCGACGGTCGGCCTCTACGGCGTCATCGCCGCGCTCGCGGCGCAGCGGACGCCGGAGATCGGCATGCGCATGGCCCTCGGGGCCTCGCGGCGTGACATCGTTTCGCTCATCCTGAAACAGGGGCTCGGGATGACACTGGCCGGCGTCGGCGTCGGCCTGGCGGGCGCGTTGGCAATCACCCGACTATTCAACAGCTTGCTCGTGGGCGTCAGCGCGACCGACCGCGTCAGCTTTGTCGGCACGACGTTGCTGCTCGTGCTGGTCGCGCTGGCGGCCTGCTATCTGCCGGCGCGGCGCGCGGCGGGCATCGATCCGCTGCAGGCGCTGCGTCAGGAGTAGGGCGGATCCTTGGGGACCCGCCGGAGAGCCGTGGCGCAAAAGCCCGGTGAGCCGCGTGCCGGGAGCGCCCGCGCTATTCCCCTCGCCCGGATTCGATGCGCAGAAGCGCTTCCCGAATCTCGGACAGTTCCTCATGGAGCCGTTGGGACGCGACCGCGTTCTTGTACGACATCACGATCAGTTTCACCGACACCAGGAATACGCCGGTTTCCAGCAGCAGATCGTGCGTCAGCCCCTTCACGAACAGCGCGACGACGAACAGCACCAGCGTGACGGCGATGATGCCGAGCGAGCCGGCGTCGAACGACTTCTGCACATCGGGCATGCGTGGCTCCGGCCGCGTCAGTACGCGACGAGCAGGCGCGCGGCCCGCTCGATCTGCGACTCGCTCGGCAGATAGAACCCTTCGAGCGACGGCGAGTACGGCACCGGCGTGTCCAGCGCCCCGACGATGCGAATGGGGGCGTCGAGGGCTTCGAAGGCTTCTTCCTGGATGATAGCGGCGAGGCTTTCGCCGATGCCGCCGGTGCGCGAATCCTCGTGGATGATCAGGATCTTGTGGCAGCGACGTGCGACAGCGAGCAGTGCGTCGCGATCGAGCGGAACCAGCGTGCGGAGGTCGAGCACGCTCGCCTGGATCCCGTCTTTCGCGAGCGCCTCCGCCACGCGCAGACCGACGTGGACGAACGCGCCGTAGGAGATGATCGCGAGATGATCGCCGGCTCGCCGCAGGGCGGCCTGGCCGAGTGGAATCGGCGCGGGCGGGGCATCCGTCAGCATCTGCTTGATGCGCGGATCGCGGTAGAGCGCGATGTGCTCGTAGTAGAGCACGGGATCCGGATCGGCAACCGCGGACGCCATCAGCGCGCGCGCGTCGTGCGGCGTCGACGGGACGACGATTTTCAAGCCGGCGGTCCGATAGAACCACGCCTCGGTGTTCTGCGAGTGATACGGGCCCGCATGGCGGAGCCCGCCCCACGGCATGCGCACCACCATCGGCGTGCCGCCGCCCCACCGGTACCGGTTCTTGGCCGCGTTGTTGACGAGCTGATTGAATCCGGTCGCGACGAAGTCGTTGAACTGCATCTCGCCGATGGGCCGCTGTCCGGCGAGCGCCGCGCCGACGCACACGCCCAGCACGGCACTCTCGGCGATCGGCGAGTTGACGAGGCGGTCGCCGAACTCCTTGAGCAGCGGCCGCAGCAGCAGGAACGCGTTGCCGTACTGGCCGCCGACGTCCTCGCCGTACACGAACACGCGCGGATCGGCGCGCAGCGCGTCGCCCACGCCGAGCATGACCGCATCGAGGAACGTGCGACCCTTGGGGTCGAACGCCGGCGCCTCCTCGACACGGCCGGAAAAAACCGCAGAGCTCGCGGAGATCGCAGAGCCATTTGTTTCTGCGTGCTCCGCGGTTAAACGTATGGCTGGGTCCAGCACCTCGACGTGGACGCGCGGTTTCTCGTTCGCGAACACGCCGATGCCTGCCTGCGCCGGCTCGGGCCACGGCGCGTCGATGATGGCGCGCGCTTCCGTTTCGACGAGCGCCTCCGCCTCGCGTTTGAACCGGTCGAGGTCGCCGGGCTCGAGGATCCCGTCGCCCGCCAGCCGCGCCGCGTAGAGCGCGATCGGATCGCGCCCGGCCCAGTATTCGTAGAGCTCGCGGTTGGCGTACCCCGGTGCGGCCAGCGGCGGGATTTCCCACGACGCCTGCGGATCGCGACCGAGGTACAGCATGTCGTCATGATGGGCGTGGCCGCACAGCCGCATCGCGACCAGCTCGATGAGCGCCGGGCCGAGGCCGGCGCGCGCGCGCTCGGCCGCCCAGCCGAACGCGCCCGCAATCGCTTCGGGATCGGTCCCGTCGATGGTGAGGCCTGGCACGCCGTACCCGGATGCCTTTTCGGCGAACGTGCGGACGGCCGACTGATCCGCCACCGGCGTCGACAGCGCGGTCTGATTGTTCTGGATGCAGAAGACCATCGGCAGACGCCGCGCGGCGCAGAGGTTGATCGCTTCGTGCCACTCGCCGAGCGACGATCCGCCTTCACCGATGAACGACACGGCGACGCGCTGCGAGCCTTCGCGCGAGAACGCCATCGCCATGCCCGCCAGCGTCAGGGTGGCGATCGTCAGCGGCGAGGCAGGCAGCAGAATGCCCCAGTCCAGGTCGCCGTAACCGAAATCCTTTCCGTCCGTGGGCGGGCCGGCCTTCCCCATCTGCGAGTTCAGCACCATGCGCACGGTGGGCGGCTCGGGCCGCATAGCCAGCGTGACGCCCAGATCGCGAATCATCGGCCCGATGACGTCGCCTTGCCACGACGGGCCACGGTACTTCGGGCCTCGACGCAGACGCATCGCTGCGCCGTAGATCGCTTCCTGCCCGAGCGATCGAAATCCCTTCCCCTGGACCGTCGTCGCGCCGAAATGGACCTCGCCGCCGAGGAAGAATGTCTTGAGGCGGTTGTCCGTCGCCCGCGTGAGCAGCATGCCGCGGAGGATCTCGAGGCGCTCCTCGCGCGTGAGCGAGGCCGCGATCGCCGCGCGGCGCAGGAGGCCGTCGCACGCGTCGAGCATCTCGCGACAGGCCTGATCCATACGCGACGCGGCGCTGGTCCGCGGCGTCGTGTCGGGGAGGCCCGGCGGCAGCGGGCGCGCGTGCAGCCGCGTGTTCAACTCGCGCTGCAGCGCGGGGCGCACCGCCTCGATCGCCGCTTCATCGCGCGGATCACGACCGCCGGTGGCCTTCTCGAACGCTTCCAGCGCATCCGCCAGCGCAAACGGATGGCGTTCGGCGACAAAGGCACCGAACCGGCTCGCCAGTCCGGTCAGCGTCTCGAGCTCAACAGGCTTGGCCATGGGCAGCTAAATCGTATCAAAGGACGAAGAGTAACGGGCCACGGAGACACCGAGGCATAGAGATCAGGAACGCACAGTTCGTGAAGCACGCAGAGGCTGAAGCGCGGCAGCGGTTCGACGGGCGTCGCAACGCGACGCGCACGGCCGGAGTCGGGCGACGACACGAGCCGGGCCCACCATCCACGTCGGCTCGCGTCGTCGTCCGATCCGGCCGTGCCATGCGGCCGGCATAGCCGGCCGCACGTCGAAAAGTGCCGCGCCTCCGTGGCTCTGTGACTCTGTGGCGCGTCTATTTCCGACGAATGACACCCGACCGATCGATCTGCAAGTGCTCCCCCGATCGCAGCGACGCGAAATCCGGCGGCTCGAGCGCGACAACCGGGAAGGATTTGCCGTACATCACGTCGGCGACGATCGACGCGAGCGCGAAGAAGGCGTCGGTGCCGGTCGTCAGAATCGCCGCGGGCGCGGTTCCCG
>Ga0315281_10007190_pt1 | contig 15723 bp, 15 predicted proteins | sample YL17G07_0_MG_FD_204540 | JGI IMG/M metagenome (GOLD analysis project Ga0315281, IMG submission 204540) | Sediment microbial communities from Yellowstone Lake, YNP, Wyoming, USA - YL17G07_0 | ecosystem: Environmental > Aquatic > Freshwater > Lake > Sediment | place: USA: Wyoming | collected... | reverse complement strand
GTTTAATATCTCAAATGCCTTCTTTATTTCATTATCTTGCGCCAATGTCTCAGGTATATAGTTTAGTTTGACTGCGTTTTTCATAAAATATATCCACTTCTCAGTTATTCCTTCTATCTCTTCAATCCCCTTTTTAAACTTTGGCAGTTCTATGAATATCAACTCTACATCATCGCTATACTTTATATATTTCTCTTTCTCCAGAAGTTTGAAATATGATATTACCTTATTATATTCCTTAAACATTATAAAATCTGTTATTGTAAGCGCAATAACTGGCGCAAGCATAGCATGATGTTCTCCAGCATTTAATTGGTTTGAATATTCTTTTGCCGCATTAAACAATATCCTCTTTTCAAAACCCTCTACATTTAACACCTGCATTTCTATGATAATCCTCTTACCGTTTGACAAGATTGCCTTAACATCAAGGAATGTATCTTTCATCCCCTTTAGTTTAGGCATCTGATATGGGTCAACTATAGTCAAGTCGGTTATTTTTTCATTGCCGGGAATGTCTATTAAGGCATTGAGAAAGCTGATAAGTATACCTTTACTGTTGTCGCCGCCAAATACCTTTTTAAAGGCGTAATCTGTCTTTACATCAAGAAATATCATATAACTCCATTGTCCTTAATATATATAATTATCATAATAATATACTCACTTCTTTTGCAAGCCAAAATTATTTTTTGTAAATACTTTTGCAAGAAGCGCTATCGATAAAATTATAGAGTCAAGGGGCAGAGCCCCTTACAGGCGCTTGATCTGAAAACCACTTAAAATTACCGTTTTTAATCTGTATAATAACAGCGCCCTTGATTGGGTCGCCTGATTCGTGAGTATATGTGATATTTCCAGTAATCCCTTTATATCCCTTAGTATTAGAGATAGCGTCTGTTATTGCTATAGGATTAATCTTTCCAGAGGTCTTGATTGCATTAACCAGTATCTGAAAACCGTCATAGGTAAGGGCGGCTACGTCATCGGGTACGACTCCATAGAGTTTTTTATATTTATTTACAAAGTCAATGGTTTGAGGGGCGGTTGAGTCAGCAGAGTAATGGCTGCAGAAGAAATATCCTTCGCAGTCAGAACCGCAGAGTTTGAGGAGATCATGACTTCCCCATGCGTCACTGCCTAAAAACGGCGCTGTAATACCAAGACGTTTAGCCTGTTGAATCTGAAGCGGTACCTCGCCGTAATATGATGGCAGGAATATAATATCTGGGTTTGCATTTTTAATCTTTGTAAATTGTGTGGAAAAATCACGGTCTCCAGTTGAATAGGTCTCAAATGCGACAACAGTCCCGCCACTTTCTTCAAAGGATTTCTTGAAATACTCTGCCTGACCCTTTAAGACCTCTGATGTTACATCAAATAAAACTGCGGCGCGTTTGGCTTTTAGATTAGATATAGCAAAAGATGCAAGCGCCTTACCTTGAAATGGATCAAGATAACATACCCTGAATGCAAATTTCTTAGGAAGTCCGCTTCTTGGATTTAATGTGGTCTTTGGATTAGTGGATATTGGGGTTATAAATGGAATCTTAGATGTCTCCGCAATCTCAGATGCTGGTATTGCCCCGCCGCTAGCGTTTGGTCCTATGATTGCAACCACATTATCTTGGGTAATCAATTTTTGAGCAGCGGATGCAGACTGCTCTGGTCTTGAGGCGTTATCTTCTATAAATAGCGCAATCTTATAAGGTTTTCCAGCAACCTCAAGTCCGCCGCTGTCATTTATTTCTTTAGCAGCCATAGTGACCGCATTTTTACAAGATGCCCCAAACGCAGGAATATCGCCAGTCAGTTCGGCAATAACTCCAATCTTAATGACATCAACGCTTCCCTTTGAGCAGCCTGTAAGCATCAAAGTCAGTATAATCAAAAATAATAAATATTGTTTCATATCTATCAGCCTCAAAGATTATTTTGCAGGCGGCGTAAGAGCTTTTTCCACTAGCTTCTCAATTATCTTGGCTGGTTTTGTGTTATGTTTTTCAGCTAAGGCATTTATCTTATTAATAAACTCTTGTTTTAGTTCAAGTTTTACAAGCATTGATGGATTGCTTGCAGGAGGCGGAGGCTGCGGAGGAGTAGATGCAGCCGCTATGCTTACTGCTTCCTCAGGAGGTTGAGGTTCTTGAGGCGATGCTGTTCCATCTGCCCCATGAGACTCAAAACATGCGGTTACCTCATCCCTTGTAAAAAATTTAGCCTTACAGACAGCGCATAGATATTTTGCTCCGTCACGATGAAATATTACTTTTTCCATTTATACTCCTTTATAAAGAAATTTAAGATTTAAGATTTAAGATTTAAAAAAAGATTTATTTGAATGCTTTTAAATCATAAATCTTAAATTATAAATCTTAAATTCCATCATCACTAATCAGTAAAGCAAATATCAACAAAGAAACGTTCTTCATCTATCTTAAACGGAATTATCACGCTTGGCAGTTTTAAGTGATGTATCTCTTGATCCTTGCCAACGATTATTGTTGGTATTGAAGCCTCAAAGGATTGACCCATTTCAGAGAGTTTCTTTCTTGCCTGTCCTGAGATCATATTCGTAATCTCGCCAACTGCGTCACAAACGTCTGCGTTTATTGATTCATGCGACTCGCCTAACATATTTGATATAATCTTTAAGATTGCGCCCTTTGTAAAGGCTATGGTCATACATCCCTTTGTCTTGATGTTTACTCCAGTTATACCTAAAGTCCCTGATACCTCAGCCAAAGATTTGTTATTACCCTTGATAAATGGGGTTCCAGCAACAGGGGTTACAAATGCCATTGTTGAAAGCACATTTACAGTTGCCGTAATAAAATGATTCGCTAATTTAACATTCATTATCTACCTCTTATTATTTAATTTTCAATCTATTATCCTAAGCCATTGAAAGAATCCTTGCGGCAATCTTATCAAGGGGTAGTATATCTACTTCTTTTATAGCCCCAGTCTTTATAGCCTCTTTAGGCATGCCAAATACAACGCATGATTTCTCGTCTTGAGCTATGGTCTTTGCCCCTTGATCTGCCATCAGTTTTATTCCCTTTGCTCCGTCTGCTCCCATGCCGGTAAGTATAACTCCAATGGCATTTTTCCCTGCGTATTTTGCCACAGATTTAAATAATACATTAACGCTTGGCCGATGACGATCAACAAGGGGTCCTGCCTTTACCTGCACATAATATACTGCCCCCGATCTATTTAAAAGCATGTGTTTATTGCCTGGGGCAATCAGCACACGACCTACGGTTACCCTGTCATTATCTTCAGCCTCTTTTACTTCCATTTCGCATAGAGTGTTTAGACGCATTGCAAACGCCTTTGTGAAAGACTCTGGCATATGCTGAACGATTACTATGCCTGGGGAATTTGCAGGAAGAGATGTAAGCACCTCTTGAAGGGCTTGAGTGCCTCCAGTTGACGAGCCAATGGCTACGACTATGTTAGTAGTCCTTGTGATTGAGAGTTTAGCTGGCGCAGTACGAACTACTGGAGCAGTTGACTTTCTTATGCTTATCTTTGCCGCAGTCTTTATCTTATCTATTAATTCTACAGACATATCCCCAACTGAATATGCTGCGTGCGGCTTGCACATAACGTCAACGGCGCCTGCGTCAAGGGCTTCCATTGCAAGCTCTCCTCCCTTTGGAGTAAGAGACGATACGACAATTACAGGCATAGGATTATGTCTCATTAATTTGCGCAGGAAGGTTATCCCATCCATACGCGGCATCTCAACGTCCAATGTTATAACGTCTGGTTTTTCCGCAACTATCTTATCACGCGCAATATAAGGGTCAGGGGCAGTGCCTATGACCTCTATAGAAGGGTCGTTAGAGAGTTCCTTTGCTAAAATCTTTCTAACAACCGCTGAATCGTCTACTATTAAGACTCTTATTGCCATTTTATAATAATTCCTTTTTAAAGAGTTAATCTTACCAATAATGGAAATTCATCTATCTTCACCCCGATAGTATTTGAGTCATCCACCATCATGTTCCATTGATCTATCCCTAATTTCTTGACCTCTGGCACGCTTAGATCAAAGACATCTTCTGAGCTGAATATTGTTGTCAGCATCTGTCCGCAGTATATATTTAATAGCTCCCTTACTGCGTCATCAGCGCTTTTTTTGATCATGTCATCATCTTCTATACCCAAGATATTTGCAGCTACCAAATAACTCATCCCCTGATGAAGCGCCATTTCAATATGCCCTTGTTGAAACCCTGTAAACCCCATTGATACGTGAATATAATCGCCGTCTCTTACAATAAGGTCTTCTTTCTCCGCTTCCTCTATAAACATAAATGCTAATTGTTCTAACACTACCTCAAGCAGCCTTAACAGAGTTTCTCTGTCTTCGGGCTGCAACTTCTGATGCCCCTTATTAATGGGATTTATCAAACCTCTGGATGGACTTCTTCTATCTTCACTCATCGTTTTTTTGCACCCCTAATGATTCGTCTATTATATCTCTTAAAGCCTCTGGCTGAAACGGCTTTCTTAGATAGCCCTTTATCCCTTTTTCAATCAATTCATTTATACGCGTCTTGCTGCCTTCAGTTGATACCACAACTACAGGAACTGTTCGAAGTATCTCGTCCTTAAACATCTCCTCAATCATGGCAAGCCCTCCCATTACAGGCATATTTATGTCTACAAATGCCAGATCTATCCAATTTTCACGCAGTACATATAGACCTACCTTGCCGTTTTCCGCCTCAAATATCTTGTTCACTGGCACGCCTGTCAGTTCAAGGGTCTTGATCACAACCGCTCGTATTATTGATGAATCATCTACTATGAGGATATTATATGCCATATTTTCTCCGTAACCATCTGTCTTGCTAGTACGCCAATTGTTAAGGTCTTGAGACCACCATTGTATTGAATATCTTTAGGACTTCATTAAATTTATCAATAGACACACTCAATATTTTTTCTAGAGTCTTTGCCTTTAATTTCAGGCGTTTTAAGGCATCCTTGCTTAGATGGTATTGCAGCCCCTCATCGCCTACTCCAATTCCGCTTGACCTGCTGAGATTATCTGCGATATGCACAATATCGGTCGTCATCTGATACTGCCCAGTCTTTCCTTCAGGCTCGTGATGGTATCTTGTTGGTATGATAAGGTTCTGAGGCAGATCCCAGATTTCAAGTATCAATGCCCCAAGCTCGCTGTGATCCATACCAAGAATAGACCTTTCGGTTATCTCAAAGGATTCTTTATTTATAAATGATCGTTTCATTATCTCTGCGAAATCGTCTTTGATAAATTCTGCAAGGATAAATTTCCCAACGTCATGCAAGATGGATGCTGTAAATATCTCCTCTGAATTGTCAATCTTTAGAATGTCGCATATATTTTCAGCAATAACCGCAACTGCTATGGAGTGTGCCAATAGGTCGTCAGATATTAGGTCAAATCCCCTTAGAGATTTATTTAAGAGCGCGCTAAAGGCTGCAGACGTGATTATCTTATACATCTGTAACTCGCCTAGTATCTTTGCCCCATCTATAATGGATGTGATTTCGCCCTTATGTTGATATGACGGATTATTCGCAATCTTTAACACTGTGGTTGAGAGGCCTGGCGAATATCTGATTATCTTGATTATATCAGACAGTTCTGTCCTGCCGTCTTCAAGCAGCTCCATAAGTTTAATAGGCCCGTTTGAGATAGGCGGAAGGCTTAGGAGTTTTTCTATTATCTCATCTCTTTTCATACCAATTCTCTTTCTATTCCCTTTGATTTGATAATAACAGTGCCTGTTGCAACGTCAATAGACAGGGTTCTTGACACTGCGCCTCCAGCGTCTACCGCCTTTATAAGTATACTATTTTTCCATAATAATTTTCTTGCAACCGTAAGGTTTCTCTCTCCAATCTTAAATAATCCCTTGTCATCTAATATTGAGGCGCATCCTGCTATCTTGATTATCAGGCGTTTTTTATCTGCCCCATGGTCAAACATCTTATTAAGAAGCATTGGAAGCCCAATGTCAACAAACATACACGGCTCCATCTTTGCCTTTACAGCGTCTATTGAAGACAGAGGAAGCATGCAGTGTATCATACCTGCAACCTTGATTACAGGGTCATAGACTGTGACTCCAAGACATGAGCCTAGTGAATATGTCACCAGATAATCATTTTGATTACTGGAAATCTTCATATCTGAGATTCCGATTACTACTCTATTACATCCGTTATTTGGCATTTGTTTATTAAAAATCCCTTTATAAAGTTATTTAAGATTAATGATTTAATAACATTCAAATAATTTTTTTTTATTTGCTTTTAAATCATAAATCATAAATCTTAAATCATAAATCTTAAATATCTTTTTTAGCTGAAATAGTTTTTGCAAGTTTAACGATCCCAGTGACATCAATTATTATACCAACTTGACCATTAGAAAGTATAGTCCCTCCTGAGATACCGGGAATGCCTTGAAAGTTTTCTCCAAGACTCTTAATAACCGTTGACTGCTGTCCAAGCAGGTTATCTATAGCAATGGCTGCCTTATTGCCAGAATCCTCCACTACTACTACAAGCATCTTAGTAATATCAGTCTTAGCGCCTTCTATGTCAAATAATCTTTCAAGGCGGAATAATGCTATCAACTCGCCCCTGACCTTTATCATTTCTATAGTTCCAAATGCGGTCATTATATCTTCTTGTTTGGGGTTAAGAGATTCAACAATGCAGATTGTGGGTATTACATAAACCTCTTTGCCTACATTTACCAGCATTCCATCAATAATTGCAAGCGTTAGAGGCAGACGCATTGAAAATGTGCTTCCCTTGCCAAGCACTGTCTCTATCTCTACTGTCCCTCTAAGAGATTCTATATTTCTCCTGACTACATCCATTCCAACGCCTCTTCCAGAGACATCTGTAACTACATCCTTTGTAGAAAAACCAGGGAGAAAGATCAGATTATGTATCTCCTCAGTGGTTAGATTCAGCCCTTCTTTTATCAGACCCTTTTGTATCGCCTTTTTTAATATAATATCCTTATCTAGTCCTCGTCCGTCATCTCTTATCTGGATATAGACATTGCCTCCCTTATGAAAGGCGTGAAGAGAGACCTTTGCAGCCTCTTTTTTCCCTGCGTTGATGCGGTCCGCTGGGTTTGACTCTATGCCGTGATCTATCGCATTTCGCACAAGGTGAATCAGGGGGTCGCTTATCAGTTCAATTACGGATGAGTCAAGCTCTGTGTCCTCACCATACATTGCAAAATCTAACTTTTTTTCGCTTTTCTTTGCAAGATCCCGCACCATTCGAGCCATCTTCTGAAACGTTGCCTTGATTGGCACCATTCTCATTGAAAGTGATGAGTTTTGAAGCTCGCGCGTTATCTTGTCTAATAGCGCAATATTTTTTAGAAAATTTTTAGAGGCTGAGCGTCTGACATCTTTATCCTGAGATATCATTGAGGCTATGATTACCAATTCTCCAATGGTATCAACCATTGCGTCAAGTCTGTCTGCGTCAACGCGCAGCGCCCTTTTGATCTTTATCTTTTCGCCAGACGGCTCGGTTGCAATGCCTTGAGAGCGTATGGCATGCGCTATATCCTTTGGTTTAATCCCTTCTTTTACCAAATATTCGCCAAGTTTAGAGGATGGGTCTCCAAATACAGCCTTAGACATAACCGCTGTGTCTATTTCCTCTTGGGTTGCCTTGCCTTGATCTACTAGTATCTCTCCAATACGTTTCTTTTGCGGCTCAACTTGTTTTTGCCCTGGTTTAATGATTATTCTGTTTGCTTGGAATGCCTTGATGCTGTCAAGTATATTATAATACTGCGAATTGATAATATATGTCCCGCCTGTATCAAGAGCGCCTTTTATCTGATCTATCAAGGTCTTTAACATATCCACAGTGTCAAAGATTATATCTATGCTTAGCGCATTTAATGGAACCTTGCCAGAGCGGGCATTATCTAATAAATTCTCCGCATGATGGGCAAGTTTTTCGGTCTCTGAAAGCATCAGAAAACCAGCAGTGCCTTTTATTGTATGAAATACTCTGAATACAGCGTTTAGTGTCTCGGCATTATCAGTGTCTGTTTCAAGCTCAAGGAGATGAGTGTCCAAAAAGTCTAAATGCTCTCTTGCCTCCCCTACAAAGTCTGCTAATATTGATAGATCGCCTTCTAAGCGCACCTCTACCTCAACATGATCAAGCTGCGGCTCTGTTTCAGAAGGCTTTAAGGCAGATTCTTTTTGAGCGTTTTCTAATAATGTCTTTGATTCATTAGGAGAAGAAAATCTCTCTATTATATATTCCTCAGATATGCTTAATGTATCGGTTGTTCCAGAGAAATAACGGAGTGTCTCAGACAGCCAATCTTTAAACTCAAAGAGTCTATCAGCATCTGTATGCACAGAATGGGCTGCAATGTAGTCCTCAACTATATGACAGACATTAGCTATCTGGGTTAGACCTAGCATCCCTGATTCGCCTTTGAGAGTGTGGAGTATACGTTTTAGCTCTGAAAAGGATTCTTCATTTTTCTTATCATCCATCTCAAGGATTGCATTCTCTATTCCCTCAAGGAGTTCTTCTTGTTTTGAAAGAAATTCTGTGAGTATTTCCTTATTAACATTTTTAGGCAGTTTAATCTTAGGTATTGATTTTTTGATAGATACAGGTTCTTGCATTACTGTGGCAGGAGCTTGTTTGAGAGGGACAGGAACTGCTTTTTTATCAGGGGCAGGCTCTGGTTTCGTGGACTTAGCCTTAACTATTAACCCCAATTCCTCTGGAAATCCTGCCAAGTCGGAAGATACGCCGTTAATAATTAACTCTTTAAATGCGGAAGATGTGTCGGATAATATCTTAAATGCTGCATTATTATCACCTGCTTCTCCCATAAGAATTTTTTTGGCAATCTCTGCGCATTGATTAGATGCCTGCGCAATAATATCATGACCTTCTGGGGCAGCCATTACCGCAATATAGTCAAATGCGGTGTTTAGATTAGCCAAGTCTTGCAGGCTCTCTAAATCTGTTGAGCCAATGCTTGAACTAAGGTCGATTATTAGATCAGAGAGACCTTTAGGGAGTTCTGGAATGGCTTCTTCAACTAAAGCTGGTTGTGTTTGTGGCTCTATAGCCTCTGATATTGAGGATAATCCTAATTCTACGGGAAATGTTATTTCGCTTGAAGGCTTTCCATCAACTACAATATCTTTTAAAGCCTGTCCAGTCATATAAAGAGTATTAAATGCTGCGCCAATGTTGTCAGCTTCACCCATCACCATCTTTTTTGCAATCTCAGTACACTTGACTGAGGCTTGATGCGCTATGTCCTGTTCATGTGAGGCAGTCATTTCAGAGATCACTTCAAAGGCTGAATGTAGATTTGCAATATCCTGCAGGCTATCTACCTCCGCCCTGCTAAGAACCTTTACCAATTCTTCTATAGTTACCGAGAGATTGCTTAGCTCTGGCTGTGTTGCAGGCTCTTCAATCTGCGGCATCTCTTCAATCTGCGGCATCACATCAATCTGCGGCATCTCTTCAATCTGCGGCATCTCTTCAATCTGCGGCAGTTCTTGAACTGCTGCTGGTATATCTTGAGGCTCTGCGGTAAGACCGTGTACCATCCCGCTAAATGTCTTAGAATGCTGTAAAAGTTCTGTAAGAGAGGCTTTTTTATCTTCTACCTCATCCATGACCATCTTTCTTGCAATCTCAGCGCACTTTACTGCCTCTTGATGGATTAGTCCGTGTTCTTCATTCCTTGCCTGTAGGTAAAGCTCCTCAAAGGCTGAATGTATATTTGCAATATCCTGTAGAGAATCATAGTCAGCCTCTGCCATCTTTGATGAGAGGTCGTCAATTATCTCTATAATTCTTTGAGAGTATGAGGCGTCAGACTGCGCTGTGATTGGGGCTGATTCCTCTATAATCGGTTTAGCATCTGAAATTATTAATGAAGGTTCTTCTGCAGCGTCTCCGTATAATATCTTCGACATATATTTAATGGTTTGATATAATGAATCTATCACAGATTTTTTATCATGGATATCATCAAATAAAATCTGTCTTGTTGTGTCAGATGCCTCTTGAGCATTATCAGAAATCTTTGTCTGTCCGTTTGCGACTGCCTCGTTTTTTATTGCTTCAAATGAGTTTAGAACAATAACGACATCTTCCATCTTTTCAGGATTAGTTAGTAAAATTACAGATGAAAGTTCATCGATTAATCCTTGCAGCTTCTCAAAACCTGCGTTTTCTGTTTCAATTGACAAGGCTATTGACTCGGTTATTGGTTCAGCAATCATCTGGTTTTCAGAAATTTTATCTTCAACTACAGTCTTAGGCTGCGCGTTATCATCAACGATTAAGTCTTCATCTTCCATCCCAAGTTCATCAGGGAAGGCTATATCTTCAATTGGGCGAAGGTTTATTACAAGCTCTTGCAGGGCAGTAATGGTTAGGGACATGATTTCAAATACGCCTTGAATATCAGTTTCTGCATCTTTATTGATTAACCTTTGAATAATTGCCTCAGCCTTTGACGCAGCCTTTTTTGCAATTGCCTCACTGCATAAATCAGCCTTGCTCTTGATGTCGTTAAATGAGGAAAGCAGTGATGTAATATCGTCAGGATTTTCAAGGTCCATCTCAATAAGGTTTAATGATATGTCATTTATAGCATTTATTAATAATTCTTTAGACATCTATGTCTCCGCTTGACAGCTTTAATAATTTTAATAAAGATATTATAGTTTAAATATCTTTTTGATCTTTTCAGCAAGGGTTAGAGAGGTAAAGGGTTTAATAACATAGTCATTTACCCCAGCCTTAGCAGCAGCAAGTATATTTTCCTTGTCTGCCTCTGCAGTAACCATCAATACTGGCATCTTAGCAAGTGACGGTGTTTTTCTGATAGAAATAAGAAGTTCTAAGCCTGTCATATTTGGCATATTCCAATCTGTAATGACAAAATCAAATTTTTCTGCTTGTAACTTCTTAAAAGCAACCTCGCCGTCTTCTGCCTCTTGAACATTATTATAATTAAGCTGTCTAAGCAGATTACGTACAATCTTTCTCATAGTAGCAAAATCATCGACTACTAATATCTTCATATCCTGATGAGCCACTCCCGCCTCCATTAATCATTACATTATAAAATTAAAAAATACTACTATTTCAGTATATTATACTATCAACATTAAAATCTATATTAATAATTATTTCTAAAAAAAACTTTCACCACAGAGAGCGCAGAGAGCGCAGAGTTTAAAGATTAATTATTAATAATTCGCTTTATTCCATTTTTTAGAATTGATACATTAAAATTAATCAACAATCCAATTTCTAAATCTAATAATTTTAAGTACGTCAATAATTGCGCATTATGAATAGGGTCAAATTGATTTATTGTTTTTATTTCTATGATTATTTTGTTCTCAACAATTAGATCCAGCCGATATGCGCAATCCAGTTTAATCCCTTTATAGATAACTGGAAGAGATTTTTGTCTTTCAAAGGTTATATTACATAGATTAAACTCACGACAAAGACACTCTTCATATGCCGATTCTAACAACCCTTGCCCAAGATGTCTATGTACTTCAATAGCTGCTCCGATTATTTTTTCAGTTAATTCATTTATCATTAATCTTTTCTCTGCGTTCTCTGCGCTCTCTGTGTCTCTGTGGTGAATGCTTTTTTTATCTGCGCCTTTGCGGTGAATCCTAATCTTTCTCCTTAAAATAAACAGAAGGCTTGATAGATTTAAGCTCTGACAACTGCCCAGTCAATGACTCCGCATGTCCTACAAATAATATCCCGCCTGTCTTTAATAACCTCGCAATGTCTTTTAATAATGCGCTCTTTGTGTCATTATTGAAATATATCATGACATTTCTACAAAATACCGCATCAAATGGTCCCTTCATCTTAAAGGGTGGAGTTGAGAGGTTAATTGCATTAAATGAGATTATCTTCTTAACAAAATCCTTGACAATATATAAATCCTGCCCATCAACACTCTCACGATCAAAATACTCTGATTGCATCGATTTTTTTACAGTTGAAACCTTATCAGTTGTATATTCTCCTCTTTTTGCGCTTGCAAGTATCCTGGTTGAGAGGTCTGTAGCCAATATCTTCAAATCCACTTGATAGCCTTTTGTAGCATCAAGCAGAGTTATCGCTAATGTGTACGGCTCTTCTCCGCTTGAACATGCCGCAGACCAAAACCTAAACTTCCTTTGACCCTCTGCTAACCATTGCTTCATATATTGCGTGAGAACCTCAAAGTGCTTTTCCTCACGAAAGAAGCTGGTTACATTGGTAGTTATAACGTCTAGGAACTTAGTTATCTCCTCACCCGAATTATCGTCTATGATATATTTAAGATAATCCTTATGTTCTTTGATATCTAAGTCCCTCATCCTCTTGGCTAATCTGGTCAAGAGCAGAGATTTCTTGTTCTCTCTAAGATATATCCCGCTCTTTTTAAATACTAATGCTCGAAATTTATTAAAGGTTTTGTCATCCATTATGTCTACTGAGGATATTTAGTATACCAGTCGCTTTCTCTTAAATCAAATACCTTTAAGACAGCTATATGACCGGTTGATGTATCAAATACTATCTTTCTGCCAATAATACCGCCTACATCTTCTGCTACAATAGGGACTCTATAGAAGGCAAGGGCTTTTTTAACAACGCTGATATTTTCCTGTCCCATGTTATTTATCTCGTTTTCATTGCTTGAACGAGCCCCGCCTAATATCTGCGCTACAACATCACGCCTGTTTATACCGGATTTGTCCATAAGTTTAATCAGCGTAATCATAGCAACATTGCCATACCACAGCGTAGCCTGTTCCTTGTCCCTGATATATGGATACATGAAATGGCTCATAGCCCCGCAATGGTGTTTCTTATCCCATAGACATACCGCAACGCTGCTCCCAACTACAGTGGACATCCTATGAGGTTTCCTTGAAAAAAAGACATTACCTGGTTCAATGTACAGTGAGATATTATACATAGCTCCCTCTCGTCATATTATTTATTTTCCTCTTTGTTTGCTATCTTTAACAATTCAGCCTCTTCCGAATTTGAAAGAACCTTGTCAATATTAAGCAGCATGATTACCTTTTCTTCTACCTTGCCTATACCAAGCAAATAATCCGTATTCATATTAGCGCTAAAAGACGGGGTCTCTTCCAGTTGGTTGGATTGGATATCTAATACCTCTGAAACCTCATCTACAATAATGCCCATGATCATCTCTATCTGTTTTGCCTCAATCTTTACAACTATAATACATGTGCGTTCAGTGTCTGGTATAGCCTCAAGACTAAACTTAAGGCGCAGGTCTATTACAGGTATTACCTTGCCCCTAAGATTGATTACGCCCCGCACATAGGCAGCTGTCTTTGGGACGCGGGTTACATTCATTATCCCAATAATCTCTTGCACCTTTAGAATCTCAAGCCCGTATATCTCGTTTCCAAGCTCAAATGTCAGAAACTTTCCTGCCTTTAATAGATGTGTATCTATTGCCTGTTCCATTACATTATCCATATGTTATTCTCCTGTGTATATACTTTATAAAGCCATCGTAGGGGTAACCCTTGTGGTTACCCTTTTTCAGGGCAGGCACAAGACCTGCCCCTACTTTGTCCCTTATGTCAACCATAGGGGTATTTTCTTACCTATCTCTAGAACTGATCAAGCTCATTATCATCCAAAGGAATAATATCCTTAGCCTCTGCTGACCTGCGTCCTTGTGGTTCATGATGCGTATCTATCCTGCGTTTTGCGCTAAAGTTTCTGCCTGAAGCCTCTGGGATAAATTTTTTAGGCGTTACGGTCTTAGTATGCGCTGGTTTTCTTGCTGGCGTTGATGGGTGTCGACCTTCGACTGCCGCAGAATGACTTGAATATGCTATCATAGCTCCAGCCGCAGATGCGCCTCCGATTAATGCCCTTGTCACTTGTACTACATCGCCAAGCCTCTTTACATGGTCTCCAAGCTCCGCTGCCTGCGCTGAAAGCTGCTCGCTAGCAGATGCGGTTTCTTCAGCGTTTGCGGCATTTCCCTGCGTTACCTTGTCAAGTTCTGCCACTGCCTTATTTATCTCATCAAGTCCATGCGACTGCTCGTCTGTTGCCGCTGAAACCTCGCTTATCAACTGCCCTACCTTATGTATCCCTTCTACTATATCATTTAAAATACCGCCAACCTCTGATGAAACTGTAACTCCGTTATCTGAATTCTTCTGAGACTGCTCTATTAATTCAGCAGTATTCTTTGCTGCCTCAGCAGAACGCTGGGCAAGATTTCTAACCTCTTCTGCCACAACCGCAAATCCCTTTCCCGCCTCGCCTGCCCTTGCTGCCTCAACTGCTGCGTTTAGGGCAAGAAGATTGGTTTGGAAGGCTATCTCATCTATGGTCTTAATAATCTTAGCGGTCTCATCAGAGGATGTCTTAATCTTTTCAATGGCTGTGGACATCTTAGCCATTGCCTCTTTGCCTTTTTGGGCAGATGTGCTTGTGTTTTTAGACATTGTAGCAGCCTGTTTTGAGTTATCCGCGTTTTGTTTGACCATTGCGGACATCTGTTCAAGTGAGGCGGAGGTCTGCTCTAAAGAGGCAGCCTGATTATTTGCGCCTTCAGCGATATTTTGGGATGAATCAGAGACTTGAGCGGATGCTGAATTTATCTGCTGCGCCCCAGAGCTTACGCCTTCTGTTACTTCTGTTAGATCGCTGATAACCTTATTCATCTGCGATGTTATCATCCTTGAGATTACTATGCCAAAGGCTATGGCAAGGAGTATGGAGATTATGATTGAAGCTACAATAGTATTCATTGTCGATGCAACTGTTGAATCATATTCCTTAGTTACCTTAGCAACATCTTCTAACATCTTTTTCTTTACAGTTCTGCAGGTCTGTCGCATTTGTTGAGCAATTTCAGCGCTTTTTACATCTAACTGCTCTATTTTAGCGTTAAGCTCAGATTCATTTCCGCCCTTTAACTTTTTTGATGTTAAATCAAGAATTTCATCTGTGACTTTGCGCCATTCAGAATTATTAGCAATCGTTTCCTTGGTCAAAGATATATTTTCTGGGTTGGCTGTAGGAAAGACCTTTACACCGTCTGCATTAGTTCCGCCATTAATGATAAACTCTAAATTGCTTTGCAGGGTCTTATTTGACTCTTGATACTGATCAAAAGCCTTGTTAAATTTGTCTATATTCTTAGCAGTAATCATCACATACTTTAATCTGCCTAATCTCTCAGACATATTAACTGCGCCGTTTATAATATCAAGCCGCACATTTTTCTTACCTAACTCCATAGACAAATCATTCTGCTCTTTGATCTTAAAATACTGGAAAGCCCCTGATATCAAGACAACTAATGATATCAGCAAAAATGCGGATATCAACTTTGCTCCAATAGACATGTTTTTTAACATAGTTTCTCCTTTTATAATTGATTTTGAATTTAGCAATGGCAACAATAAATATTTGAATATTATATAAATAAAAAACCAATAAAGTAAACTCTTATAAATAATAACTCAAGTTTCGCACCCATCTAATTCATTGAAAATGAGCAAGGATGACAAAAAATACTTAATAGAATCAATAAGTTGTATAAAATATTTGAATATTTAACTATTTATATTTAATCTACTTGAA
>Ga0315281_10007189_pt1 | contig 15726 bp, 13 predicted proteins | sample YL17G07_0_MG_FD_204540 | JGI IMG/M metagenome (GOLD analysis project Ga0315281, IMG submission 204540) | Sediment microbial communities from Yellowstone Lake, YNP, Wyoming, USA - YL17G07_0 | ecosystem: Environmental > Aquatic > Freshwater > Lake > Sediment | place: USA: Wyoming | collected... | reverse complement strand
CACCAGCCGATTCCGCTCGCGGGAGGACGAACCCTTCTCCGACAAGCTGCTGGCCGCACTGCGCAATCAGTTCGGAGGCCATGCCGTGCGCAAGGCGGAGGGTCAGACGCCATGAGCGCACACGAACTCGGTGAGCTCCCTGTCACGATTGTGATCTTCGGGGCTTCGGGCGATCTCACCCAGCGCAAACTCATCCCGGCTCTGTTCAGCCTGTACACCAAGAAGCGCCTGCCGTCGCAGGTGCGCGTCGTGGGGTTTTCCACCCGACCGCTGAGCGATGGAGACTTCCGGGAACACGTGCGTGAACAGGCGCTGGCGGGGCGGCCGGAGGCTACAAATGATGATTGGAAGTCGTTCGCGGCTTGCCTGAGTTATCGCCCGGGCAATTTCACCACGACCGGGGATTTTGCCGGACTTGCCGCCCAGTTGGACGAAGCCTCACCGGACCCCTCTGGCCGCCTGTACTACGTTGCCGCGCCGCCCGATATGTATGCCGCCATCATCAAAGGCATGGCCAGCGCTGGACTGATGCGCGCGGCGGCCGGCTGGCGGCGGGTGGTGATCGAGAAACCGTTTGGGAGCGACCTGGCGAGCGCTCGCGAACTCAACCGCTTGCTGCACCAGGTGGCGACGGAGCCGCAAATCTACCGCATCGACCATTACCTGGGCAAGGAGACGGTGCAGAACGTGCTCGTCTTTCGTTTTGCCAACGCGGTGTTCGAACCCATCTGGAACCGCAACTACGTCGACCATGTGCAAATCACGGTGGCCGAGGATTTGGGCGTCGAGCACCGCGGCAAATCGTACGACCGGGTGGGCGTCGTGCGCGACATGTTCCAGAACCACTTGCTTCAAGTGCTCGCGATGGTGGCGATGGAACCGCCCACCTCCTTCAATGCCGATGCATTGCGCGACGAGAAGCACAAGCTGCTGACTGCTTTGCGCCCGCCGCACCCGGGGGAATCGGCGAGGTCATCCGTCCGTGGGCAGTACTCCGGTTATTGCGAGGAGGCCGGTGTGGCGACGGGAAGCCAAACGCCCACCTTCGCCGCGGTGCGTCTGCTCATCGACAATTGGCGCTGGCATGGCGTGCCGTTCTACCTGCGCTCCGGTAAACGGTTGGCGCGCAAGGTGACCGAAGTTGTGCTGCAATTCAAGCGCCCGCCGCACCTGATGTTCCCCTTGCCGGCCGGCGCGGAAATCACCCCCAACATCCTGGCCCTGTGTCTGCAGCCGGACGAAGGCATTCACTTGCGCTTCGAGGCCAAGCAGCCGGATTCACATATCGAGTTGAGTTCAGTGGACATGGAGTTCCATTATCGCGATGCGTTCGGGGTCAGCGCCATCCCCGAGGCGTACGAGCGGCTGCTGCTTGACGCGCTGAGCGGGGATGCCTCGCTCTTTACGCGCAGTGATGAGATCGAGGCGGCCTGGGCTTGGGTCGACGCGATCGAGGCGGCCTGGCGCGCGCCGGACGCGCCCGCGTTGCAGTCGTATGAGGGCGGTTCGTGGGGGCCGCTGCAGGCCGAGGCGTTCATTGCCGCAGACGGCCGCGCGTGGTCCACGGGCTGCCGCGAGCACGAGTGAAGTGGCAAGGCATGTCCGCCGGATGGACCCAGCGCCGGTGGGCTGTGGCGCGGCGGCTAGCGTAGCTCGCCGCCCGGCGAGGGCGGGAGGGGCGGCCCCGGCTCGAGGGCGGCCTGCCCGCGAGACGGGAACCACGTGAGGCGAACCCGCGTTCCTCGGCCGGGGTCCGATTGGATGGACACCTGAGCGCCGACGAGCGCCGCCCGCTCGTACATGCCGGCCAGCCCGAAGTGACGGTTGCTGACGAGCGTGCTCAGGTCCTGGGCATCCTGCCCGCCGAAGCCCAATCCATCGTCCTCAACCAGTACTTCCAGCCATGAATCCTCCAACCGCCCGCGGACAACAATGCGTCGCGCGTGGGCGTGCTGCAGTGCGTTTTCAACCGCTTGCTGAAGGATTCGAAAGGCATGTCGCTCCACTTGCTCTCCGTAGCGCGCCTCGCTAATGGGGATCTCGAGTACCACTTCCGGCGTCTGGCCGGGTCGGGAGGTGAACTCATCGACCATTTCGGCGAGTGCGGCGCGCAGGCCGTAGGTGAGCATGGCGGGTCGAAGCTGGTGGATCATCTCGCGCAAGTGGCCGACGATTGCGGCATAGCTCGCGCGAAACCGGGGCGAGGGCTCCCGATCGTCGAGGTTCATCGACAGCACGGCCAATTGGTTGAGCACCTCGTCGTGCAGTCCACGCGCCAGGTGGCTGCGTTCGGTCTCGCGCATGTCGACATGCGCCTGGTACATCTGGCGCAGGCGGTCGGCCTGTAGGATGTTATGCAGGGCCACAGCCAGCTGGCTGGCAAGCGCCGAAAGCACCGGCATCTCTTGCGACGCATAGAAATCATCGGGATCGCGCCGCCCCAACAACCACAATCCAAGCAGGGTGTTGCCCAGGCGCAGCGGGAAGACCGCGCGAATCCAGTCGGCAGCCGCGTCAATGGATTCTGAGTGCGGCCGGAACTGCGGATGAGTGGCGGCCAATGCGAGCACATCTCCGGCCGCCGGCAGTTGATCTGTGGTGACGCCTTGGGCGAACAGAGCTGCAGGCGGTTGACCCTCCCGCATGAGCAGCAGCGCCGATTGGCGCACCAGAAGCGTCGGCAGCACTTCGTTTTGAAGAACGCGCACCAGGCTCGCCTGGTCGAGGGAGGTTGTGATGCGTTCGGTGAACACTTCCAGGAGATTCGCGAGCGGGTGGGGAATCCCGAGCACCCGCATGTCAAACCAGCGCTGGAATCGCGCGAAGAATGTCAGTGTACCAGCGCCGACCAAGATCGCGATGGACAAGCTGATGACTGCGGTGTCACCGGGGAAGTCGATCAGCCTATCTAATGTCAGGCCCAGCAGTGAAGAGCTGACGCCAATCAGGAGGAAGTACGTGTAGTAGGCAAGGACTCGGTTGCTGCGAGTGCCGATGCCACTCAATGCCTGGCGCGATGCCGCGTTGATGTACCCCAAAGGAATGGCGGGTAAGGCCATCAATGCGATACCGCTGACAACGTCGACCGAGCCGAACAGGGTGGACAGCAACGCGAGGGCGGAAGGCAGCATCAACCCGACCGCCAAACCGATGAGCACCAAGGCGACATCCCGACGCTGTTCGGGGTGACGCCTCCAGTGCGCCGCCAGCAAGGCCAGGCTGCCCAGCGCAGAGATGAGGAAGCCGTAGGCCAGCGAGTAAAGAGGCAGCCACTGGGCCCATTCGGCCAGGATGATCGCGCCGATGGCGGAGTACAGAGAAAGTGGGACCCATCGAGGAAGAGCGCCCAAAGGTTTAGGGAAAAGATAGTTGAGTTGCAGGTACACCGGGACACACAGCCACCCGGCCGTACGGAAGATAAACGGACTCAGCCAGATATGCGAGTGCGATAGCCCTGAACCGGCGCTTATCCAAGTCGCGGTGAGGTAATTGAAGGCCACCAGTGCGGTGCGCTGCGCCCGTCGCGGGCGGACTGCGAGCAAGGCAAAGGTCCCGGTACCCCAAAACAAGTAGGGCAGCCACCAAATGTACAACAGGCGCGTGCGGACCTCCGCTGAAGTTGGACCTGGCATGACCCACTCCAGCGCAAGCTGTTCGCCCTGGCGCTCGACGATCAGCGGCACGCGATCGCCGGGCGGCACATCGAGGGGCATCTGCTGGAACAGGTTTTCTTCGAATTGGGCCATCGAGACAGCCCCGATTCGAATCAGACGATCGCCGAGATGCAACGGTGAGTCGGCATTCGTCTGCCGATAGAGGCTGCTCACTCTCCCGCCCACCTCCCAATACATGCCAGTGTACGGCAACACAAAGAAGTAAGCGTAAGTGTAGAGCAGGAGCAGAGCCATGACCAGGACGGGCAGGGCGTTCTCGAGTGCGAGGACCAGGCGTGGATGGGCGATCTTCATTCGGAATTCGGATTGGCAGCTTCGCGGCTGAGGCGTGCTCGATGGCCGAAGTCTATTGCGGTCACGGGGTCAACCCACGCGCTGAGGGCTCTCGGGCGCGATCAGTCCGAGCTGGCGCGCACGGGAGACCGCTGCTGGCCGGCTGCGAACCTCGAGCCGCAGGTACGCACCGGAAAGCAGGTTGCGCAGGGTGGAATTCGCGACGCCCAGCTTGCGCGCGATCTGGGCCGTGGTTAGGTCGGGATAGGCCGCGCACAACGAGAGCACTTCCCGTTGGCGAACGGTGAGTGCCGGGCCGTTCGAGCCCGCAGGAGCACTCAAGGCCTGTTGCGCGTGATGGCTAAAGTAGATTCCGCCCGCAGCGATGGTCTTGATGGCGCTCGACAGCTCGTGAATCGCGTCGTGGTCATCCTTGAGAATGTAACCGCTGACACCCGCCTCGACCAGCGCGCGGATCAGAGCGCGCTCGGCATGCATCGAGATGACAAGGATCGCCGTATCCGGGAATTCTTGCAGCAACGCCGGCGCCTCATGCAGGATGGGGTAAGGGTTGGGGTTGTCGGCAGAGGTGGGGACTGAGACATCCAGCACGAGGACGTCCACAGCGTACTGCTGCAGCATCTCCTCCAGATCCCGGCCGTACATGGCGGAGGCCACAACCTTGATGTGCGGGTCGTGCTGCAGGCGGAAAACGTAACCGTCGATGATCGAAAGATGATCTTCCAGGAAGGCCACGCGAGTCGGGTTGGTCATGGGTTCCCCCTGCCTGAAGAATAGCAGAAAGGCGACGGCTCGGGCAAGTCGGGTGCGAGCTTCCAAGTCGGCTGCGGCCCCTGGCGCGCCGGAGCCGGTTGAGAGGTCCCGCTGGTGGGGAGAACTGTCCAATGAACAGACGAGGCCGTCCCCCTCGTGGGGGAGTTGCGGTCATCTTGGGAGAAAACCGCATGGAGCTCCGTGGTCTCCGCCTCTGTTATAATGCGCGGGTGTGGGCGGCTAGCTCAGTCGGTTAGAGCGCTTCACTCACATTGAAGAGGTCGGGGGTTCAAGTCCCTTGCCGCCCACCACACGATAAGAAGTCCTGGCCGTTCGGCCAGGACCTTTCTTGTTGCGCAGGTTGTTGTGCGGAGCATCGCCTGCGAGTGGTGCGACCCAAAGCCACTCCCGCAGCGCACGGCTCAGGCAAAGCGTGTACCGGCCAACGCCTCGAGCACCGCTATCACGGCGGAGTTGTCGAGGTCGCCCAGGCCCATCTCGCGCATGGCGCCAAAGAGCTGCGCGTTGACCGACGTCGACGGCAACGGCATGCCGTACTGACGGGCGGTGTCGAGCACAATGCCCAGGTCCTTGGCCTGCATGCGCCCGCGGAATCCGGGCTGGCGGTTTCCGGCAAACAGCCGTGGCGCCTTCACGTCCAGCGTCCAGCATTGGGCGGCGCCGCCCCGAATGGCCTCGACCACCTTGCGTGGGTCGGCACCCGCTTTTTGAGAGAAGAGGATCAGCTCGGCCATCGCGACCATTTGCGCGGCGGCCATGATCTGATTGGCGGCTTTGGCAATCTGTCCGGCGCCCGAATCGCCGACATGTATGATTGTTTTGCCCATGGATTGCAGCACCGGTCGCGCACGTTCGAGCGCCGCCGCCGGGCCTCCCACCATGATCGCCAATGTTGCGTCGCGCGCGCCGACATCACCGCCGCTCACCGGGGCATCCAAACAGCTCACACCGAGCGGCGTGAGGCGCTCGGCGATGAGGCGAGCGGTGGCCGGTTTGATGGTCGAGTTGTCGACATAGACCAGCCCGGGATGTGCGCCGGCGACGATCCCCTGGTCGCCCAATGCCACCGACTCCACATCGGGCGAATCGGGCAGGCAGGTCATCACGAGGTCAACTTGTTGAGCGACCTCCGCCGGATTGGCCGCCGTGCGGGCCCCCGCGGCAGCGAGTTCCTCGACCGGCGCCAGGCTGCGGTTGTACACAACTACTTCGAAACCCGCCTTGAGAATGTTGCGCGCGATCGACTTGCCCATCAAGCCCAGGCCGATGTATCCGACTTTCATGAGTCAAATCTCCGCGATGTGAGCACTTGGGTAAGCCAAAGCGGCCGAGTCGAGCGCGCACCGTTCTCGATGCGGACCTCGCTTATGCCTTGGACACGGGTTCGAGCTGGGTTCCCTTGGCTGTGTCCACCACGAGCCAGCCCAGGGTGGCGATCTGCGCTCGCAATTGATCGGCCAGCGCCCAGTCCTTGCGCGCACGCGCACCCAGCCGTTGCTCCACGAGCTCCATGACGTGCGCGTTCGGCGTACCCGCAGATTGCGCGCCGAGGCTCTGGCCTTGGGCCATGGTCCAAACCTCATGCGGGATGCCCTCCGAGGCCTCAGGAAGGCGGAAGGGTCCAAGCCTGTTGATTTCAAATGAGGACCCGCTCTCGAATCGGCTCTCATCTGCAGCGTACAGCAACGTCACCCCTCCGCATCCGATGACGCGGCACGACCGAGAAGCCGGCTCGATGAGCAATCCGGTGTGTTCGTCCAGGCCAACGACTCGGACATCGCGCGGGAGCACGTCCGCCATATCTCGAAATCGCTCTCGGCCAATGAAGCAGCGGCTCGTGTCGAGACCGGGGCCGCCTTCCGAATTGTCCCAATGGGGGATGAAGACCAGGCGCAGGCCGAACGGTGCGAGTAGATCCAGTCCAGGCTTCCAGTGGGCGTCCTCGCCGGCCTTGTAGATTTCATAGATGGGGAGAGCGAATGCGCCGGCCGCGATAGCGGCGGCACTGGCCAAGGCCAGGGCCGCCCCCAAACGGTGGCGCGCAAGAATAATGTGCCAGGTAAGGCTCCCCTGTAATTGACGCACGGCGTAGGTGGGGCTGCCCGGTCCGAGGAATATTAAATTCGAGTGCAGCAGGGGCGCTGCGACCTGCTCGTCATCCGGACTGAAGGGTGTGCCTCTCCGGCGCGCAGCGACGATCGTGACGACCGGATGATAGTTGTACAGCCGCGAGCGCGCGAATCGGGCAACGCGACCGACAACTTCGGCCGAGTTGAGTTCGAATCCGGCCGGTGTTTCGACGAAGGTGATATCCAGAGGGGCAGTCAGGCTGTGGGCAAGCGCCTCGAAGACTCGCGCCCCGGTCAGCGACGTTTCCCCAGATCCAAACAGTGCAATCGTGCCGGGTGAAGATTCGGCCAAAGAACTCCGCTCCGCGTGCGTGTCAGTTTGGCGGGGCGCGCACTCGGTGCGCACCAACGCGTTATCACTTGCGGAACACCGGCCATGGCAGTATACCCCCCGAGACTCGAGGCAGCAGGTGTTGGAGCCCGGCTCGGCGAGGCAGGAGAGTTCATCCGCCGTACGTCCAACCCGTTTCCCACATCACGAGCGGATGGAACTCGCCCTCGCGGATATCGGCCTCGACAACTTCCGCCACGAACACGGTGTGGTCGCCGCGCTTCACGGTATCGGTGACCCGCGCTTCGACCCACGCCCAGGCATCCGCGAGAATGGCTGCGCCCGAGAACGATCCGCGTTGGAATGAGAAGCCCTGGATACGATCGGCCTCGACACGGGAAGGCTTAAAGAATGCGGCGGCCAGATCCTTCTGTTGCCCAGTGAGGACGTTCACGGCCAGTCGTTGAGATCGTTCTGCCAGCCGATGCAGATTGCTGTCGCTCCTTAGCGCCAGCATAATCAGAGGCGGAACGAACGAGGCTTGCGAGATCCAGTTGACCGCGCCCGCGGCCAGTTCCTCCCCCGCGGCGGCGCTCGCGACGACCATGCCGTAAGTAAGCGTGCGCAAAGCCTGCTTCTTGCGTTCAGGGTCCATGGCTCCTCCATAGTCCTCAGACACACGGGATTGCATTGCGCAGGTCAGGAGTCCTGCGGCAATGGGACCACCAGGTTTACGCGATTCCCCGAGGGGTCTTGCGTCTGATGCAGCCTGTCGATCTCAAGGAGCGGAGCTCCGGTCGCACGCAATTGGGCCAGGGTTATCAGCAGGGCCTCACGTGAAGGCAAGGCCAGGGTGAAGTGCCGCAAACCCGCGGAGGTGGCAGGCGCTTGGGGGGCACCTATCCCGGCCCAAGTGTTGATTCCGACATGATGGTGATAGTCGCCGGCCGCCAAGAATGCCGCCTGGCTTCCGTAGCGCTGGATGAGGTTGAGCCCCAGCCCGTCGCGATAGAACTCGACCGCCGGCTCGAGGTGAGCGACATGCAAATGGATGTGCCCCATGCGCAGCTCGCGCACAGGCTCGCGGCCCTCCATCCCTGCCGCCCGGGCATCGTTCATCAGCGCCTCAAGATCCAGCGCCCCCGTGACCATCGCTAGGGTAGCACCTCGGCGCGGCCAGGAAGCCTTTGGCCGGTCCGCATAGAGCTCGATGCCGTTTCCTTCCGGGTCCGCGAGATAGATCGCCTCGCTGACGCCGTGATCGGATGCTCCCTGGATCGGGTATCCGGTGGAGGCCAAGCGCAGCAAGGCAGCACCGAGCGCGGCGCGCGAAGGGTAGAGGAGCGCCATATGATAGAGCCCGGTCGTCTGAATCGATTGGACTCGGGGCCGGGCGCCCGACTCAAGGCGCACCAGGGACCCTCCCAGGAGCGGGCCGAGCATTGCCTCATCCGGGCCGGCGGAGCGCTCCGTCAGTCCGATGACCTGTCTGTAGAACCCCGCTGTCCGTTGCAGGTCCATGACCCCCAAAGTCACCAGGCCGGGATGGGTGGCCTCATCGATTGGACGGGTCACTGTCAGGGTGATCCTCGGCTTATCCAATTGCCACCTCGTTCTCGATCGGGCGGACTCTCGCGGCAGGTGAGTTTTGTATGCCGCTGGCTGTGAGCCACTTTGACTGCCAGTAGCGCAGGCCGTCAAGCAGCGGGACAAGGTCGGAGCCTGCCTGGGTGAGGTTGTAGCGGGCGGCCCCACCGGTGGAAAGCAGTTCGACAAGGCCTTCCGCCCTCAGGAATTGCAGGCGTTGGGAGAGGGTGCGGGGGTTAACGCCGCCCACCGCTTGCTGCAGCTCGCAGAATCGCATAGGTCGAGCAAGATGGAAGAGTATCTGGATCGTCCATCGGGCGCCCAGGATGCGCGCCGTGGCTGCCACAGGGCATTCCTGAGCATGATGGACCGGCTCAGGTGTACGGAATACCACAGCGCCGTTTGGCCGTTCCAGAGCCCCGCTAGGCCCAATATCTGGCATGTTGCCACCGCCTTCTCCCAACGCTGGCGGTGCTATATCCTATATAGCAGATGGTAATACTCCGGTCTTGAGATGTCAAGGAGGGAGGAGAGTCGACCCGGCCGGCGATGAGAGTGTTCTCGCCCGCGCGGGCCGGATCGCCGATTGCCGAGTGAGAGGCAGCAATATCGCCCTTCATGCAAGGTGCCAGATGTTGTATGCTAGGCATGGGTCAGAGACAAGCAAGATCTTGATGGGGTGCCGCACGAGAGTCGAGGGGGCTTAGAGGACGCGGGCATCCGGAGGTAGCGTGATGAGCCCCGAAGAGAAGACGTTGCCCGTGCGAGCGACTCGTTTGATCGAACAGCTCGGCGAGGGCGACGCCTACCATCGTCAGACGGCTGCGGAGGAATTGGCCAGCCTTGGCCATCGCGACGTACGCATCCAATTGGCGCTGGAGAAGGCGGCCAGTGATGATGCGGAGAAGAACGTTCGGGATGCGGCCTACGAGGCGCTGGTCATGCTCGACTATCGGCAGGCGACAGCGGAGCAGCGTGCAACGGTTGTCCGGGAGCGATTGAGCGCCACCGGCGAGGCGGCTGCGGGCATGAGGCCGTTGACGCCAAAAGTGCAAAAGCTTCTCGATCGGCTCAAGGCCGCCGATCCCTACCAGCGGCAGACGGCAGCCGAGGAGCTGTCGGCACTCGGGTTCAAGGATGCCCGCGTGCGGGTTGCGCTTGAAGCCGTCGAGGGCAGTGATCCCGACAAGAATGTCCGCTTGGCCGCCCTCGAAGCGTTGGTGATGCTGGACTACCGGCAGCCCAAGGGCAGGCGTTAAGAGGGGCAAAGCGGCGCGCCGCCAAGCCGATGCCTCGTTTCATCATCTAGCGCAAAGCAAAGCGGCCCGCAGGGCGGGCCGCTTTGCTTTGGCTGGGGGTCGAGGATTCGAACCTCGGCAAACGGATCCAGAGTCCGCTGTCCTACCGCTAGACGAACCCCCAAGGCAATTCCATTTTACCACGGTCGCATAGGCTGCGGCTGTCCCCCGGGCTCAAAGGTGCACGTGATCTGAGCATGCGCACGCCCTTCGACCTGAGCACGCTCGATGCTGAATCTCTTGGAAAAGCGGGCCATGCGAGTCGCACGCTGGTCGCGGCATGAGTCGCGGACAGCGATCCCTTCCACGTGCCATTAAGAGTCGCCCCGTTTCCAAACAACAAGAAGAGAGCTGCCGTTTCACATGACAGCTCTCGAGCGTTTCTGGGTCTGGACACCGCCCACTTACATTGCGCGCAAAGTGCGCTCGGCGGCACCTAGCCGCGCCAGAACCTTCTCGCGTCCGATGATCGCCATACTCCCGAAGAGCGGCGGGCTGACGGTCTGTCCGGTCACCGCAGCGCGCAGGATGCCGAAGAGCTGCCCGGGTTTGAGTCCGAGGCGTTCGGCCAAGTCGCGCAACTTGGCTTCCAACGCCGGGTCAGCGAGGTCGGCGTGATCAGCGAGAATCTCGCTCGCCGCGTGCACGGCTTCCGTCGAGGCCTGCGACGTCATGCCCTTGCCCACCAGATCGCTTGCCGCGGAAACCACGTGTTCGCGGAAGAAGAAGCCCGCCATTTCCACTCCGTCGTCCAGCGTGACCACCCGCTCCTGGATGAGCGGCGCGATTCGCCGCAGCAGGGCCTCGTCGGCAGCGAGGCCGGCTTTCTCGAAGAACGGGCGCATGCGCCTCGCCAGTTCCTCGGGCGCCAGGCGCCGCAAGTGGACGCCGTTGAAATGGTCGGCCTTGGTGAAGTTGACCGCAGCCGCAGCCGGGGTCAGGTGGTCGAGGCTGAAGCGTTCGACGAGCTCAGGCAGTGAGAACACGTCCTGCTTTTCGTCGAAGCTCGCGCCCATCAGCGCGATCCAGTTGATCACGCCTTCCGGCGTGTATCCCAGCTCGCGCAGGTCGCGCACGAAGACGGAGTGGCCCTCCTTCATCAGCTCCGCGCTTTCGCGCTTGCTCATTTTGCCTTTGCCGGAGGGTTTCAAGAACACCGAGAGATGACACCACTTCGGCTCATCCCAGCCAAACGCGCGATGGATCATGGCATGCAGCGGCAGGGAGGGCAGCCATTCGGAGGAGCGGATCACGTGAGTGATCATCATCAAGTGGTCGTCCACCATCGCCGCAAGGTGATACAGCGCCCAGCCATCCGACTTGAGCAGGATGGAATCATCCAGGTCCTTGTTGTGGACCGTGATTTCGCCGCGCAGCACGTCCACGACAGAGGTGGCGCCCTCGCGCGGCGTCTTAAAGCGCACCACGTGCGGCTCGCCGGCGCGGACGCGCGCCTCAGCCTCGGCCGGGGTCAGCCGGCGGCAAAGCCCATCGTAGCGCGGCGACTCTTTACGTTGCTGCTGCCGGGTGCGCAATTCCGCCAGACGGGCCGACGTGCAGAAGCAGATGTACGCGCTGCCTCGCGCGATCAGTTCGTCCGCATGCGCCTGGTAGATTTCTTTGCGTTGCGACTGGAGATAGGGGCCGCAGACTCCGTCCGCTTCCGGCCCCTCATCCCACTGGAGCCCGAGCCAGCGCAGGCTGGCCAGGAGGTCCTCCAGCCCGCCGGGCACCAACCGCTTTTGGTCTGTGTCTTCGATGCGCAGCAGGAACTGCCCACCCGTTTGACGTGCGAGCAGGAAGTTGTAGAGCGCCGTGCGAGCGCCGCCGATATGCAAGAAGCCTGTCGGCGAGGGGGCGAAGCGGACGCGTGCGGGTTGGGTCATCTCAAAATTCCAGTTCCTGGCGGTGAATGACGACACTCTCGACCAGGCCGACGCCCAGCAGCGCCGACCATAGTGCGGATCCGCCGTAACTGATGAAGGGCAGCGGCAGCCCCGCCACCGGCAGCAGATTGAGGTTCATGCCGATGTTGAAGGCGGCCTGGTAGAAGATCAGCGTGGCCACGCCATACCCGATGAGCGCGCCGAACGTGTCGCGTGCCATGCGTGCTGCTCGCAGACAGCGATAAATGACGAAGGCCAGCAGGAGCAAGACGGCGAAGGCGCCAACCCATCCGAATTCCTCCGCCAGGGCGGAGAAGATGAAATCCGTGTGACGCACCTTGAGGAAGCGCAACTGCACCTGCGAGCCATGGGCGTAGCCCTGGCCAAACCACCCGCCCGAGCCAATGCTGATCAAGGCCTGGTCCACGTTGTAGCGAGCGCCCGGATCGGCCTCCGGAGCGAGGAACAACACCAGGCGCTGCTTCTGATAAAACTCGAGGAAAGGGAAGGCCATGATCGGGACGAGCAGTGCGCCACCAGCTAGGGTGGCCAGATGTTTCGGTTTGATTCCAGCGGCGAAGATGATTGCCGCCCAGAGCACCATGGTGAGGATGGCCGTGCTCAAATCGGGTTGTCGGAAGATGACGAAAGCCGGGAGGGCGGCCAGCGCCAGGCTGCGCAGCACGCCGCCCCAGGTGCGGATGCGTTCCTCGTTGCGCGAAATGTCATCGGCCAAGATCAGGATCAGAAGAACCTTGGCCAGTTCGGAGGGCTGCACCTGGGTAAAACCCAGGTCGAGCCAGCGCGCCGCGCCGAAGGTGGTGGCGCCTCTGATTTCGAGATAGAGCAGCACGGCCAGCAGCCCGATGTACATCGGGCGCGTCAGGGCGCGCCAGAAGTGGTAGTCCACGACGGCCGCGACCAGCACCACTCCCAGGCCGACGAGCGCGTTCTGTGCCTGGCGCGCGGGCAGTCCCGCCAGCGTCTCGTTTCCGGCGATGGCCGAGCGGATCATGGCGATGCCGAACACCACCAGCACGGCCACGCCGCCCAACAGCCAGAAATCGAAATGACGCCAGCGTCGCGGATTGAACATTCGCCCTCAGTTGAGCCGGCGGCGCCGGGTGGCCGGACCGAGCGAGATGTCGGCGACCAGGCGCTGGTCTGTGACCAGGGCCTGTTGGGGCCGCTCATGTCCTTCGACCCCATCCGCCAGGTCGTAATGGCCGCGGTTCTGGCGGCCCAAGATGACGCCCGGGTTGTGCATCCGGATGTCGTGACCTGGACGCGCATCATCCTTCCCTGGCGCGGCCAGCGTGACACCCAGCTTGACCGTGGCCGTTGTGTTGCCCACGCCGCGTTTGCTGGAGGTAATCGTCACTTCCTGACCTGTCACGAGGGCCTCGCCGCTGCCGGATGAAAGGGCCGGGCTACTTGAGTTCCCGACCGCCGGGCTTCCACACATCGGCCACCAGGTTTCCATTCCGCAAGCGCACAACCTCGGGCTGTGGCGATCCGCGGCGCGACGGGGGGGTGGCCGCATGACCTGCGATGCGCAGTTCCATCGGAGAGAGATCGAGTGCGCACACCATCGCGTGCTCGTTCCCGTGGGCGCCGGCATGCACCGTCCCTCGCAGTTTGCCCCACACGATGACGTGCCCGCCGGCGACGATTTCGACCCCGGGGCTAACATCGCCCAAGACGACGACATGCCCGGCGTATTCGATTCGTTTCCCCGAATGCAGCGTGCTTTCCACCAGCACCGCCGCGGTGCCGGTCATCGCATATTCCAACGGCGCGTCCGAACCTGCTGGTGGCGAAGGCAGAGCGGTGGCGAGCGCCAGGCTTTGAGCTGCGGCGACCACGGCCGGTGCATCGGTCAACACGGCCCACAAGGTCAATCCGCGCTTGGCCAGGCGTCCGCGCAGATCGGCCAGGTCGGCTGCGCGCGGCAGATGTTCCCCCAGGCGTACCGCGATGCGGGCTCCCAAGAAGAAATCGCCCTTGGAGTCGATGTGGGCCAGCATCTCCTCGAGCGCCTCGGCCCACGTGCTCCCTCCAAGAGTGATCAGCAGGCCTTCGCGAATTCCTTTGATTGCGAGCATGCTGCTCATCGTCAAAATTATAGCATGCAGGTTTGGGCTAGCGTTGCGCTGCGGCGTCGATCGCTTTGAGTTCGAAGTAGGCTTGCAGCACCTGCTTGACGATCGGCCCCGAGGTCACGGCGCCTTCGCCCCCGTCGTACACGAATGCGATGACGGCGATCTCCGGCTTGTCGAAGGGCCCGTAGCCCACGTACCACGAGTGAGTGGGCCAGGCCCCGGGCTGGCACAAGTTGCGCGATTGGGCGATGTTGTCGCAGTACTCGGCGGTGCCGGTCTTGCCGCCCGTTACGACATTGTCCAGCTTCGCGTACTTGGCCGCTGTGCCGTAATCCACCACCTCGCGCATGCCCTCCTGCGCCAGGCGCACCCATTGCTCATCGACTTTCAGATGATCCGGATCGCTGGTCACGTCCTGGGTGATATCCCACAGGACCTGAGGTTCGATTTCACGCACGATGTTGCCTTCGCCATCCAGGAATTGCTTGAGCACCGTCGGCTTCATCACCCGCCCGCCATTGGCCAAGGTGGCGATGCTTTCGAGAACCTGGAGGGGGGTGGCGAGGACGAAGCCTTGGCCGATCGTGGCGATGTAGGTATCGCCGGTGGCCCAGTTCTCTCCAAGGTTGATGCGCTTCCAGTCCGGGTCCGGCAGCAAACCGGAGGCTTCGGCGGGCAACTCGACTCCTAAGGCGCGGCCGTAGCCGATGGCTTGCGCGTAACGCTTGATGCGCAGGATACCCAGACCCCCGCCTTCCAACTGCCCGGGCGTGCCACCTTCCACCTCGCCCGGGTACCCGCCGCCCAGTTTGTAGAAGTAGACGTCACACGATACGGCGACTCCCTTGAGGAAGTTGACCAAGCCGTGGCCGTTGCGGTCATAGCACACGAACGTTTGCGCCCTGCCCGGATCGTTGGGGAAGTAGCGGTTCTGGATGACGATCTCCCCAGGGTCGAAGAGCTGCTTCTCAGGGGTGATCACCTGCTCGTTGAGCGCGCCGATGGCCGTCGCCATCTTGAACACTGATCCGGGCGGGTATTCGCCCTGGATCGCGTGATTGATGAGCGGATTGCTTTGGTCTGCAAGCAACGAGTTGTAGTAGCTGAGGGGGATGAGGCGGGCGAACTGCTCGTTGTCGTAGGTGGGCAACGAAACCATGGCCAGGATTTCGCCCGTTTGCGGATTCATCGCGATCACAACGCCGCTGACGATGGGGCTGCGCAGGAATTCGAGCTTGCGAGCGCGTACCGTATCGATTGTGCTCTGCAGCGCCGCTTGAGCCGCGGCCTGCAAACGGGTGTCAATCGTCAGCCGCAGGTTGGTTCCGGCGACGGGTTCCTGCGGGGGGGCCACCAGGCGCAGTTCAAGGCCGGCCGCGTCCTCTTCCACCAGCTTCTGGCCGTAGGCCCCCGCCAGGATTTCCTGCAAAGATCGCTCGATGCCCGCATAGCCGATGCGGTCTTGGCCGACGCGCAGTCCGCGCGACTCGTAGAACTCGCGCTGTTCAGCCGGGATGGGACCCATATAGCCGATGATATGGGCGGTCAACGCTCCCGTGGGGTAGTCGCGCGCAGGCGAGACCCGGACTCCGACCCCCGGCATGGTGAATGACAGTTCTTGAATCAGCATGGCGATGTGCGGGTCGGTATTGCACTTGATCTTCACCGCCGAATACGGAGCCAGGCCAGTCCATTCCTCGACGAGATCTTG
>Ga0315281_10007188_pt1 | contig 15726 bp, 13 predicted proteins | sample YL17G07_0_MG_FD_204540 | JGI IMG/M metagenome (GOLD analysis project Ga0315281, IMG submission 204540) | Sediment microbial communities from Yellowstone Lake, YNP, Wyoming, USA - YL17G07_0 | ecosystem: Environmental > Aquatic > Freshwater > Lake > Sediment | place: USA: Wyoming | collected... | reverse complement strand
TCTTCGTAGATCACCTCGAGCTTGCGTCCGGCGATGCCGCCGGCCGCGTTGATCTCCTCGGTCGCCATCTCGGCGCCGCCTTTCATCCAGACGCCGTAGGAAGCCCCCGATCCGGTGAGAGGAAGAATGGCGCCGATCTTGATCGGATTGCCCTGCGCGGCCGCCGGGGCGGCCGCGGTGGTCATGCCGGCGAGCAGGGTGAGGGTGAACAGCGAGGACAGGACGATGCGCATGGGTGCGGGCTCCGGGGGAAGTGCGGTGATACGACGGGGTGATCAATACGGATAGACGCAAACTCAACGGACTGAGCGCAAGTATCTTGAGTGTCTGCACGCTTGTCAAGGACGCCGATTCGCGCCGATTCGCGACACCAGGGTTAACGCGCTAGGCAGCTGCACAGGCACACGATATAGGCGCCACCGGGGTGGGTCATGCCGCCACCGGGCGCTGCTCAGCGCCCGCCCGACAGCGTCAGGATGCTGCCTGTCATGTAGGCGGCCTCGCCCGACATCAGCCACAGGATCGCCTCGGCGCATTCCTCCGCGGTGCCGAGACGCCCCATCGGCACCATAGTAATCACTGTTTTCAGCCGTTCGCCGAGACCGGCCTCGGCGTGGATTTCGGTGTTGATCAGCCCGGGGCTGATGGCGTTGACGCGGATGCCTTCGGCCGCCACCTCTTTCGCCAGGCCGATGGTGAAGCTGTTGATCGCGCCCTTGGCCGCGGCATAAGGGATCCACTGGTTGGCGCCGCCCAGGGTCGCGGCGACGGAGGAGACGTTGACGATGGCACCGCCCGCGCCGCCGCTCTTGGTCGACATGCGTTTCACCGCCTGCTGCGCGCAGAGCATGGCGCCAGTCACATTCACGTCGAGCACCCGCCGCATTGCCTTGGCATCGAAGCTGTCGAGGCGCCCGGCGTGTCCGGTGATGCCGGCATTGTTGACCAGCGCGGTGACCGGCCCGAGTTCGACATCGACGCGCTCGAACAGCTTGATCACCTCATCCTCGTTCGCGGTGTCCGCCTGTACCAGGATCGCGCGGCCGCCGCCGGCGCGGATCTCGGCCACGACCTCATGGGCACGCTGCTCGTTCTTCAGGTAGTTCACGCATACCGCGTAGCCGCGCCTGGCCGCGAGTTTCGCCGTCGCCGCGCCGATGCCGCGGCCGGATCCGGTAATCAGGGCTACACCAGACATTGAAATTTCCTCCTGTCAATCCAGCGTCACGCCCAGTTCCTGAATGATCGGCCGGAATTGCGCGACTTGTTTGCGCAGCATCGCGTCCTGCTCCGCCGGCGAGGAGCCGACCGGCTCGGCCGCGATGTCGGCAAGGCGCTTCAGCACCTCGGGATGGCGCACGGCCGCCGCAGTCTCGCGCGCGAGCCGGTCGATAATCTCCCTCGGCGTTTTCGCCGGCGCGAACAGGCCGTTCCAGCCTTCGGCTTCGATCCGCGGAAAGCCCATCTCGCGCGCTGTCGGCACGTCGGGCAGCGCGGCGATCCGCTGCGACCCGTTGGTTGCGAGGGCTTTCAGCGTGCCCTTGCGCACGTCGCCCAGGGACGAGGAAAGCTGGTCGCCGCCGAGTTGCAGCCGGCCGGCAAGCAGTTCCTGCTTCAGCGGCGCCGCGCCCTTCAGGGGAATGTGGGTCATTTCGATCTTGCCGTCGCGCTTGATCACCTCGCCGGTGATGTGCATGTACGAACCCGGGCCGGTGGAACCGTAGTTGTATTTGAGGCCCGGATCCTTTTGCAGCAGCGTCACGAACTCGCGCAGGTTGTTCGCCGGCACGCTCGGGTGCGCGGTGATGATCAGCGGCACGTTGGCGGCGATGGAAATGCCGGCGAAGTCGGTGTCGATGTTGTAGGGCGCGCGATTGGCGAGCGCGAGCGCAACCGAAGCCAGCGGAAAAGTGATGTTGTGCATCAGGATGGTGTAGCCGTCGGGCGCCGCTTTGGCCACGGCGTCCGCGCCGATGGAGCCGCCGGCGCCGGCGCGGTTCTCCACCACCACCGTTTGTCCCATGGTTTCGGTCATGCGCTGCGCCACCAGGCGCGCGATGATGTCGGTGGTGCCGCCGGGCGGGAAGGGCACGATCATGCGGATCGACTTCGACGGGTAAGCTTGGGCCTGCGCGATGGCCGGCAGCGCGGCTGCCAGCGCCATCACCGGCGCGACCAGCACGGCCTGGAAAAGTTTTCTGCGGCTGTAGCTCATGGGGTTCTCTCCTCTTTGCGAAAATGCAGCGCGGTGCACCGACTTTCGGTGATGCGGCGATTGTTCAAAACGGTGTTTGGCGATCGGATTCTAATCTAACACAACTCAATTCGCCTTTTCGGTCGCATCCTGGAGACAGTCGGCACCATCCTTAGGCTTCCAGCCCTGCTTCCACACATCGAGCGGCAAGATAAACGGAGGTTCGCCGTTATCCAGAAACCATGAGTCAACTGCCCACGAAGCATTGCGCGCATTTTCCCGGATGACCGCAGTGGTATGCGGCCAGCCGAAAATAAACCAGCCGCGCGTCGCCCGTTCATCGACGCGATGATGGCGAAGCATGCCGTACTTGTAGAACATCGTCAGGTAGAGCGACGTGTTGATGGATTCGTCGATGCAGTCCATCTGGCCGGTCTTGCCTGAATTGAACGTGCCGCCCTTGTCCCGCCAGGTGCTGGTGGCATGGCCAACAAATGTTTCCATCATTGCTATCGCGGCGCGGACGCGCTGGCGTTCTTCGGCAGCGGTCTCGGCCGGCGGAAGAAATGCGGCGCGGAGTTGCTGCCACTGCTGGTCGGTGAGCGCAACATAAGCCAGGCTTTGACAGCCGTGGTCGTAGCACACCGAGAACCGTTGCCAAGTCGGGTCGGTAATGATGTCGTCGCGCCCGAAGACATCAGCGCTTGCCTGAAGCGGTACGAGTAGCCCTAAAGACACCCACAGTGGAAGACCGTTAAAATGCATCGGCTGTCATCTGTTTGGGGCCCATTCTTACGCACATACTGTGTTACTCCGCAAGATTGCCCACGCACGGCTGCGCACGCTAGTGTAGCGGCGCGCGGGCGTTCTCCGTTCTATGGGGTTGTCAATTCAAAGAGGAGGAAACATGATCCTTTTCTGTCCGCATGTCCAGTATCATGCTCAGCCCAGCGGTGTTCGTGCCTGTCTGAAGACCGCCCCCCTGGCACTGTCTGGGCGGCTGTCTGGGCGGCTTGCGTCACCGATCTTCCTGGTCCAAACTGCGCAACTTTCGAACATAGGGAGCAGAGCATGAGCCAGGTTTCGGCGCCGCGGCAGCAGGTCGCAAGCACGCTCAATTTCATCGACGGCCAATTCGTCGCGGCAGGATCGGGCAAAACCTTCGACAAGCGCTCGCCCGTGGATAGCCGGCTGCTGGGACTCGTGTCCGAGGCCGGAGAGGCCGAGGTGGATAGGGCAGTGAAAGCCGCCCGCGCCGCGCTCGCCGGGCCCTGGGGGACGCTGGAAATGGCCGAGCGCACCGAGCTGCTGTACGCGGTGGCCGACGAGATCAACCGCCGCTTCGATGAGTTTCTCGAGGCCGAGGTGGCCGACACCGGCAAGCCGGTGAGCCTCGCCCGGCACATCGACATCCCGCGCGGCGCGGCCAACTTCAAGATTTTCGCCGACGTGGTGAAGAACGTGCCGGGCGAGTTCTTCCAGATGGCCACGCCGGACAAGAAAGGTGCCATCAACTACGCCATGCGCGTGCCCAAGGGGGTGATCGCGGTGATCGCACCGTGGAACCTGCCGCTGCTGCTCATGACCTGGAAAGTGGGCCCGGCGCTCGCCTGCGGCAATACCGTGGTGGTGAAACCTTCGGAAGAGACGCCCGCCACGGCGACGCTGCTGGGCGAGGTGATGAATGCGGTCGGGGTGCCGAAGGGCGTGTATAACGTGATCCACGGCTTCGGCCCCGGTTCGGCGGGCGAGCTGCTCACCCGCCATGCGGGCATCGACGCGGTCACCTTCACCGGCGAGACGCGCACCGGCGCCGCCATCATGAAAGCGGTCGCCGACCGCGTGCGCCCGGTGTCGTTCGAGCTCGGCGGCAAGAACGCCGGCGTGGTATTCGCCGACTGCGACTTCGACGCCGCGGTGGAAGGCATGGGCCGGGCGGTGTTCGCCAACTGCGGTCAGGTCTGTCTCGGCACCGAGCGCGTCTACGTCGAGCGGCCGATTTTCGCCAAGTTCGTCGCCGCGCTGAAGGCCAAGGCCGAGAGCTTGAAGCCCGGCCGCCCCGAGGACGCGAAAACTGGCCTCGGACCGCTGATCAGCGCGGAGCATCGCAACAAGGTGCTGTCCTACTACGGCAAGGCGCGCGACGCCGGTGCTACCGTGGTTACCGGAGGCGGCGTCCCGAAAATGGAAGGCGAACTCGCCAACGGCTACTGGGTCGAGCCGACCATCTGGACCGGATTGCCGGAGGATTCCGCCGTGGTGCGCGAGGAAATCTTCGGGCCCTGCTGCCATGTGCGGCCGTTCGACACCGAGGACGAGGTGGTGCGGCTCGCCAACGACACGCAGTACGGGCTCGCCACCACCATCTGGACCACCAACCTTGCGCGCGCGCACCGCGTTGCCGCGAAAATAGAAGTCGGCATCTGCTGGGTCAACTGCTGGTTCCTGCGCGATCTGCGCACCCCCTTCGGCGGCTCGAAGCAGTCGGGCATAGGGCGCGAGGGCGGCGCGCATTCGCTCGAGTTCTACACCGAATTGCGCAACGTCTGCGTGAAACTGTAGTCACTTATCGCAGGGTTGCGATGTTGCGCGGACGAGAAACCGCCCGCGCGGATCATCGATTGCGATGATGAAAAGCGCATAATCACCGCATGTGCGGCAGGTACAACATCATCACCGATGCGCAGGCGCTCTACGACGCATATCAGGTCGAAGCCGAGCTGGGCGCAGGGGGGCTCGCGCGCTATAACGTGGCGCCGGCGACCGATCAACTGGTGATCCTCAGCGAGGGCGGGCACAGGGCCGCGCGCTGGCACCGCTGGGGACTGATTCCGCATTGGGCGAAAGACCCGGCCATCGGCTACAAGACCATCAATGCGCGCGGCGAGAGTGTGGCGGTAAAGCCGGCGTTCCGCGCGGCGTTGCGGCAGCGGCGCTGCCTCGTCCCGGCCACGGGTTTTTACGAGTGGAAGGTCCAGGGCGGCGGCAAGCAAGCCTATCTGATCCGGCCGAGGAGCGGCGGGCTCATCTCGTTCGCCGGACTGTGGGAGACCTGGGCCGGACCCGAGGGGGAGGTGCGCTCCTTTACCATCATCACCACCGAGCCGAACGCACTGATGGCGCGCATCCATGAGCGCATGCCCGCGATCATCCCGCGCGAGCAGTACGCGCGCTGGCTGGATCCGGCGCTACAGGATCCGGCGCAGATCCAGCCGATGATCGCGAGCTATCCGGCCGGGGAGCTGCAGGCCATACCCATCAGCGGCAACATCAACAATGCCCGCAACCAGGGCGCCGAGCTGATCGAGCCGGCGGGTGCGCCGCTCGCGTGACGTCGGATTCAACCCGGCGGGATGGCAAAGGTTAGAATGGCGCCCTGTAATGGACGAATTGCTCGAAATGGCCGCGGCTGACGAAACAGGCGGGGATTGCGCTGGAATGGACGAGCACGCGGGTACGGTCCCGCACTGCAACAGGGGAACAGCATGCCGAAGAGCGTTGGAGTGATCGGCCTAGGCACGATGGGCCTGGGCGTCGCCAGATCGCTGCTGCGCGCGGGTTTTCGCACTCACGCCTGCGATGTGCGCGAGGAGGTGCTCGCTGCCTTTGCCGCGGAAGGTGGCGTTGCCTGCGCCACGCCGGCGGAACTGGGGACGGCGTGCGAGGTAGTGCTGACCCTGGTGGTGAATGCGCAGCAGACCGAGGCGGTGTTGTTAGGCGAACACGGGGCGGCCGCGGCGATGCGCCCGGGATCGGTGGTGATTGCGAGCTCCACCGTTGCCCCGGAGTTCGCCGAGTCGCTTGCGCTCCGGCTCGCGGCGAAGGGCATCGGCATGATCGATGCGCCGGTGTCCGGCGGCGCGGCCAAAGCCGCCAGCGGGCAGATGACCGTCATGGCCGCAGGCAGCCCGGAGAATTTTGCCAAGGTCGAGGACGTGTTCAGCGCCATTGCGCAGAAGGTGTATCGCCTGGGCGATGCGCCGGGCGCAGGCTCCAAGGTCAAGATGATCAACCAACTGCTCGCCGGCGTGCACATCGCGGCGGCAGCCGAAGCGATGGCCATGGGCATACGCTCAGGCGCCGATCCGGCGGTGCTGTACGAAGTCATATCGAATAGCGCCGGCTCCTCATGGATGTTCCAGAACCGGGTTCCCCACATCCTCGCCGGCGACTACTCGCCGCTGTCGGCAGTCAATATTTTCGTCAAGGACCTGGGCATCGTTCTCGACACGGCGAGGAAATCGGCGTTTCCGCTGCCGCTGACGGCGACCGCCCACCAGATGTTCATGATGGCCGCGGCGGCGGGCCGCGGCGGCGAGGACGATGCGGCGGTGGTCAAAATCTTTCCCGGCATCGAGCTGCCACGCAAAAAAGGCTGAGCCATGCTGCTCGGTTGCATCGCCGACGATTTCACCGGAGCCACCGACCTGGCGAACAACCTGGTGCGCAATGGCATGCGCACGGTGCAGACCATCGGCGTGCCCGGGGGGGCGCTCAATGAGGACGTCGATGCGGTGGTGGTGGCCTTGAAGTCGCGCACCATCGCCGCGGGCGAGGCAGTGGCGCAGTCGCTGGCCGCGCTCGCCTGGCTCAAGCGCGCCGGCTGCCGCCAGTTCTATTTCAAATACTGCTCGACCTTCGATTCGACGCCGCAGGGCAACATCGGACCGGTGGCCGAGGCGCTGATGGATGCGCTCGGCGCCGCGATCGCCATCGCCTGCCCGGCATTCCCGACTAATGCGCGCACCATCTACATGGGCAATCTGTTCGTCGGCGAGCTGCCCCTTTCCGAATCCGGCATGCGCCATCACCCGCTGACGCCCATGACCGACGCGAACCTGGTGCGCGTGCTGCAAGCGCAATCGCGCGCCAAAGTGGGGCTGGTTGCCTGGACCGTGGTGGCAGCGGGCGAGCAGGCGATACGCGCGCGGCTTGCGGCGCTGGAAGCCGGGGGCGCGCGCCTTGCCGTGGTCGATGCGATCACCGATGCCGACCTGCATGCGATCGCCGCGGCCTGCGCCGAACATCCCCTGGTCACGGCCGGCTCGGGTGTCGCCATCGGCCTGCCGGAGAATTTCCGCCGCGCGGGCCTGCTGCCGCCGCGCGCCGACGCCGCCGAACTGCCGCAGGTGCCGGGACGGGCCGCGGTGATCTCCGGCTCGTGCTCGCAGGCCACCAACGGCCAGGTCGCGCACTGGATCGAATCGGGCCGCCCCGCGATCCGCATCGACCCGCTGGCCCTCGCCCGCGGGACGGACGCCGCCGCGGAGGCGCTGCGGCGGGCGGCGTCCCGGTTGGATTCCGGGCCGGTGCTGTTCTACGCCACGGCGGCACCGGAAGAAGTGAAAGCGGTGCAGGCAAAGCTCGGCGTGGCCGAGGCCGGAACTCTGGTAGAGCAGGCACTGGCGCGCATCGCGCAGGGCCTGGTCGAGGGCGGGGTGACGCGACTGGTGGTGGCGGGCGGCGAGACCGCGGGCGCGGTAGTGCAGGCACTGGGCGTTTCGGTGCTGAAAATCGGCGCGCAGATCGACCCCGGCGTGCCCTGGACCGCCACGCAGGGCGCGCATCCGATCCTGCTCGCGCTCAAGTCGGGCAATTTCGGCAGCCGCGATTTTTTCGTCAAATCGCTGCAACAACTGGACGCATGATAAGACGTTGCGACTCAATTCGGGCCCTTGGACATTGCAAAGTTGGGATGTCGCGTAGACGAAAGATCGCCTACACTTGCGCGGACGGCGTCCCGTCCGCGCGGATCACCAATTGCGCGCGGATGAAAAGCACATCCGCGCGCAATCGGCGATCTTGTATGAAAACCACCCTAAACCGCCCTTGCTTTTATCCAAAACCGTGTTTTCTGAGCGGATGTGCTTTCCATCCGCTCAGAAAACAGGGTTGGCGCGCGCAGCGCGCAATGGTCTGTAATGGTATTAAGATGCCGTACTTAGAGATGCGATGAACGAAACCGCACTGCGCGACCAGATCTGCGAACTCGGCCGCTCGATGTTCGAGCGCGGCCTCACGCATGGCAGTACCGGCAACATCAGCGCCCGCTGCGACGACGGCTGGTTGCTTACGCCCACCGGATCGAACCTGGGCCGGCTCGAACCGGCGCGCCTGGCGAAACTCGACTGGCAGGGCAAACTGATTTCGGGCGAGCAACCGTCGAAGGAAAACTTTCTGCACCTCGCGATGTACCAGGAGAGGGAACGCAACCAGGCTGTCGTCCACCTGCACGCCACGCACTCGGTCGCGGTGTCGGTGCTGGAAGGAATCGATCCCGCCGACGTGCTGCCGCCGCTCACCGCCTATTACGTGATGCGCATCGGCAGCCTGCCGCTGGTGCCGTATTACGCGCCGGGCGATATGCAGCTGGCGCAGGCGGTGCGCGGCTTTGCCGGCAGGCATCACGCGCTGCTGCTCGCCAACCACGGCCCGGTGGTCGCGGGCACGAGCCTGGCGGCCGCCGCCGACGCGATCGAGGAGCTCGAGGCCACCGCCCGCCTGTACCTGCTGCTGCAGGGGCGGCGCGTGCGCGCGCTCACACCGGATCAGGTTGCCGACATCCGGCGCCGTTACCCCGCCGGCTGAAACGATTGCTAAGAGGCCCATTCAGAATGACTGAACTGGCTTCCAAGGAGAAATGCCATGCCCAGATTTGCCGCCAACCTGTCGATGATGTACCAGGAGCACGCTTTCCTCGATCGCTTCGACGCCGCCGCCAAAGACGGCTTCAAGGGCATCGAGTTCCTGTTCCCCTACGCTCTTCCGGCCGCCGATATCCGCGCGCGCCTGACCGAGCACGGACTTACCCAGGTTCTGTTCAACGGTCCTCCGGGCAATTGGGATGCGGGCGAACGCGGCCTCGCCTCGCTGCCCGGCCGCGAACACGAATTCAGGCGCAGCGTCGCGAGCGCGCTCGAGTATGCGCGCGCGCTCGGCAACGAGTGCGTGCACCTGATGGCCGGTCTGATCCGGCCGGGCGAGGAGCGTGCGCGCCACCGCGAAACCTATGTGCGCAACCTCGACTATGCGGCGAGAGAGGCGGCCCCGGCCGGCGTCACTATCGTGATCGAGCCGATCAACACGCGCGACATCCCGGGTTTTTTCCTGAACCGCCAGGACGAGGCGCACACCGTCTGTGCCGAGGTCGGCGCGCCCAACCTCAAGGTGCAGATGGACTTCTACCACTGCCAGATCGTCGAAGGCGACCTGGCGATGAAGCTGAAGCAATACATAGGCGGCATCGGTCATATCCAGATCGCCGGCGTGCCCGAGCGCCACGAACCCGACGCGGGCGAGATCAATTACCCCTACCTGTTCGAACTCATGGACCAGCTCGGTTACGGCGGCTGGGTCGGCTGCGAGTACCGGCCCAAGGGCGGGACCAGCGCCGGGCTGGGATGGTTGAGGAGTTGGTTGAGTGGCCGGCCGTAAGCGCGTGTCCGTGACCGCCGCGTCCTCGGACCATACCCGCGATCAGGGGCAGGAAGCCCTGCTGCGCACGCTCGCCGACAATGTGCCGGCGATGATTGCGTATTACGAGCCGCGCAAGCTGCGCTGCGTGTTCGCCAACAAGCGCTATGCCGAGTCGAACGGCTGGACCGCGGACTCGATCATCGGCAAGACCGTGCGCGAAGCCATAGGGGAGGAGGCGTGGCGCTTGATTGAGCCGCAGGTCGCGCGCGTGCTCAAGGGGGAGAAAGTCGAATATGTGCGCCCGATGATCCTGCCGAATGGCGAGCAGCGCATCGTCGAAGTCAACCTGATCCCGCATTTCGACGAACACGCGCAGATGCTGGGCGCGTTCGTGCTGATCACCGACATCACCCGGCACCAGCTTTCCGAGCAGTCCATCCGCGACAGCGAGGAGCGCATGCGCAAGTTCGCCGCCGCGACCAACGAAGGGATATTTTTCCACAAGAACGGCATCCTCACCGATGTCAACGAGGCGCTGCTCGCGATCATGGGCTACGCGCGCGAGGAGATGCTCGGGCACAGCACGCTCGAGTTCGTGGCGCCTGAGTGGCGGCAGGCCGCGGCCGAGTACATGCGCGACGAGCGCGAAGATCCCTACGAGCAGGAAGTGGTGCACAAGAAGGGCCATACTATTCCGGTCGAACTGGTGGGTAAGACCCTGCACCTCAAGGACGAGACCTACCGCCTGGTCGTGCTGCGCGACATCACGACGCGCAAGCACGCCGAGGCGCGCATTCAGTACATGGCCCATCATGACATGCTCACCGGCCTGCCCAATCGCGCCTACCTGGTCGAGCGGCTGAATACGATCCTGGCGCTGGCGCGGCGTCATGGCACGCTGGTGGCGATCATGTTCATCGACCTGGACAACTTCAAGACCGTCAACGATACGCGCGGCCATCACACGGGCGATGCCCTGTTGAAGGAAGTGGCGGAGCGGATCAAGGAGGTGCTGCGCGAGGCCGACATGGTGTCGCGGCTCGGCGGCGACGAGTTCCTGGCGATCCTTGCCGATTTCGCCGCGCCGGAGGATGCCGCCAAGGTCGCGGAAAAACTGCTGCAGACCATTTCCGCCCCGATCGCGTTCGAAGGCGCGCGGCTCTTGACCAACGCCAGCATCGGCATCAGCGTGTTTCCGCGCGACGGCGACAATGCGGACGATCTGATCCGCCATGCGGACGCGGCGATGTACAGCGCAAAGGAGCTGGGTCGCGGCCAAAGCCGGTTCTACGCCCCCGGCATTTCGGACGCTGCAGGCGAGACGCAGGCGCGGGAGTCCAGGCTGCGCGAGGCGGTCCGGCACGGGGAATTCGTGCTGTATTATCAGCCGCAGCTCAGCGTCGACGACCTGCGCCTGGTCGGCATCGAAGCGTTGGTGCGCTGGCGCCATCCGGAGCACGGTCTGACCGACCCGTCGCAATTCATCGAATTTGCCGAAGCGCGCGGCCTCATCGACGAGATCGGTCAGTACGTGCTGCGCGAAGCCTGCCGCCAGAACAAAGCGTGGCAGGCTGCCGGCTTTGCCGCGCTGCCCATTTCCGTCAACGTGTCGGCGGTGCAGTTCCACCGCGGCGACCTGGTGGCCACGGTGAAACGGGTGTTGGAGGAAACCGGGCTCGAAGGCCGCTATCTGGAACTCGAGCTGACCGAGAGTCTGCTGATGGACAAGGAGGTCGTGGGCGAGGCGCTGTTGGGCATGCGTGCGCTCGGAGTCAAGATCACGATCGACGATTTCGGCACCGGTTATTCGTCGCTGAGCTATCTGAAACGCCTTCCGATCGACAAGCTCAAGATCGATCGTTCCTTCATCGACGATCTGGGCACCGATGCCGATGACCGGGCCATCGCCATCGCCATTGTCAATCTGGCGAGAACCCTGAAGCTAACCGCGCTGGCCGAAGGCGTGGAACGGCAGGAGCAGCTCGATTTCCTGCGTGCGCACGGCTGCGATGAATTCCAGGGCTATCTGGCCGGCAACCCTGTTCCGGCGGAAGAGTTCAGCGCGTTTCTACGGAGCTGAGCGCGCGGGCGCGGCCGAAAGCATGCGCCGGTCCCCGAAGCGATAGAGTTTCGCCGCGTTGGTCGCGAACAGCGGCTCGCGCAGCGCTTCGTTTGGCAGCCAACTCTCCAGCAGGTCGAGCAGGTCGGTGTCATTGGGCATGGTGTCATGCAGTCCCGGATGCGGCCAGTTGCTGCCCCAGACGCAGCGCTCGGGACGCTCCGCCAGCAGCGCGAGCACGAACGGTTTCATGTCGGCGTAATCCGGCGGACCCGCGTCGGACAGGCGGTAAAAGCTCGAGATCTTGGTCCAGCAGTCGTCGCGCTCGGCGAGCAAGCGGCGGATCACCTTGAATCCGGCCGAGTCCACGCCCTCGCTGCCGCGCGCCCGCCCCAGGTGATCGAACACCAGGGGCACCGGGCAGCGGCGCAGCCGCGGCTCCAGCTCGACCCAGTCGCTGGCGCGGGCGATGTTGATTTCGAGGTGCCAGCCGTAGGGTGCGATGCGGCGCGCGATCGCTTCCAGGTCGCGCGTGCTGGCGCCGGTGGCGAACTGGTCCATCAGCCGCGCGGCGCGAAAGCCGCCGGCATCCAGGCGCTTCAGTTCGGTCTCGCTCACGTCGGGACTGATCGCGGCGACACCGACGAAACGCCCGCCATGCTCCTGCAGGAAATCCAGAGTGATCGAATTGTCGAAGCCGTACGGGCTGCCGTGGACCTGCACCCCGCGCTCCACGCCCAGCGCCGCGTGCAGCGCCAGCCAGGCCTCGCGCGTGCACGGCGGCGGCGAGTATTTGCGCCCGCTTGCGAGCGCATAGCGGTCGAAACGGTCGAAGATGTGCGCATGGCAATCCACCGTGCCGCGCGGCAGCGCGCGCCTGGGCGCGCGCAGTTTCGCATCCGGCGGTAGGACGTCCGCACCCGAATTCACGCGTATTCGCCCTTCTCCATCGCCGTTTTCACGCGTTCGCGGCTGAAGGGCGCGGTGCGCAGGCGCGCGCCGCAGGCGTCGTACACCGCGTTGGCGAGTGCGGCGGGCACCGGCGCGGACGAGGCTTCACCGCCGCCCAGGGGCGGCAGGTTCTGCCGCAACACGAGGTCGATGCGGATCTCGGGCACGTCGGGGAAGGTGAGTATCGGATAGCTTTTCCAGGTGGTGCTGGTGACGCGCGAACGATCGAAGCGCACCTCCTCGAACAAGGCGCGCGACAGGGTCTGCAGGATGTTGCCTTCAATTTGCGCGCGCAGCGCATCCGGGTTGATTACCAGGCCGCAATCATGGGCGCAGGCGACGCGGCGCACGCGGATCCTGCCCGACGCGCGCTCGACCTCGACTTCCATCGCCATGCCGACATAGGTCTCGCTGTGCTTGTAGTGGCAATAGGCGATGCCGCGACCCGTACCCGAGGTGCTGCGCGCGCCGCGAGTCTGCCAGCCGATCAGGGCGGCGGTGCGCTTCAACACCTCGATACCGCGCGCATCCGCCAGGCCGCGCAGGCGGAACTCGACCGGATCGGCGCCGGCCAGGGCCGCCAATTCATCGGCGAAGCTCTCCACCGCGAACATGTTCGCTACCTTGCCCGGGGCACGGATGTTGGAAGGCCGCAGCGGCGCATCCTTCATCCAGTGCACCATCACGTCGATGTTGGGCACGGCATAGGAGGGATCGCCGTTCTGGGTAATGAGGCCGGCGGCGATGCCGGGTACCTGCCGGATGCCCGCCGCTTCGGGGGAGAGCAGCGGAATATTGGGCAGGTTGGCTGTGGCGCGCGGCAGCCACATCTCGGTGCGCCAGGCCGAGATGCTGCCATCGGCGGCGAGCGCACCTTCAAGGGCAAGCAGTTGCGGCGGTCCTTTCGGATCCCAGCCCAGTTCGTCCTCGCGCATCCACTGCACCCGCACCGGCCGGTCCACGGCGCGCGAGAGCAGCGCCGCGTCGGCCGCGGCATCTTCGTGCCCGTTCATGCCGTAGCAGCCGGAGCCATCGAGGTAGATCAGGCGCACCGCGGCCTGCGGCAGGTCGAGGATTTTCGCGAAAGCCGGAACATAGCGGTGCGTACTTTGCGAAGCGGTCCAGATGGTCGCCTTGCCCGGGCGTATGTCCGCCACCGCGCACGACGGTCCCATGGAGGCGTGGCTCTGCGGCGGCCAGTAGTAGGAGGCAGCGACGCGCTTCGTTGCCGCCGCGAGCGCGCCGCGCGCATCGCCTTTTTTGATCAGCGCTTGCTCGGCTTCGAAGGGGCCGGCAAGCATCCAGTCGCGCACCGCCTGGTGGCCGACGAGGTTGGCGGCCTCCGACCACTTTACCTGAAGCGCGCGCGCCGCCGAGATGCAGTCCCATTCGTCCTCGGCCAGCACGCCGAGGAAGTCACCGATGCGCACCACGCGCGCACCCGGGATGCTCTTGATCGAGCCCTCGTCCACCGACAACAGTTTCGCGCCGACGGCGGCGGGCCGGATGACGCGGCCGTGCAGCATGCCCGGCAGCTTGAAGTCGTGCATGTAGATGTGCCGGCCGGTGAGCTTCGCCGGCAGGTCCGGCCGCTGCAAGGACCGGCCGACTATGGTGTAGGAGGCGGGATCCTTGAGCGGCGCCTTGGGGTCGAGCTTCAGGCCGAAGTGCCGATTGCCCACCAGCGCGCCGAAACCGATACCGGCGCCGCCCGACTTGGGCCGCACTTCGCCCTCGGCTGCAGTGAGTTCCGCCGGCGTGCGCCCCATGCGTTCGGCAGCCATGCGGATCAGGGCTACACGCGCAGTGGCCGCGGCCTGGCGTATCTGCACGCCGCCGCGCATGACGCCGGTGCTGCCCGCGGTCGGGCCCTGGTTTGGTGTGAGGTCGGTATCGCCCTCGATCAGAGTGATGTGCTTGACCGCGATGCCCAGTTCCTCGGCGGCCATCTGCGGAATGGCGATGCGCAAGCCCGTGCCCAGATCCACTTTTCCGCAGAACAGCGTCACCGACCCGTCCTGGTTCACGGCGAAAAAACCGTCGACTTCGCCCACGTCCAGAGATTTGCCGGAGTAAGGGTCGGCGCGCTGGGCGAAGGTGGGGAGCGGCAGGGCGAAAGAAATGACCAGGGCGCCGCCCGCCTTCAGCAGGTTGCGGCGGGATAGTTGCATGCTCATGTCGCCGCCCTGCCGGAGGCGCGCGCCACCGCGCGCAGGATGCGGTCATGCGTGCCGCAGCGGCAAAGATGGCCGGCGAGCGCGGCCTTGACCTCGTCGCGCGTCGGCTTCGGGTTGGCGGCGAGCAGTTCCACGCTTTTCATCATCATGCCGTTGGCGCAGTAGCCGCACTGCGCCGCCTGTTCGGCGATGAAAGCGGCCTGCACCGGATGCGGTTGCTCCGGCGTGCCCAGGCCTTCTATGGTCGTGACCTTGCGGCCGGCAACCGCGGACACCGGCGTCTGGCAAGACAGGGCCAGCTTGCCATCGAGCAATACTGAGCAACTGCCGCATTGGCCCTCGCCGCAGCCGAACTTGGTTCCGGTGAGCCCGAGCGCATTGCGCAGCACGTAGAGCAGCGGCTGGGCCGGGTCGCGTGTTTCGACGCTGCGCGCTTCGCCGTTGACGCTGAAGCGATAGGTTGGCATGCGCATTCCTCCTTGGCAGTTGATGACTACTTGCTATGCAAGGCGACTTGAATCGGGCCCCGCGTTGTTGCACCATTGCGATCTTCCGCAGACGAAAAACCGTCCGCGCGGATCATCGATCGGCCCCTTGCGGAATTCTCTTTGCAGTCGGTGCTTATTCGATGACGATGTTGCCGTCGCGCGCGATCTGGCGCCATTTCTCGAAATCGGCGCGCACGTAGGCGGCGAACTCGGCCTGGCCCATGTCCATCACCTCGCCGCCGATCGAGCGATAGCGCGCGCGCACGGTTTCGTTGGCGAGCGCCTTGCGCAGGGCGGCGTGGAGCTTGTCCAGCGCCGCCTGCGGCGTGCCGGCAGGCGCAAATATCCCCGTGAACGTGCCCGCTTCGTAGCCGGCGAGACCCTGCTCGTCCAGGGTCGGTACGTTCGGCAGCAGGGGCGAACGGACTTTGGAGGTGACCC
>Ga0315281_10007187_pt1 | contig 15728 bp, 9 predicted proteins | sample YL17G07_0_MG_FD_204540 | JGI IMG/M metagenome (GOLD analysis project Ga0315281, IMG submission 204540) | Sediment microbial communities from Yellowstone Lake, YNP, Wyoming, USA - YL17G07_0 | ecosystem: Environmental > Aquatic > Freshwater > Lake > Sediment | place: USA: Wyoming | collected... | reverse complement strand
CGAATGAGCCGGAATGGATCCCGATTGGGACCGATGTCGTCGAGCTCGAAGTCGACCTGCAACCCGGCCGGGTTCGGCCGCCGCGTCCCGAGGAAGCTCCGAAGCCTCGGCGGACCACCAACGTCAACCGACCGACGCAGATGTTGAAAGAGCCGGCAATCCCTCGGGCCCGGTCGACGACAGCCGCCGCGTCCCCCGCGAAGTCGAGGAAGACAAGGATTCGTCTCGTCCTGGCGCTCGTTTTTGTCGGAGTTCTCTTCCTTTGGGAGCACGCCCGGAACCTTCCCAAACCTCCCCCCGTCATCGCCAAGCCGGTGACGATCGAATCTTTTGGTTCCATTCCAGAAGTCGTGAACCTCGATACCGGGAAGTCTCCGATTCAAATCATCCTCTCGGATGAATCCTGGAATCGCGCCACCTACTCCCAGCGGGCGACTCTCGTCGCCCAGGTGGGGGGCGTCGTGGAGCAGGCGGGTTACGAGTCGGCGACGATCCGGACGGAAGTGATCCCTCTCGTCGCGAACTGGACAGCCCCCGCCCACTGATTCTTTTTGACGCGACCGATCCCCCCGATCGCCGCGCTCACGGAATCGCCAACGGAGTCACGAAGATCTGGTCGGTCGAAACGTTGTCGACGGACGAGGCCCACGCGTAAACGGCGCCGCCCGAGGATGGGGTCACTTTGAGATACCCGTCCGAAATGTTCGACCCGCCGAGGTCGGTGCTCATGACCTTCGAAACAAAATGGGATTTTCCGGCGCCCAGGGTGTAGACCTTTTCGCCGACTTTCGAGCCATCCGATTTCCAAAGTGAAACCGTCACGTTGACCGAAGCCGCTCCCGAGTTGATCAATCCCATGTTCGTCCGGAAGGCGGAGCTTTCCGACAACCCCTGGAGAATGGCGCCGTTCGTGCCGATGGTCTCGCCGGGTCCAAAACCGGGAATGAATTGCCCGAAAGTTCCCGCAGCCCCGAGATCGTTGTACGTTCGCGCCCACGCCGTGACCGGCGTCGTGCCCGAAGTCTTCATGGAAAGATAGCCGGCGACGCCGTCCTGGGCGAAGAGGTCTTTCACCGCGTCCAGGTAGTACTTCGTTTCGCCGGCGGCAAGATTCACCGTGGCGGGGGAGCCAGTCGGCGAAGCGTCCTCCCGCTTGGTGAATGTCAGGGCCACCGAGGCCGACGAGCTCCCGGGATTCGTCAGCGAGAGATTCGATCGGAAGTAAGTTCCTCCCGAGCCGGCGGCAGCGGCAGCGCCATCGATCCATTGGGTGGACTTCGCCTCGAGAGTGCTGGCAATGAAAATGGGGTCGGAGGTTTTGTTGTCGAGTTTGGAGCCGTAGGCGAAAAAATTTCCTGTCGCTGTCACCTTCGCGGAGAAAACGTCGAGCGCGCCGGCTCCCGCGGCTTCGTTGATCTTGTTTTTCTGGACAGCCGAATGAGGCGAGACGCTCACGGTCACGCCCTGTCCCAGGGGATTGCCGGCTTTGTCGAACACCGAGATCGTCGCAGAGATCGTCGCGGTTCCGAGGTTCACGACTCCGACGTTGGTGCGATTCGTCGCGTCCCCTCCCAGGCCGTAGAGCCAGACCGGGCCGGAGGCTGCTTCCGAAAGAGAAACCGCGGGAATGAACTGGCCATAAGTGCCGGCAGCGCCTGCGTCGTTGAAGGTTCGCGATGTCACCAGGGGCGCCGGGGTTCCCGAAAGGACGTTGACGACAACGACGCCGCTCGTATCGGTCGTTGCACCGAAAAGATCCGCCAGAACGTTTTGATAGGCCACCGACCGGCCCGCGGAAATGGTGACGTCTTTGGTTGCCGCTGCGCCTCCGCCCGATCCGCCGGTGACGGGAACGTATTCGAGCCGGACTTTCGAATCGGTCGAACCGGGATTGGTCATCCAGAAAGTCGTTTTGAAAAATGCGCCCGCGCCGGCGGCCCGCGCCTGACCGGGGACGAGCTGACCGGCCAGGTACGCCGGGGTTCCTTCACCGACGTTCAGAAATTTCGTTTTGACGCTCGATCCGCCCACGTTGCTTGCGGTGAGTGAAACGGAAAACAATCCCGCCGTCGCGAAGGAATGCACGGGATTGCGTTCGCTCGAAGTTGTCCCGTCGCCGAATTCCCAGGACCAGGAAGTCGGGGAGCCGGTCGAAGTGTCGGTGAAGGTCACGGCGACATTGCTCAAGGGAGGCGTTGGAGTGTAGGTGAAGTCAGCTGCGGGAGGAGCGACGACGGTGAGATCGGCCGAGATTTCCCAAACTCCTCGCCCGTGAGTTCCGGCGCGCAGGAGGCGAAGGGTTTTTTGAAAGATGAGCTCGTCGACGCGTACGGAGGGGAAGTTCGCCCCGTAACGAACCCAGCTGGCTCCGATGTTCTCGGTGTAGAAAACGCCCACGTCGGTTCCGACCCAGATCCGGCTCGTGTTATTCGGATCGACCGCCAGACCGTTGGCGGGTGCGCTGGGGAGGTTTCCTGAAATGTTGGACCAGGTTCCGCCGCCGTCGCTGGATCGAAAGACGTTGGCGCCGCTGGAACCGGAATAAGCGATGTAGACTTTTTGCGAGTCGGTCGGATCGACGAGAATTCGTTTCACGTATCCCCCGGGGAGAGGGGCCTTCGTCACGTTCGTCCAAAGACCGCTGCCAACCGTGGATGTCGTCCAAACCCGCCCGGTGTCGGTTCCAGCCCAGGCAATCCCTGGATCCGCGGGGGCGAAAGCGAGGGCCGAGACCGCTCCGGATCCGCTCTCGGTGATGTCGTCGGTGACCGCATTCCACGACGAAGCGCTCGTCGTGGTGAGATAAACCTTGTTCGTTCCGGCGAGCAGCCGGTTGGACCTCGCTTCGTCGATGGCGAAAGGGGCGATGAACATCGCTCGCTGGAATCGCTCGGCGTCGGGGATGCCGGTCGTCTGGTGACGCGAGAACGTTCCGCCCCCGTTGACCGATTTCTCAATGTCGAGGTAGACGTACTCTCCGTACATCGTTCGCGGGTTTTGTTGGTCGATGGCGGTGTAGCCGCCGTCTCCGCCGGTCCGGTCGGACCAATTGTCCGGATGTCCGAGGTACCTCTGGTTTCCATTGTCCTGAAGGCCGCCGAGAATGGGAAAGGCGTCGACGGGATCCTGGGCGATTCCGTAATACTGCGAAGTCACGAGTCCAACGGATTTGTAATCCCAGCTCGTGCCGCCGTCATGAGAAACGTAGATTCCGCCGTCATTCGCAACCCAGGCGACGCCGGTCGGGCTGATGGAAATGGCGTGCTGATCGGGATGGATGTAGGGCGCCCCTCCGGTGTAGGCCGCCGTCTGCCGCACGAAAGTCGTTCCGCCGTCGGTCGCCTTGTAGACGTCGATTCCCCCGAGCCAGACGTTCGCGGGGTTCGAAGGGTCGACGGCGACGGCGTTGTCGTACCAGCACTGTCCTCCCGCGTCGGAGACGCAATAAGCCGGTGAGCCGGGAAGTTTGGCCCAGGTCGTACCATCTGTGGTTTTCCAGATTCCGTTCGTCCCCCCGTTTTGCGCCAGGTCGGCGCATTCGGCGTAAACGGTTTTGGTGCTGCTCTCGCCAGCTCCGAGGATGATTCGCCCGCATCCGGACGGGAACGTGCTGTTGGCTTTCGTGAGCGTGACCGCGTTGTTCGCGTCGACCGAGTAGTGGAAGACGGTGTTCTTCCCGTCTCCGAACGGAGCGCCGATTCCGATCCAGGCTTCGTTGGTGGATCCTGGCGGCACGATCACGGAAGAAGAATCGCCCGAGACGATTTTCACCCAGCTGGCTCCGCCGTCGGTGGAGCGGTAGGCGCCCTTTTCCGATGCCGCGAAAATGGATGAAGGCGTCGTCGGCAGAACGGCCATCGCCGAGATTCTCGTCGAAAAGCTGGTGCCGGCCGCGTTCCAGGTCGATCCGCCGTCGGTGGACTTGAAAACTCCGACGCCGGGAATGGCATCGGTGTTGATTGTCCCTTCACCGGTACCGAAGTAAAGAGTGCCGGGAGCGGAAGGGTCGATCGCCACGGCGCCGGAGGAAAGCCCGGTCAAGGAATCGGTCATCGCGGCCCAGGTCGTTCCGGCGTCGATCGTTTTCCAAACGCCACCGCCTGCAGCGGCGACATAAACCACGTTCTCATCCCGCGGATCGATGGCGATCGAGCGGACGCGTCCAGCCTGATTCGTCGGTCCCAGCGAGGTCCATCCACCGTCGGCTCCCGAGGCAGCGCTACGTCCGGATCGCGCGCTGGCAACCGGCATCGATCGCGCGACTTCGGCTGCCCGAAGACGCCAGTTCGGATCGGGTTCGACCGTAAACGGAGCGAGACGCTCGTGAGCGCTCTGCCAGGCTCGAAGCATCGGCTTGACCGCGCAACCCTGACGGACGATTCGATCCATCTCCGCGTAGCGCTCGAGCTCCGTCACAGGGCCGAGGCCGGGAGCCGGAACCGAAGGCTTCGTGCCTCCATCCGGCGCGCAATCGACCGCGTCCGCCGCCGGAAGCGACGAGCCGGGCTTGTCGTTCCTTTCTCCCCCCGCCGCCCGACCCGCCGTCGAATGGTAGAAAGAAAAGATCAGTGCGAATGCCATCGGAATTCGAAGCGCGCGGAGCGGAATGCGAACGATCATGAATCCTCCTCGTCAAGAACAAGAACGAAGTACAAAAGATAACACGGCGCAATGACAGCCGAAACCGCGTCGTACCCGGCGCCGTGCGATGCCTCTGGCTCAAGCTCCTAACGCTCTTTGTCGCCGACGGCCTCGCTAGGCGAGGCGAGAGTGGCCCGATGGCAAGGCGGAGGAGTGAGCGCGCCGCAGCTGTGGCAGCGCCACAGCGAGGACGCTGCGACCGACGACAACGCCGCCAGCGGGTCGCTATCGCCTCGCCCAGCCACGTCAGTCGATGGAGATTTTTCGGAGCAGATCAAAATCCGTCAGCATCGCCCCGGTTCCCAGAGCGACCGAAGCGAGCGGATCTTCCGCAAGAGAGACGGGCAATCCCGTTTCTTCCCGCAGGCGCCGATCGAGATTTTTCAGGAGCGATCCGCCCCCCGTGATGATGATTCCCTTGTCCATCAGGTCGGCCGAGAGCTCGGGAGGAGTTCGTTCGAGAGCGACTCGGACCGTTTCGACGATGGACGCCACCGTTTCGGCGAGGGCCTCGCGAATTTCGGAGTCGGTGATGAGAAGTGTTTTAGGAACGCCCTCGACGAGATCCCGCCCTTTGATCTCCATTTGAAGCGGGTCATCCAGGGGATAGGCCGAACCGATTTCCATCTTGATCTGCTCGGCGGTCCGCTCTCCGATCAGAAGGTTGTACTTCCGTTTGATGTACTGGATGATCGCCTCGTCCATTTCGTTTCCGGCGATTCGAACCGATCGCGAATAGACGATTCCGGCGAGGGAAATCACGGCCACGTCGGTGGTTCCTCCGCCGATGTCGACGATCATGTTCCCGGTCGGTTCGGTGATGGGAAGGCCGGCGCCAATGGCGGCCGCCATCGCCTGCTCGATGAGCACGACTTCGGAAGCGCGGGCGCGAAGCGCCGAATCCTTGACGGCCCTCTTCTCGACCTGAGTGATCTCCGACGGAACCGAGATCACGATTCTCGGCCGCACGAACATCGAGCGGCCGTGCGATTTCCGAATGAAATAACTGAGCATCTGCTCGGTCACCTCGAAGTCGGCGATGACGCCGTCTCTCATCGGTCGAATGGCGACGATGTTCCCGGGAGTGCGTCCGAGCATCTCTTTCGCTTCATGGCCGACGGCTTCGACGCGGTTGGTGACCTTGTTGACGGCGACGATCGACGGCTCGCGGAGAATGATTCCCCGCCCCTTCGCGTAGACGAGGGTGTTGGCCGTGCCGAGGTCGATGGCCAGGTCGGACGAAAAAAAACGGTGAATGAATCCGAAGAACGAAGGAGTCACGGTCGGGATCTGATTCCCTTCTCTTGCGAAAAGCGGGGTCCGAAGTCGGGCCTCGTTTATTCCGAATAGATGTAGGTTTTCTGGATTTTGGCTTCCGCGCCGCCGTTGGTGGCTTTGATCGTGATCTGATTCTGGCCGACCTTCTTGAAGGAGTACGAAAACGACCATTTTCCGGATGCGTCGACGTTCACCGGCTCGCCGTTGATGGACACGATGGCTCCCGGGTCGGTCTGACCCGACAGGAGCCAGAGATTTCCGATCGGGGTCGAATCATCCATGGTCAAAACCGGAGGAGGTTTCGGCGCCGGCCGGCCGACTCCGGGGACTCCCGGGTTCGTATCCGTGATCATCTCTCCGGTCGTGAATTTGAATTTCCGGGGAATCGTGAACTCTCCTCGAGCTCCTTCGGTGGAAACCCCCGCAACACGCCAGAAGTACGACCCCTCGGAGAGGATCTTGATCGTTGCCTCGGTCTTGTTTCGGTCGGAAACGTCGACTTCGGGCTGGACGAAAAACCGGCTCTTTGAAACCTGCAGGTGGTAGAGCCTGGAATTGGCGACCGGCATCCAGGAAAGCTTGGCGACTTCCGTCGCCTTCATGTCATAGACCGCGTTGTCGGCGGGATTCACGAGATTGGGAGTGTCGGGGATCTGCATCTTGGGTTGGAAGGAGAGATCCGCCCTCTGTTTCAACTTCTCTTTCGAAGTGACGTCGACCTTCTCTCCCCTGGGGCTCGAGACCGAGCCCTTCCCCTGGAAGACGCTGTAGGCGACGGCTTTGTCGGGGCCGATTTCGACGTTCCCTTTCGTTTCCGGCCCCTGGTCGACGATCGTCTTGTTGGGCGTGATGATCTGGCTGGACGAATCTCGCGGCGTCAGAACGTCGATGACTCCGTAATCCATCTTGTACTGATTTTTTCTGGAGTTCGTCGTCGGGTCGATCTTCTTCTTGAACTCGAAGAGCGTGTCGTGCTGAACGGTCTGGATCTGACCGTCGCTGTAGCGGATCTCCGCCGAGCCGTTGCGCCCGGTCTTGACGAAATCACCGTCGTTGAGGGGCATCTTGATTCGCGCCGGGGTCCAGGTTCCGTCGCTCCCGTGCTGCACTTGAACCGTTCCTTCGACCTCCTGGAACTGGCCGTCGGCGGCCTCGGTGGAGCTGATGACGACCTTGAATTTCCCCTGGGCGTCGATCGCCTTGTTCCGCGCGGCGTCCCAGTTCTTCGAAACGATCTCGTTCTTGGCGAGAGCAAGGCTCGCCTGACCGTCGTCGTAGGCCTTTTTCTGGTCGCTGAGGTTCGGGCTGGTCGCTGCGCGGGTCGAGAGGTCTTGAGCCTCCTGGACTTCCTGTTTGGCCCTTGCCTCGGGGCTTTCGCCAGGTTTGATCACGGTGACATAGAGGCCGATCAGAACCAGAAGGAGGGCGACCGACGCGATGCCGATCTTGAGCTTGAGGCTCGAAACCAGCCAGGCGTCGAGATCGACGCCCTGCGCCTCTTTCTTTCGGCGAACGGCACGCTTCGCCGAGGGTTTCTCGGGGGCGGAAGATGTGGTTCGGCGTGGTGGGTTTCTCGACACGGTGGCTTGTCGTCTCCGCTCGGATCGTCCGTCAGTCGTGCCGCACGAACGTGGGCTTATAGCATACAACTTTATGCGAACAGAAACGGTTACCCGCGATCTGGCCTGAAAAGGCGTTTGAGGGTTGCGCCGCGCCGCTCCGTCAGTTAGCCTTTACGGTTCCAAGCCGGGGATTGGCTCCCTCGCCGCCATTCCCGAGCTTTCCGGTCCACGAAACCGGATGAAACGTTGCGTTAGCATTCCATTTCTGACGGAAAGAGAAGCCTGACCCATGATCAAGTTCCTGAGGGAAGAAAAGAAGAAGTTTTCCTGGATTTTGTGGGCGGTCGTCGCAGTTTTCGTTCTTTACGTCTTCGTCGACTTCGGCCGGTCCAGAAGTGAGGGCGTTTCGAATGAAGTGGCCGCCGTGGTCGGAGACGTGACGATTACGCGGAAGGAATTCGCCGACGAATGCCGCCAGCAGGAGCGCCGGTATTCCCAGATGATGAAGGGGAACCTCACCCCGGAAATGAAGAAGAACCTCAATATCCCCCAGAAGGTGATGTCGGATCTGGTGTCGCGGGTGCTCTTGAGAAAAGAGGCGAAGAAAATCGGGCTCGTCGTGACGACCGACGAGGTCGGGGCGATGGTGGTTCGCGACCCCAGCTTTCAGCAGGACGGGAAGTTCATCGGCGAAAAGAAATACACCCAACTCCTTCTCGCCAACGGGCTCAATCCGGCCCGTTTCGAACAGGGGCTCCGCGATTCGCTTCTTCTCCAGAAATTCAGCAAGCTCCTCGAGCGTTCGATCGTCTTGTCGGATCAAAGTATCGAGGAGGAATGGAAACGAAAGAACGAGAAGGGTTCGGTCGAATACGTGTACCTTCCGACCGCGGCCGAAGAGTCGAAGGTGACCGTGACCGCCGAGGAAACCAAGGCCCATTACGACAAGAACACGGCCGCCTACCGAACCGGCGAGAGCCGGAAAATCAAATATCTCCTGGTTGATTTGTCGAAGATGAGGCAGCAGGCGGCGGTTTCCGACGACGAGGCGCGTGCCGATTACGCCGAACACTCGTCGGAGTACCAGGTTGGAGAGCAGGTTCATGCCAGACACGTTCTGGTCAAACCCGATCCCGCGAAAGGCGGAGACGCTGCGGCTCGAGCGAAAGCCGAGGGTCTTTTGAAGCGCGCTCTTTCGGGTGAGGACTTCGCGAAACTGGCTCGAGAAAACTCCGACGAAGCGGCTGCGAAAACAAGCGGCGGGGATCTCGGATTTTTCGGACGCAAGCAGATGGTCCCGGAATTCGACCAGGCGGCTTTCGCGGGCGAACCCGGAAAGGTCATTCCCACTCTGATCAAGACGAGTTTTGGATTCCACGTCATTCAGGTTCTCGACCGCCAGCCTCCCCACCAGCGTCCGTTCGAAGAGGTCGCGGCTCAGATCAAAGGGAAGCTGGGGTCGGATCGCGCCGACGCGATGGCGGAGACGAAAGCCAAAGGCCTCGCAGAGCGGGTCAAGTCGTCATCGTCCGACGATGCCATGCGAAATCTGGCGGAATCGACCGGAGTGGTGACATTCAATACGACGGAATTCTTCAACAAGGAAGAAGACGTGGCCGGGATCGGCCGTTCGCCCGAGCTCTCGAAGCAGATTTTCGCCATGAAGGCCGGAGAGGCGACGAAAGAGCCGCTGCGGGTTCCTCGCGGATGGATCGTCGCGAAGGTCGTCGAGGTCAGACCTCCGGGTGTGGCTCCTCTCGACGAGATTCGGGCGCGCGTCGAATCCGACACGAAACGAGAGAAAGCCCAGCAGGCGGTTCTGGCGAGATTTGAAGCCGCAAAAGCTGCTTTTCAGCCGGCATCGGGGCTCGGTCCGGTTGCGAAACAGCTCGGCGCCGAGGCGAAAACGTCACCCGAGATCGCCCGAACCGGTCAGATCGACGGTCTCCCCTTGGGAGGAAAGTTGCTCGTCAGCGAGCTGTTCAGAAAGAACGCCGGAGAGCTCATCGGGCCGATGCCTCTTCCCGGCGGTGGTGTGGTGCTCGGGCGTGTGGCGTCGAAGAGCACTTTCGACGCCGGGGCGTTCGCCTCACAGAAAGAGTCGCTTCGGGACGGTCTTCGCCAGCAGAAATCCAACGAGTTGCTGCAGTCGCTCCTCGATCAGGTGCGCGAACGGGAAAAGGTTCGGCTGAACGAGGCCCTTCTGCAGCAGCCAGTGCGGAGCTGAGCTCGTCTACCCGGTTGAGCGGCGCCGGTTCGTGATGCTGTTCTCTCCGCGAACCGGGCCGTCTTCCGATTCCCGCCGCTCCGAATGGTAATCTCCAGGGACGTGAAATCCGGCCGTCGAGAGGTTCGTTCGGCCAGGAGGCGCGTCCTGCGTCTCGATTCGCCGGGTGGCTCCTCTTCCGGGCGGCGCGCGACGAATCGCTCGAACCTCGATCGCGTCACGGTCGAAGAACCTCTCGAGATTCGGATCGCGGGGCGCTCGTTCGTCGTGACAATGCGAACGCCGGGTGACGACGAGAATCTCGCGGCCGGCCTTCTCGCGACCGAGGGTCTCGTGAATTTCCCTTCGGAGATCGTGAGAATCGCTCCCTGCCGGGACGTCGATGAAGAAGCCGAAGGGAACGTGCTCGACGTTCACCTCTCGGGCGATGCGCCATTTCGATGGGCCCGAGTGAAGCGGCGCCTGATCTCGAGCTCGTCGTGCGGCGTTTGCGGGAAGGAGAGCATCGATCAGGTGCGGCGTCATTGTGATCCGGTGACGGCCGACCTCACGACCGTTCCTTTCGAGACGCTGGTCGGGTTTCCCGAAAAACTTCGCCTTCGCCAGTCCACTTTCGAAAAGACGGGCGGAATCCACGCGGCCGGGCTCTTCAATCGCCGGGGACGGCTTCTGGGAATCGCAGAGGACGTCGGCCGCCACAACGCCGTCGATAAGCTGCTCGGAAGTTTCTTTCGGGCCGGCCGCTGGCCTCTTCGGGGCAGGATCCTTCTCGTCTCCGGGCGTTCCTCTTTTGAAATCGTGCAAAAGGCGCTGGCGGCCGGTGTGCCCATCGTCGCCGCGGTGTCGGCCCCCTCGTCCCTCGCCGTGGATCTGGCGGTCGAAGCCGGGATGACTCTCGTGGGATTCCTGCGGGAGGGGCGAGCAAACGTCTACAGCGGAACCGGGCGGATCGAGCGGAGGGAAGGTCAGGTCGACGTCGCCGGGAGGCGGACTCGTCGAAGGGCGTCCGCAAAACGCCCGATGAAATCGACTTGATTGGAGCAGCGCCCGGGCTCGCCGTTTTCTCGACCATTCGGGTTCGATGCGGTTCGGATCTGCCGCTGCGAACCGCCGCCGCGCTTTCGAGAGTCGGTCGCTATCCCGCCGCCCGAGCCAGCTTCGCAGTCTGACCGAGCAGCTCTTTCTCTGCGACCGTGAGAATTCGGTCGATGTCGAGAAGGAGCACGACGGCGCTATCGATGCGGACGACTCCCTTGAAATATTTCGCGTCGCTCCCCTGAACGATCGGCGGCGCCGGGAGGATGTCGGAAACGCGAACGGGCACGATCTTTCGCACCTTGTCGACCTTGAGTCCGACCGTGATGCCGGAGACCCGGATTACGAGCACCCTTTTTTCACGCTTTTCTTCGTCGGTCGTCTGGAACAGGCGCTTGCGGAGGTCGATGACCGGGATGACCTGATTGCGGAGGAGGATGATGCCTTCCACGAAATCGGGGGCCCGGGGAACCTCCGTCGACCCCTCGTATTTCAGGATCTGGCTGATGCCCATGATGTCGAGAGCGAACTGATCGGCGGTCACGTCGAAAGTGATGAGGCTGACTTCGGGTTCCGAGACCTGGTGGGCAGAGGCGCCGAGAGAAGTCAGTGCGGTCATGTTCGCTCGGGACGATCCTTAACAAAATGCGACCGTGACGGTCACGCGCCCCGAACCCGAAATCGTCGGATCTGCGCTTCGAGAGAACCGGACTGGTTGGTCAGGGCCTCGACGGCCTCCCGCATCTGGGCGACGGTCTCTTTGTTCTCGGCCGAAAATCTTTTCACCTGCTCCATCAGCCGCACCATTTCGTCGGATTCGGCCGCCTGTTGAGAGGTCGACTCGAGGATCTCGTGGATCATTTCCATCATTCGCTCGGTCGCACGGCTGATATTGATCGATCCGGATTTCTGCTCGAGCGTGGCCTGCTTCACGTACCGGGTCATCTCTCGCATGTTCTCAACCGCGCCCAGGATGTGCTGGCTGCCGGCGTTCTGCTGGCTCGTAGCGGTGTTGATCTGTTTCACCAGGTCGTTGACGCGCTCGATGGCGTGGGCGACGGCCTGGCTCCCCTTCGACTGCTCCTTCGTCGCGTTCGCGATCTCGCGCACCATGTTCGAGGCTTTCATCGAGCTGTCGAGAATCTTTTGCAGGGCGCGTCCGGCTTCCTGCGACCGCTGGACTCCTCCCGCGACGAGGCGTGAGCCGTCTCGCATCGACCGGACGGCATTGTCGGATTCGGATTGAACGGCCGAGATGATCGAGACGATTTCCTTGGTGGAGGAGGCGGTTCTTTCGGAAAGCTGCCGGATTTCGGCGGCGACGACGGAGAAGCCCCGTCCCTGCTCTCCGGCCTGGGCGGCGAGGATCGCGGCGTTCAGGGCGAGGAGGTTGGTCTGCTCTGCGATCTCGTCGATGACACCCAGGATTTTTCCGATTTCGCGGCTCTTTTCGCCCAGGCGTCCGACGACCTGCTCCGCGTCCGAAACGGCCCGGCGGATATCTTCCATCCCTTCCATCGTTTCGCGCACCGCCCTCATTCCTTCTTCGGCGTCGGTGGCGACGGCGACCGACAGGTCGTAGGAATGGCCGGCATTGTTCTCGACCTGCGAAATTGCGGCTTCCATTTGCGCGATCGAAGCGGACGTGTCGTTGACGAACGAGGAGAGATACTCCATGTTCTTGTCGATTTCGTTGATGGCCGAGACCATTTCGAGAGTCGATGAAGATGTTTCCTCGACCGAGGAAAAGAGGCCGTCGGTATGGCGGGCGACTTCTTCCATCGAGGCGACCATCTCGAGGATGGAGCTCGACATCTCTTCGGAGGAGGCGGAAAGCGACTCGACGTTGGCCGAGATGTTTTTGATGGCGAAGTTGAGCTTTTCGAGCGAGCCGTACGAGCGATCCATCAAAGTGAGCTCTTCGTCGGCGCGCTGGGACACCAGTTCGGCCGAGTGGGAGATCGTCGATGTGGCTTCGCCGAGTCGTGTCTGCCCTTCGCGGACTTTCGAGACGGTCGATTCCAGGTTGGCCGCCATCGTGTTGAAGGCATCGGCGAGCGTTCCCAGCTCGTCCCCACGGTTCTGGCCGATGTCGACCCGTTTCGTCAGGTCTCCTTTCGCCAGCTCGCTGGCCCCCTCGGCGACGCCCAGAATGGGTCCGATGATGATCATGGATGCGCGATTGATCAGGAAGAAAGCGATGACGAGACCAATGATGCTGACCGAGAGCCCGCTGATCGAAAGGACTCGCACCGCCGTGTGAAGATTTCTCGTATTGATCGCGATGCGAAGGTAGCCCCCGATCGGATTTTCACTGGCGGTCTGGCCGGTGATCGCCGTGACTTCCGAGGCTCGGGACTTCAGATCCGACAGCTTCTTGATTTTTAGAGATTCGACCGCCTGGGCGACTTTCGAGCTTTCCGCCACCCAGTAGGTGAAGGTCATCACCTTTTCGCCCGATTTCACGGAGAGGTTCTCATTCCCTTCATCATCGATGTCGAGCGCTTTTCCATGTTCGGCGAAGCTCGGCGGCATCTTTGCCTTGTTTTCGCTCTGGGCAATCGCATTCCCGCGAATGTCGAGAAACTCCACGAACTCGACCGAGTCGTCGAGCTCGGCGGTCTTGATGATGTCCCGGAGGTTGTCTTCGAGCCCGAACAGGACGTAGTAACCCGACGACGTTGCGATCGTTTTGGCCAGCGTCCGCCCCTGCTTTCGAGCCTGGTCTTCGAGGCGGTTCTTGGCGATGAGGGTCAGGAGAACCATCAACAGCAGAGCCAGAACCGCGAGAAGTGAGAAGACCCCCCAGCGGAACTTCGTTCGAAGACTCAGACTTCTTCCGAGATCGTCCGTCGCCATTTGGGACCCTCCACGAGGAACTTCGTCAGTGTAGCAGACAGCCGGATCGGAACGAAAGCTAAGGAATGGATGGACTTAGCCCGCATTATTCATGAGGCAAACCGTCGCCGCCGAGCGCTTTCGCCCGCTGGCGGCGTTCTCCTCCCTCGCTCGCCTGCGGCGTACCGCAAGTACGCCTCGGTTCGCTCGGTCGTGCGGCCTTGCCAGCGAACGAAATCGCTCCGACGGTCTGTCAATTTCATCGAGGCGCCGCAAACGTGCGGCTTCGAATGCCAGTCTTGCGTTTTCGAGGATCTTCGACGGTCTCTCATGAATAATCCGGGCTAGGCGGAATACGTCGAAGGGGACTTCGGTAAGGAAGGTCAGAGCCGCTGGACTCTCAGTCCTGTGCCCTCCGGCCGAAAGTCGAGCCATCCCCCGCTCGGAATCAATCCGTCGAGAGCCGAACGGACACTTTCGCGGCGTTCCGGGTTCACGACGATGAGTAAGACTCCTCCTCCGCCGGCTCCGCAGGTTTTCACGGCGGCGGCGCCTTCACTGCGGGCCCGTCTCTCCACTTCCGCCATTTCTACGGTCACGACGCCTTCGGCCAGCTGCTGCCGGGCGTTCCACTCGGCGTCGATGCAGGAAGCGAAGCGATTCCAATCCGATGCTCGCAGGGCAAGGTCGACCCCTTCGGCTGCTTTCCCGATTTCATCGAAGAGCCCGGTGATCCGTCGATCCCCCTCGCATCGGCGCCGAAAAATTTCCCAATTGTTTTCTGCGGAGAAGTGAGACCGGCCCGTGTGGAAAAAAAGGAGCCGCTCGGCGAGGGAGGAGATTTCGCTGACCGGACGCTCGACGACCTCCCCTCCGGGGCGGTGATGAATCGTGAGCGCCCCTCCGAGGATGGGCGGATAGAAATCCTGAATTCCGGCGGGCTTTCCGAGATGAGAAGCCTCGAGATCCCGGAGAAGAGCAACGAGGCGTTCAGGTGGCGGCAGGGGAGTGCCGGACCACTCGGCCATAGCCCCCGCTGCCGCGACCCCGAGAGCCGACGACCCGCCCAGCCCGCTGCCTGGAGGGCAGTCCGATCGGGTTCGGATCGTCAGGCCGGATGGAATTCCGAAATGGATCGCGAGATTGGCCAGGAGCGCCGTGCGATCGTCGAGGGCGGCCTTATCGAGCGTCTCGAATTCGAGGCAGCTGCCGTAGTCCTCGGATTCGAATCGCCAGCCTCGATTCGAACTGCCGACCAGCCGGCATTCGGCAAAACCGTCGAGTGCGACGTTTACCGTTCGGCTGCCGGCGTGAAAGCAGCCGAGCGGCCAAAGATCGAGAGTCCCTCCGGCAAGGTCGGCTCGGAGAGGCGCTCTGGAGAAAACACTCACCGGGCGAGTCATCTCACCGCAGATTAACAGACTGAGTCGTCGAGGTCGAGAAAGGCGCGTGCAGGATCGGACTAAGGAGAGAAGGGGAGATAACCCGCAGGGTCAGAACGAAGACGCGGATGGACTCGCGCCTCTTTTCATTCGACTTTGAGGCTGCGGAGTTTGCTGTTCGGACTCTCGAGGGAAAGCCGCCAGTTCGGGATCTGACAGATTTTCGATTCGAGCACGAAGGGATTCGGGAGCAAACGATCCGGTCCTCCGAAGCCGCTCTTTGAGCGTTCTCCGGCTTTCTGCGAAGCCCCGGCAGCGCGCGCAGCCATGCAAATGAAAAGAGAGATTCGCCTCCTCCCCGGCATCCAGCATGCCGTCGATGTGAAGGTCGATGGAAGGGGAATACTCATCAAAACATGAAAAATTCGAAGTAATCGTTGGCCTCCCGAAGTTCCCGGCTAGAGAGGATAACGGTTTTGGAACTGGATTATTCCCGGCGTTTCTCGCTTTTTACCCTCGGGCAGCCTCCCCGATGACCGGGACGGGGGCGGTTCGCCTTCTGGGAGGGGTTCGGTGGCGCATGTACCCGTGTTCCCGGGCGAACTTGAGCAGGGTCGATTCGAGAAGCCGGCGCGACCGGTAGAGCCTCGACATCACGGTGCCCACGGGGATGGCGAGAATCCCGGAAATCTCTCGATACGAGAAACCCTCGAGGTCGGAAAGGATCAGGACCATCCGAAACTCCGTGGGAAGTTGATCGAGAGC
>Ga0315281_10007186_pt1 | contig 15729 bp, 11 predicted proteins | sample YL17G07_0_MG_FD_204540 | JGI IMG/M metagenome (GOLD analysis project Ga0315281, IMG submission 204540) | Sediment microbial communities from Yellowstone Lake, YNP, Wyoming, USA - YL17G07_0 | ecosystem: Environmental > Aquatic > Freshwater > Lake > Sediment | place: USA: Wyoming | collected... | reverse complement strand
CCTCGATTCGGCGCTTTTTTTCGTAGAGCTCGTTCTTGTCGATCTTCTCCGACGGTTTGCCGAGGTCGAGAAGGCTGAACGGCGGGAAACTGTAATCGCCCTTCTTCCCCAGGTCGGGAAAGAGCAGATTCTCGGCCGGGGCTCTGGGAGGGGCCTGGGCCGGGACTCGAGCCTGTCTGGATTTTTTCTTCGCTTCCTTGTGTTCGTCGTCCGTTTCGCCGTCGTATTTCTTGTTGACCTTTTCCCTCATCTTCTCCCGTTCCTTGGTCTTTTGATAGCTGGTGACCTTGATCCGGACGTTTTTAAAGGCGGAATCGAACGCCTTCTCAAAGAGGCGGACCGTCCGGGCCAGAGACCACCGGGTGGAGAAAAGAAGGAAGAGGACGAACGCGGCGGCGAGCAGGACGAGCGAGCCGGCGGCGTTCAGGTAGCGCACGAGGAGCGAGGACACGAGGTCGCCCAGGATGCCGCCGGCTTGGATCTCGGCCTTTCCCCAAGGGAAGTTCGTCAGGAGGAGGAAGAGGAGCGGGCAGAGGATCAGGACGAGAAGAAGGAGCCCGCCGGTCCTCAGGAGCAGTTTTCTCCCCCCCCCGGGGAGGATGGTCTTGACGCCGACATAACCGAAGGCGAAGGGCGCCAGGAACGCGATGAGCCCCATGAACTGGAGGATCGATTCCGCGAAATAGGCGCCCACGCGTCCCGCGTAATTGTGGACCTTGTGGCCGGCCGGCGGGACGTTGGCCCAGGAGGGATCGCGCGAGTCATAGCTGATCAGGCAGATGATGGAAAAAACCGCGAAAAAGATCATGAGGACGGCCGCGATCTCCGTGGCCCGACCTGCATTGGACTTCCCGGCCTTCGGTGTCCGGCCGTTCTTTTTATTCGGGTCCTTCATCGCTCGGATTATATCACAAACTCACTTCGCGGAATCGTTCGCCGGGTCGGACGGCGGTCCCTCGACCAGATCGAGCCGGAGAAGAGACACGAAGTATTCATAGCGGCGCGCCGCTTCGATGTCCAGGTCGCTGGTTCTTTGCGGATTGTGAAAGGGTGAGTAAGGGAGCACGGCGATCAGCCGGAAGTCCCCCGGCGTTTCGCCGAGGTCTTTCCGGTAAATTCGGTAGCTCCGGAACCGGAAAGGGTCCGTGATCTTGGGGCTGTGGCTCCAGGTCAGATAATTGATGTTCCGGCCGGAGAGCAGGGACCTTTCCATGGACCGGCTGACCGTGACGCTCTGGGGCGGGAAGGGGACGTTCCGGATCTCGTTCCACCAGGCCTGGGTCATGACCTCGTATCCGCGCTCATTGGGATGGACGGCGTCCGAAAGGAGGGCCCTCCAGCCGCCTTCGGATTCCGGGAAGTTGAAGTATGTTTCGAACATGTCGACGAAGGGGAGTTTTAGGTTTTGGGCGATCCTGCGGATGTTTTCGTTGATGCCGGTGATCCGGTCCCGGTAGATCGCTACGTCCCAGCGCCAGTCCTTCCTGGGGATGATGGTCGCGAGGACGGGGAGCGCGTGAAGGTCCAGGACCTTCCGGACCATCTGCTCGATATTGAAGGCGGTCGCGTCGACCGAGACCTCCAGGGAGACGACGTCGTTCGTCCCCTCCATCAGGAGGAGGTAGCGGGCCGAATGCAGCGCGAGGACGTCGCTCATCCGCCCGAGGCCGTTCAGCGTGGAATCGCCGGGGATGCCCTCGTTGACGACTTCGGAAGGGCCGAAGTTTTCCTTGAGCAGGGCATCGAGCCTGGGGACATATCCCATCTCGGGGGCTTCCTGATCGTCGATGACACCGTATGTGATGCTGTCGCCGAAGGCGACGTATCTGTTCTCGTTGAGGGTCTCGCCGGGGCCGGGCGGGGCCGGCGGCGGGACGAAGGGCCCCAGGGCCTTGAGTTCCTGGAAGGTCAGGCTCTTTGAGACGACGGCATCTCCGGATTGCCAGGAGATGACCAGCCGGCCGTCCCGGACGGCGGTCCTCGGATTGACGATCACCCGACCCGTGCCGCCGATGACTTCGACCTCCGGGCCCCAAACGCCGGCTTCCATGAACCTGGCATGGACGGCGTCGCCGCTCCGTCCCGACCGGCTCCAGACGACGACGGGGACGACGCCCCGGATGAAAACGAGGGACGGGAACGCATCCGTGTCCCGGTTGTCCGTGAGCTTCTCCTCATCGGACCAGGCGCTCCCGTTCCATCGGCTCCATGTGATTTCGTAATCCTCTCCATCATAAGCATAAGCAGACCAGACGAGCCAGGGCCGGCCCTCCGCGTCCGCGGCTGCGTCCAGGAAGAGGTGGGGGACGGCGCTCGTCGCGTTGAGTCGCGCGGCCGGGGACCAGCCCGTCCCGTCGAAACGGCTGAAGAAGATCCCGTCCCTGCCGAGCTCCTGTCCCGTCCAGAAGACCCACGGCCCTTCGGGCCCGGCCGCAATCACCCGGACGCTGGACGCCGACAGGAGGGACGGCGGGCTGACGATCCAAGTTCTGCCTGTCCCGGTATCCCGGACGCAGACTTGGAAGGCTCCCTCGGAATGATGGATCCAGGCGATCCAGGCCGAGTTCGACGGGCCAAAGTCGAAGTCAGGCGAGAAAGCGGTTCCCCGCGGGGTGGGCACGAGGTTTCTCTCCGGCAGGCCGCTCTCACGGACCCGGCCGAAAAGCAGGGCGTTCGCCCGTGGGCCTTCTTCGACCCAGAGGGCCCAGAGAGATCCGTTCCGGTCTTCCTTGAGTCGCGGGGCAACAGGCTTTTCGGCGGCGGCCGCCAGAAGGACCGGAAAGACGGAGAGCAGGACCGCGAACTTTAAGATCTTCATCTATGGGCCAATATATCACAGGCGAAAAAAAAGTGTCAAAAAGCGTCTTACGGCATCTTTTTGAGGAGAAGCTTCCAGATGTATTTCCGGGGGACGCCCAGGAACGTGTCCCTCCAGGGCCTGTCACAGCCGGAGCACGGCTTGAGGTCCGCAATGTCGCCTTGGGCCGCCTTTTCGCGAAGTTCGACCATGCGTCCGTTGTTCCAAATCCCGGCGAGTGTCGAGTCCTTGACGTTCCCGACGGCCAGGTTGCCGAAGAAATCCTGGGTGCAGGGGAGGACAGCCCCGTTCCAGAAGATAATGAGCGAGGCCCAGAGGAACGTGCAGGGGGAATACTTCCGGCCCTTGGCCCCGCTCCCGATCTCACCGGCCCAGTTGTGCATTTCCTTGACCCTGACCCTGTCCAGCGGCAGGCCGTCGAATTGGGCGAGGAACTTTTTCTTCTCCGCCCGGCCGACGTCCTTGGTGACGTCAGGGAAGTCGATGAGTTCAAGAATGGTATAGGGCTTTTTCGCTCCGATCTCCTTCTTGAGCCGGAGGAAGCCGAGGATGTTGCCGATCGTCCTCTCGTAGCAGGCGTTGACCCGGATGCTTTCGTAGGTCGCCTTGTCGTAGCCGTCGAAGGAGAAGGTCAGCTGGTCCAAGCCGGAACCTAACAGGGCGCGGGCCTTCGTCTCGTCGAGCAGGGTGCCGTTCGTGTGGAGCTTGGTCACGATTCCGGCGGCGGCGGCATAGCGGACCATCTCGAAGAACTCGGGGTGAAGAAGGGATTCGCCGCGGTGGATAAGGTTCGTCTCGTGGATGAAGTTCTTGGCCTCATCGATGACCTTCCGGAAGAGGTCGAACGTCATGTATCCCTTGTCCTTCCTGTCGAGGTCCTTGTTCGGGCACATGACGCACTTGAGGTTGCAGAAGCTCGTCGGCTCGATCCAGAGGCGGATCGGCAGGTAGGGAAGGACGGTGGCCTTTTTCTTGTAGTTCCGGAAGACCTCCCACAGCCTCCGGTAGTATTCGTGCTTGGTCATTGAGGTCCCGTCCGCCCGTCATTTATAGCATGGATGGCCCCGGGCATCAACCGAGGACGTGGAAGAGAGCGGCGAACTGGCCGATGGAAAGCTCTTCGGCCCGGGCGTTCCCGGCCAGGCCGAGAAACCGGAACGCCTCTTCGATTCGCGCCCGGGCGATACCGCTCATCTCCAGGTTCTTGATGAGGAACTTCCTCCTGTGGGCGAAGGCCGCCCAAAGGAGGGCGCGGAAGCGGCCTTCGTCCTCGACCGGATAAAGAGGTTGGGCCCGCGTCGTCAAAGATATGACGGCCGACTCGACGCGGGGCGGGGGAGAGAACGATCCCGGCGACACCTTGAATTCGATCCGGGCCTCGAAGGCGTTCTGGACGAGGATGGAGAGGGGAGCGTAATCCTTCGAGTGCGCCCGAGCGCAGACCCTTTCGGCGACCTCTTTCTGAATAAGAAAGACACACCTCGCGAAAAGATCCCTGGAATCGAGGGCCTTGAACAGGATGGGGGAGGAGATGGAATAGGGCAGGTTGCCGACGAGTTTGGCCCCGCCCGGACGGGCCCCAGCCATCTTTAGGACTTCCCGGAAGTTCACATCGAGAACGTCCGCTTCAAGGACGGTGAGTCGCGGCCCCTCCTTGTCGCGGAGGAAGGGAAGGAGGGATGGGTCCTTTTCGATGGCCGTGACGTGGCCCGCCCGCTCGGCCAGGGCGAACGTCAGCGCCCCTTTTCCCGCCCCAATCTCGACGATGACATCGCTTTCCGCCGGGGCGATGACGCGGACGATCTTTTGGAGGACGGACCTGTTGGCCAGAAAGTGCTGACCGAGCGCGTGACGCCTCGTCCGTTTCATCCCGCCTGTCCGCGGGCCGGTCCCATCATCGGGTCTCCGGCGCCGGCTTGTATTGCCGCTTGATCTTCATGGCCATGATCAGGGTCTCGAGGAGGATGAGGAGGTTGAGCTTGGTCTTTCCACGTTTCCGGTCGACGAACTCGATCGGGACCTCGCTGATCCGGAAGCCCAGGAGCGAAACCTTGTAGAGGACCTCGAGAACGATGGAAGGTCCGACGGAGATCATGTCGTCGAGGTCGATCCGCTTCAGGACCTCCGTTCGAAAACACCTGAAGCCCGAGGAGACGTCCTTTACGGGGAAACGGAACTGCCTCCTGAGAAACCGCCGGACAAGGGCGGTGATGAGCCTCCGGAGAAAGCGGCGGTCGGCGTCCCTGCCCCCCTTGACTAACCTCGAACCGATGGCGACGTCGCAGCTTTTCATGGCCTCGACGAGGTCCGGGATGAACCTGGGCTGGTGGGAGAAGTCGCCGTCCATCTCCACGACGCAGTCCGGCCGGAGCTCGAGGGCGGCCTTGAACCCGTCGATACCCCCGGCCCCGCGGCCGCGCCTTTTTCTGCGGATGAGGACGTGGACGCGGTCGTCCTCCCGGGCCATGTCTTCCACGATCCGCCCCGTCCCGTCCGGGGAGTCATCGTCCGCGACGAGCACGGCGACGTCCGCGTCCATGGGCAGGTCGAGGATGGCCCGGACGAGGCCGCCGATGTTCCCGGCCTCATTGTAGGTGGGGATCATCACGACGACGCGTTTTTTCGCGATTTCGCTCATGGCGTCTCAGACGATGAGCTTCCTGATCTCTTCGAGGACCCGACCCGGCAGGATCTCCTTCATGCACTTGTTGTCGGGACACGTCTGTTTGTAGCAGGGGGAGCAGGGGACGCTCTTGAAAAGTTTCACTCCGCGGCCGTAAAGATCGATCTCCTGAGGACAGGTCGGACCGAAAAGCGCCACGATCTTCTTCTTCGCGGCGATGGCCAGATGCATGCCCAGCGTGTCCGAGGTGACGACGACGTCCATGAAGGAAATGAAACCCGCGAACTCGGGGAGCGTGTTGTCGTTTCCCGTGTTGTGGATTCTCCTCGGCGAGGTCTTCTCCAAGAACGTGTTAAGCTCCCGTTCCCTCTTTCCTCCGAGAAGGAACACGTTGGCCTTGATTTCCGATGTCAGCCCCTGGATGAGCTCGATGTAATGCTCCTTGGGCCATTGCTTGGTCTCGAACTTCGACCCGGCCCCGGTGTTGAGACCGACAGAGGGCCTGGCCGTGTCGATCCCGTGCGCCTTCATGAATTCCCGGGCCTTCACCTTCGCGTCCCCCCCGGGCTCGTAGATGTACTCGTCGCGCCGGTTGTCGATCTCCGCGGCTTCGGCGGCAATCTCCTGGTAGGTCTTCCGGTTCGTCCGGTACTTGAGCTCGTCGTCGACTCCGAGGCGGAGGGCGTAGGCCGCGGCCTCGTTGAAGATCATGAGGTTCCCGTACTCGTTCATCCCGAAGCCGAACTTTTGCCCGGCCCGGACCTTCGTCGCAAAGGACGTGATCCCGGGTTCTTTATCGAGGCTGATAAGGACATCGAAGCTCTGGGCGGTCAAGTGCAGGGCCGTTTCCAGCCCGCAGGGCAGGACTCTGTCCACGTAATGGTTGTTCGCCAAAAGGTCGACGCTCTCCTCGTCCGTGAGCCAGGTGATGAAGCTCTTCGGGTATTTTCTCTTGATCCCGGCCAGGAGGGCCGTCGTCCTCAGGACGTCGCCTTGGGCCCGGCACTTGAGGATGAGGACCTTTGTCCGGCCGGAGAACGGTTCGAAATGCGGACAGCCCTTGCAGAAGCGCTTGAAACGGCAAGGCTTGTCTCCGAGGAAGTGGACGCAATCGTCTTTAACGGCGTTTGTCATCGGGATGTCCCGGCTTTCATTTATGCCACAATTCGGCGCCAAAGACAATCGGCTTCCGCCTGCTTTATGGACGCATTTCCTTTCGTCCCGTTTTTTAAGGAAGAAGTGGACCCGGGATCATGATATAATGATCCCCGGGCGAAAGACGATGGACCCTAACGAATTCCGGGCGAGCATACAGAAGGAGCTCACGACCGGGGAAGGTTCCCTGGCCGGAAAATACGTGGCGATCTTCCCCGGCAGGAAGGGGATCTGGAACCTCCTTAAATACGAATTCATCATGACGTTCATCGCCGGGATGCCGGGCGCCCTGGGTTATCTCCTCCGGAAGCTTTTCTTTCCCCGGATCTTCAAGGAAATCGGGAAGGGCTGCGCCTTCGGCCGGAACATCACCTTCCGTCATCCCCACAAGATCCGGATCGGGGCCAACTCCTTCATCGATGATAACGCCGTCCTTGACGCCAAAGGCTCTGCCAACGAGGGGATCGTCATCGGCGCGAACGCCTATATCGGCCGCGGCGCCGTCCTGAGCTGCAAAGAAGGCTCGATCATCCTCGGTGATCATTGCAACGTATCCGCCAACTGCACGCTCCTTTCGGAGACAGAGATCCGGCTGGGGATGTATTGCTTTTTGGCCGGCAACTGCTACCTCGTGGCCGGGGGGAATCACAGCTTTCTGGACGTTTCGACACCCATCATGTTCCAGCCCTCGGTTTCCAAGGGGGGGATCCGAATAGGGGAGGACGTCTGGCTCGGGGCGGGGGTCATTGTCCTGGACGGAGTGACGATCGGGAAGAGCAGCGTCGTCGGCGCCGGGTCGGTGGTCACGGGGCCCCTCCCGGAATATTCTTTCGCCCGGGGCGCCCGCCAGCTCAAGATCCAGGACCGCAGAAATCCTTGAAACGCGCGCAAAGCGCTATATCCAGCCCATCTCCCGGTACCAGGCGATGGCTTTCCTGGTCCCCGTCCGGAAATCGACAGCCGGTTCATCCCGGTCAGGCCGTCGCCGTCCGGCCGGCCCGCGACCGAAGCTTTTTTCTCTTGGGCTGTCTCCAGGAGGCGGTCGAAGCCGTATTCCAGGGGGTAATAGTAATTGATGACTTCCCGGCCTTGGGGCAGGGTGTATCCGGAATCGAACATGCAGACGATGTTCCGCATGATCTTTTCGTTGATCTCGTAGCCTGGGACCATTTGTTCGTATTTGTGGCCCAGGTCGTCCACGGATTTCTGATGCCACAGCCTGGCCAGATGGAGAAGGATCGGAATCTCTTCGGTCCTCATCCCGAATTTGCCGGCGATGGAAACGAGCTTTCCGAAGCTGTGAGTGACGTTGCCGCCGCCCGTGCCGAATTTGGAATGCTCGTCCACTGAGGTCGATCCGCGCTTCAGCGCCTCCTGATAGAATTCGTCCTCCCGGGACATGTAGAACCCTTCGGACAGTCAGGGCATGGGAAAGGAACCCCGATAATAAGCGGCTTTGTTCATGCTCCATTTTCTTTCGATCAGGAATTTTAAATACTAGCGCAAGGGATGGATGAGGTAAAATCTGTTAGCGATGCCGAATTCCAGCGACGTGGTCATTTTTTCGGTTTGTTCCCGGTCCGGCTTCGCTTCCCCCGACACCAGCTGCACGGCCATGTTCCGGCCGTTTTTCTTCGCGTAATACAGAGCTAAATCAGCCAAAAGCACGACTTCTTCAAAGCTCAGATGCATGGGCACGTCGTTATAAAAAGGAAACTGGGAATATCCGATAGAGCATGTTCTTTTCATCTGCGGGTTTTTCATTTCCTTGTCGATCTGATTCAGAGCCTCTTTCAATTTTACGGCAATTGCTGGCAGGAAAGCCGGATCCACGTTTCTGAGGATGATCAGAAATTCCTCCCCCCCGTAGCGGATGACTTCATCATCACTTCGGAGATGCGCCTTCATGATCTTGGAAAACTGGACAAGCCATTTGTCGCCGATATCATGCCCGAATTCGTCGTTCAAGGTTTTGAAATAATCGATATCCACCATCATGACGCCGTAGACATGAAAATCATCGTTCTGCCGGCGCTTGGCGTTTTTTTTCAAGAGATAACATTTCTTCTTGAGATAGTTTTCGATGTCTTCGCCCAGGACCTCCCGGAGAAAACGGCGGTTCCTCAAGCCGGTCAACGGATCTTTCAGTGAAATTTCCTTCAGCTCTTGAGTGCGCGACGCCACGAGATTTTCCAGCTCCCGCTGTCTTCTGGTCAATCGACTGATGCGCCGGAGAAAAAAGGTAACGGCCGTCGATACTGCCAGAACGCCGCACAGAAAGATAAACCAGATTGTTTTCCAGAACGGCGGCATGACGGCGATCCTGAGCGATACGCCGCTCTCATTCCAGACTCCGTCGTTGTTGGATCCCTTGACTTTAAACGTATATTTTCCCGGAGGGATGCCGGCATAAGCCACGAAGCGGCGATTGCCCACGAAGTTCCATGTCTTATCCAGCCCGACCATCATGTAGGCATACTGGTTTTTTTCCGGGGCGATATAATCAAGAGCCGAGTATTCAAAGGAAAAAACGTTTTGTCCCGAGGACAGCGTGATATTTTCGGTGTCGGTGATCGCTTTGTCCAAGATCACGCGCCGGCCGACCTTCCTGCCGATGGGGACATCTTGATTAAAGAGCTGAAAACGGGTGAGAACGACAGGAGGGATATGCGGGTTATCTTTGATTTCGTCTGGATAAAAAGAATTGAACCCCTTGACCCCGCCAAAAAACAATTCGCCGTCGTATCCCTTGCAATAGCTGTAGGTGGAGAATTCATAGCTCTGGAGACCGTCGTGGATGTCGAAATTCTTGAATTTCTCCTTGACGGGGTTGAAGCGGGACAACCCCCTGTTGGTAGTCACCCAGAGATTGCCGTTATTGTCTTCCACAATGGCATAAATGACCCGGTCGGGAAGTCCGTCCTTCTCGGTATAAAAATGGAACACCTCTTTCTGACGGTCGAATCTGGCCAAACCGGCGGATGTCCCCAGCCAAAGATTCCCGCGGCTATCCTCGTGGATGCATAAGATATAATCGTCCTTGATCCCTTTGGGGTTTTTCGGATCGTACTTGTAGACTTTAAAAGTTTCCGTGGCAGGGTCGAAGCGGTTGAGGCCGCCGCCGTAGGTCCCGATCCATAGGATGTCGGCTTTATCATAATAAAGGGAATAAATCCGGTAAAAGCTCAAGCTGTTGGGATTGTCCGGGTCCGGAAGGTACCTCTTGCAAAGCCCGCTCTTATTATCGAAGCGGTTGAGGCTGCCGCCGTCCGTCCCCAGCCAGAGATATCCTTTCCTGTCTTCGACGATGGTCCGCACGAAATTATTGCTCAGGCTGTTTGGGTTGCGGGGATCGTTCCTATAACGGACGAATTTGCCTGTCACGGGGTCAAAACGATTCAATCCTCCTGTGGCGGTGGTGATCCAGTATGTGCCCGAGCGATCTTTGAAAATCGAAAAAACCCGGTTGCTGCTGATGCTCTGCGGATCGGCTGGGTTTTCCGTGAAATGGGTAACCTTGCCGGCGGCGCGGTCGAGCCGGTTCAAGCCGCCGCCGTCCGTCGCCACCCAAAGGATGTCCTGGCTTTCCTTGTAGATCTGCCGCACGTCGTTGTTGCTCAGGCTGTTTGGGTTGCCTTGTTCCGCCTGGTATAGCTTAAAATTGACCATGTTCCTGTGGAACTTGCTTATCCCGCCGTAGGTGCCGAACCAGATGTTGTCCGAATAATCCTCCAGGATGGTGATAATGCGATCGCTGCTTAGGCTTGTTTCATCGTCCGGATTATAACGAAAATTAATGAAGCCGTTTTTCTCCGGCAGGTATTGGTTGACGCCGCCTTGATTCGTGCCGATCCACAACACTCCCGACCGGTCTCTGTAAATGCAGTTGACCCAGTCATCACTCAGACTGAAATTATCTTTCAAACTATGCCGATAGTGCGCCCACTTTCGCCGGTTGGAGTCGAAACGATTCAGCCCGGCCTTGGTCCCCACCCAGAGATCTCCCTGACGGTCCTCATAAAGGGCCAGCACGCTATCGTTGCTAATGCTGTCGGGATCGCTTTCGGAATGGCGGAAATGCTCAAACTTGCCGGTCTTCAGGTTCAGGCGATTCAGGCCTCCGCCGTCCGTTCCCACCCAAATAAATCCTTCATGGTCCTGCAAAATGGCCCGGACATAATTATGACTCAAGGATCCGACATCATCGGTTCCGGCCATAAAGCGGGTAAAACGGTTCGTCGCCCGGTCCAGGCGATTGAGCCCCCCGTCCGTGCCTACCCAGAGAGAACCGGATGCATCCTCATAGAGGGCAAAGATCCTGTTGTTGCTCAGGCTGGTGCTTGAATTTGGGTCGTGCAGATAGGGAATGAAGTGATCCTTTTCCTCGATATAGAGGTCCAGTCCGTTATCCGTCCCCACCCACAGGCTGCCCTTGCTGTCGACAAACAGAGACCAGACATAACTGTTGCACAGGCCGTTGGATTCGCCGCGCTCCTGCATGTAGATTTTAAACTGATAGCCGTCATAGCGGTTGAGCCCGGATTCCGTACCGAACCAGATAAACCCCTTCTGATCCTGGGCGATGGTGAAAATGGAGCTTTGGGAGAGGCCCGCTTCCAACGAAATTCGTTTGAATCGCAGACGGTCCTGAGCAGGGAGTGAGACGGCCAAGCCTAAGATCACGAGAATATTAAAAAGAAGCCCCTTATCCTTCATCGCCAGGAACATCCCTTTCGGACCCGGATTCCGTGTTGCCTCTTGCCCGGAAAATATATCCTTGTTGAGCCCTGGATGTCAAGTGTCAAGGATTTTTTGGCCCGGATTTTTGACGGGAGAAACAAATTATTGACATTCAAAAGAAATTTGGTAAAATCGCGTTATGTTTGAAAGAGAGGACCTTCAAGTCGTCAAAACTCCTTCTCTTTCTCTATCCATCAATTTAAACCGCAATTATAATCGGGCAGTCGCCGCTGCCCAATAAGACCTTCAACCCCCACTCCTTTTTTTCTCTGAATGATTTTTACCTAAAAACCTGTTTTAAGGAGATTCATTATGCGACAAGACTTTATCTATCCTAAAGATTACCGCCCGATTCTCAATGTTCTGGAAACGGAAACGGCGATCAAACTGATCAAGGATTTTTTCCAGACCAAATTGGCCGAAGCTTTGAGTCTGAGGCGCGTCACGGCGCCTCTCTTTGTCGAAGCCGGAACAGGGATCAATGATGATCTGAACGGCATCGAACGGCCGGTCTCCTTTCCCATAAAGAACATGAATGGCGTCAGGGCCGAGATCGTTCAGTCCCTGGCGAAATGGAAAAGACTGACCCTCGCCGATCTGAAGATCCCGGAAGGAGAAGGAATCTATACGGACATGAACGCCGTCCGCCCCGACGAAATTCTCGATAACCTCCATTCCCTCTACGTCGATCAGTGGGACTGGGAGCGGGTCATTTCGGCGGAGGAAAGAAACCTCCTCTTTCTCGAGCGAATCGTGCGGAAGATTTATGAAGTTCTCAAACAGACGGAGCATTTCATGCGGGGACATTACTCCCGGCTCAAACCGACCTTGCCCGACGAGATCACCTTTGTCCATTCCGCGGAGCTCGCAGCGAGCTATCCAAATTTGAAGCCCTGGGAGAGGGAGGACACCGTCTGCCGAAAGCACGGAGCGGTTTTCATCATCGGCATCGGAGCTCCCCTAAAAAGCGGCGAGCCTCACGACAGGAGAGCGCCCGACTACGACGATTGGACGACCCTCACTCAAAGGGGACCGGGTCTTAATGGAGATATCATTGTCTGGTATCCGCAGCTCGAACAGGCCGTCGAACTTTCCTCGATGGGAATCCGCGTCGACAAGGCCGCTCTGGAAAGGCAGCTGAAAATGACGGGAACGATCGACAGAAAGAAGTTGTTCTTCCATAAAAAACTGCTCCAGGGGAAGCTCCCGCTGAGCATCGGCGGAGGAATCGGACAGTCCCGGTTGTGCATGTTTTTTCTTCGAAAAGCGCACATCGGGGAAATTCAGGCCGGCCTCTGGCCGAAAAAGATCAGAGAGCGCTGCCGGGCTCATAATATTTTCCTGCTTTGAAAAGCAGAAAGACCGAAATCGCTTTCCTAGGATCAATGAATAATCCAGGTTAAGGGAATAGCCTCGTTCGAAACACATCCGAGAGGAGAAAATGAGTCAGAATAGTACGCTGAAAATTCCTCCGCCGACATTCCCGCCGACCGATGCCAGACCCGCCACGCAGGACAAAGAAGACCTTCGCCCACAACAGCAATGAGCGTCACATCTTTTTCCAAATTGATTTCATCGATAACACCGCCTTTCATTTCTTTGAGAGCTTCGTAGCTTGAGCAGGCGTCCTTTTTATCTCCAAGAAGATTGATGCATGTTTGTGAAGTAAGGATAGAATAGATGTTGATGTCGACAGCAGAAAGGAGATGACGATCTGAGCTATGATCCCGGGTTTATAGCCAACGCCTGGGCCATGGATTCTGATTACGGAAATTCCCCTATTTGTGAGCATTTCTCACAATCTTTGGATCTGCACTCATAAATCCATCTACATCTTTCCAAATTTCCAGTTCAGAAGCATGAGTGGCGAAGGCAATCACGGTAGCGCTATAATCTGAGCCGTTTCTTCCGAACGTGAAACGCGCGCAAAGCGCTATATCCAGCCCATCTCCCGGTACCAGGCGACCGCCCTTTCGATCCCCTTCCTGAAGTTGAGAGGTTGTCATTCCTGGAACCCGAGGGCAAGGTCGGTTATCGATGGGGCCGGGACGGCGCGGAGCTAACGATAAAAGAGTCCTTTTGGGGGGGAACGGTCTCGGTCTTATCATCGGCCTGCCCGGTGACGGCAGGAAGAACACAGTCAACTGATTTCCGGCTCGACCTCTACGACACGCGTCGGCGACGTTTGCGACCCGTTCTATGACCGTGACATTTTTTTGGAATAGGTCCTATAGTTCCGGATCGAGAGAGCATAACGAGACACGATCAAAGCCGAAGGCGATCCCGGAGAATGATTCCGTGAAAGAGAAGATCGACCCTCCGTCCCGACATTACGAGCTCGATTGGCTGCGGGTGATCGCCATCCTGGCCGTGTTCCTCAATCACAGCGGTTCCTGTTCTACGCCAACGAGGCTGTGCTTCCGTTCTACGTCTTGCACCAGACGGTGCTTCTCACCGTCTAAAACCATGCCGCCATTCTCAAATCCGAACCAAAACGATTGTGGTATAATAGAGAGGCTTCGTAGGGAAGAAGCAAGCCACGAAGGAAAATACGTTATTGGAGGCAGCCATGTCTGACGAGCGCGTCGGCAAAGTGACCCATTACTTCGACCGTATCGGTGTCGCCGTCCTGGAACTGACGGACAGGATTAAGGTCGGCGATACGCTCCATTTCCTTGGCCATTCAACCGATTTCAAACAATTGGTGAGTTCTTTGCAAATCGAGCACCAAAACGTGAGCGAGGCCAAGCCGGGCCAGGAAGTGGCCTTGAAGGTAGTTCAGAAAGTCCACCTGAACGACGTGGTGTTCAAAACGACGGGAGAAGGATAAGGCGACTTTTTCGCGGGGCACGGATTCGCCAGATTCCTCCGCTTTCTTCACCAGGCGGTGGCGATCGCGGGCCATTTCGGCAACATGAGTTTCGAAATTCTGGACCCGCATGCCTCGGCTATGGCCGACGCCATTTCGCGGACGGTCAGGACCTCGTTCCCCGTCAGGTGATAAATCTCTCCGACCCTTGACGTTTTTTAACTTGATTCCCACGTTCGAGTGAGCCTGCCCCCGGACTTCGGCCAGGCGTAAGACAGCACCACTCGCAAAAATCTGCCTTTCTCCTGGTTCTTTGATTAAACCTTGAAAGAGAGCTGTGGTCGATGACGATTTCCCCCCGTTCCTTCGTCTTTCTCTAAAGGTATCGCGAAGGAGAAATGACAATCCTTCGCCTATTGACATAAAGCGCTTAATAGCTTAAGCTACTAATAAAGGAGAGCCCTCATGGAGACCGCAACCATTCGTATTCCTGAAGAAAAGAAAAACCTCCTCAAGGCTGTGGCCAGCCTGGAGAACCGAAAAATGAACGATATCATTGTGGACTTGATTGACGAATATATCGAACGCCGAAAGGAAACGCTCGAACTCATGGCCATTCCAGGCCTGTACAAACAGGTCCGTGCTTCATCGCGGGAATTCCGGCAAAGAAAAACCGTCTCTTTGAATGATGTCCGAAAAAAGCTGAAGCGCTAAACTATCTTACCGCTATTCCCCCGCCCAGAGGGCTTCCAGAAATGTCTTGAACGGAAGGACGGCGATGCCTTCCACGGCCGTATGGTCCCCCAGGATGAAATTCACCTCGAAACCGGATTTCGAACGCCGGTAACCGAGCGCTTCCCCGGACACATAATTCGCATGACTTGAGAGCTCATGCATGAGGAAGGTTTAAAGCGCTATAACCAGCCCATCTCCCGGTACCAGGCGACCGCCCTTTCGATCCCTGTTCGGAAATCGACGGCCGGTTCAAAGCCGAGCTCCTTCCGGGCCTTTTCATTCGACAGGGCCTTGGGGTGGAGGAAGAAGCTGAGTCTGGAACGGTTGAGAGGCGCCTCTTTTCCGAACGGAGCGAAAGCTTTCTCCAGGACCCAGGCGGCATACCGGCTTCAACGTCCACAGCCTGGTGCGGGCCAAGACAAAGCCGGAGGCCGAACAGGTGGGGAAGTACATGATCCGGCCGCTCCTGGCCCTGGAGGGGAAATGCCTATTCCATGCTTGACGAGAAGGATTGTCTCCTTGCCCGAAAAATCAAATTCCTATACATCAACTTAAATACGAGTATGCATCAAAGATCTATTTGATAAACGACCGGACCACGGATTATCTTTGCTATATCGATCCGGACGGCAAATGACCTTTTTGCCTGATATTCGTCATGCATGGGTCGAAGGATGAATGCCGGAAGTATGTTGATCCATTCCTTCAGTTGGTTAACCGGCAACGTGCATAAATGATACCATGCGACGGCCTTCGTCAGCGTCGTATCGAGGCTGATGACGGCGTTATTCCGCCGGGGCCCGATACTTGTTATTTTTCCCATGAGCGGCAATCTCCAGGCGCTATGTG
>Ga0315281_10007185_pt1 | contig 15732 bp, 8 predicted proteins | sample YL17G07_0_MG_FD_204540 | JGI IMG/M metagenome (GOLD analysis project Ga0315281, IMG submission 204540) | Sediment microbial communities from Yellowstone Lake, YNP, Wyoming, USA - YL17G07_0 | ecosystem: Environmental > Aquatic > Freshwater > Lake > Sediment | place: USA: Wyoming | collected... | reverse complement strand
GGCTCCAGCAGAATAACACCAGCTGTATCAATAAACATTTCCTTTCTAACAGTATTGATAATCCTTTTTATTACTTCTGTAAGATTCAATACGGAGGTAAGGGCATTACTCACTGAGATAACAGTCTCTTTATAATCGAATTTCTTCCGGTAAAAGAGTTTGTCAACGGCGGTTTGGATAGTTCTGTTAAGTGGATTGAATAAGAAAACAACTAAGACGGCAAAGAGGATTGGGTAGATTTTTTCTGCGTGTTCACCGAAAACTGGCTGAAAGGTTGATCTCACTCCCACTTGCAACGAGAAATACGTCAGGCCGACGATGGCAGTCATAATACCGTAACCAACAGCTCTTTTGACATATACGTCTACATCGAAAAGGTTGTGCCTGGCTATTGCATACGATATGGAGGCGGGAAATATCATTAAGGGAACCGCCAAAAAATTAGCCTGGATGTTCATTTCTTTAAAAAGAGAACCGCCTACGATCGGCAATAGCATCCCTATCGCCGGTATCGGAAAGGCGAGTGACGCACCGATCAGAACGACCTTCGCACGCAGTTTGGAAAGACCCGATGATCCTCTGAAGTACGCGTATAAAGTAGACGTCAATATTGCAATGGCAGCTATAACTATATATACCAGGACAAGTTGATATGTAAATTCATATAGTGATCCTGCGGGATAAAAATATTCAACGAATATTACCAATATTGCTGACACCATATAAGGAATCCATTCAAAAAATGGATACTTCTGAATAAATCTCGTTTTCTGTGGGAAAAAGAAACTTAGGTGAACAAAAATAGCAGGGAAAAATGTCTGAACAAAGAAATATAGTCTTATGAAGCCACAATGAGTTGCTACTACATCAAATACTGTGGCGGTGTATATGCTCAAAGAGAAGCAAAGTAACAGGAATACCCAACTGACCTTCGTACATGGCTTCAGAATAAAAACGACCACTCCAATTAAAAGATAAATAATTCCGGGAAAAAAGGTGACTCCAAAAGTCATTAAAAGATCTCTGAAGGTAAAAAGCATTGTCTGTACCGTCATTTCGCGAATCTCGCCATGTCTATTAACAGCATATGTGATGGGGTCTCCTACTTTGGTATTCTTTAATAGATCCTCCAAATCTTTCATTGAGGAAATAGTTCTACCATTAGCTTTCAATATCTTATCAGGATACTTTAGACCCACTTTGGTCCCGGTCCATTTATATTGTCCGACGTCTCCTAAAATCATACGTTGATTTAATAGAAAACCGGCAAAGGGTTTATTAACCCATCGGATGGCGTTAACAAAACATATGGTGTCTATTATGAGAACGAACAGGATCATTACAAGGAAAATTATGTTGCTTGCACGTTCTTTTGAAGATAGACCCTTAAATAGTTTTATCTTCCCTTCATTCATATTGACGTTCACTGAGAGGCTTTACCCGTCCCTTCTGACTTTTAAGAAAGACGAGGCAAGCATAAAAATTGTCGCCATGAGATTAATATAAGCAAAAATATCTCCGTAACGAGTATAAAGCGTCCTTTCTTGGGAGAGTGGAATTTCCCTTGTTAGAAAACCTTCAACAAAAATATCTTTGTTATTATTGTTGACTTTTCCAATGATTCTTCCCGAAGGGTCTATGAAACAAGAAATGCCTGTATTTGCAGAACGGACGACAGTAACACGATTTTCCACTGCCCGAAATACGCTCATCGACAAAAATTGATAAGGGGCTGCCGTTTCCCCGAACCAGGCCTCGTTGGTTATGTTAATCATGAAGTTAGCGCCATTGTTAACAAACTTTCTGAAAAGATCAGGAAAAAGGTTTTCCCAGCAGATTAGAGTACCGAACTTAACTCCTTCCAGAGCAAAGAGTGTGAATTCTTTGCCAGGGGTATAATTATCAGCCAGGGAAACAAATCGTGACGGCCAGGGAAGACGACCTCTGTAAGGTAGATACTCTCCGAATGGTAATAGATTGATTTTGTCATAGCATTTTTTCACAATTCCATTTGAGGCAATTAAAAAAGCACTATTGAACAAATGCTTTTTTTTGAATTCCCTTGAACCAAACTTAGGTCGTTGCGAACTTCCAATTAGGAGGGACGTCTGAGTCGCTTTTGCCAGGTCGGAGATAGTCTGTAACAAATAAGGATCACATGTAAGTGTCCCTTGAACAGCGGTTTCCGGCCATACAATTAATGATGCATTGCTGCTATTTGATGCTTGTTTAGTTAGCTGTATATGTTTTTCAAGAATCTGATCTCGCAATGTGGGGTTCCACTTTATATCCTGTGCGATATTCCCTTGAATAACTGTTATGTTAATCCTCTTTCCCTTAAACTGCTGCAAAATGCACATGTATCCATATCCAAGTGATAATCCGAATAATAAAAGTGTGACAACCACCGGTCTGATAGGCTTTAGGTGGCACTTGGTATGTTCTCTCGCTTTCTCGGAGAGAAGATATAAAATGACTTCGCTCAGTGCAACATTACTCATAACTATTAAGAATGATACTCCGTATGTCCCTGTAATAGAGGAAATCTGGATGACCGGAAGGTTGAGGTATTGGGAATGTCCAAGGAGTGCCCAGGGAAGTGCTAAAAACCCTGCATGAGAGCGGAGATATTCTACAGACACCCAGAGAACTGGAGCAGTGACAAAAGAGGGAAAATTACTTCTTTTTAAGATAAAGTTTAATAACAGTCCAAACATACCAAAATAGGAACCTAAATAGATACCCAAGAAAAGGAAATCTATCAGGGTAAAACCCTTGATTACATTTATCCAGTAGAAAATGCCCATGAAGAAACTGATACCTGTCAAAAAAGAGAGACCAAAGGCAGACTTAAGGTTCTTGTTTTTTATGGCTATTAATAATGGTACTAAAGCGATCCATGCAAATAATTCGAGATCAAATGCGGGAAATGAAATTATCAGGAGAAGAGCAGAAGAGAGAGCTAAAATAATTCTTATCATGACTTTAAATTTATTGAGCGATAAGATTTATATCCCTAAGGATACATCTCTGCTTCTTTAAAAAGGCAGAGATGTATCCTCTTCCTATTACCTTATTCAAAGGTTACTACTATATAAGATATAGGAAAATAACCTTGGCAACTAATTCCATCTGCCCGTCATTATCTATGTCTGTCAAGCGAAAGGTTATTACATCTTGAAGGATGATAGTCTCCCCTCCGGTTTGAGAGTAACATCCTTTTGGCGCTTGGTTCTTCATTATGGTTCCTTCCATAATATCCTTAGTCAGAGTCGAAAGGTCAGGACTACTAAGGTGCAGAGTTAGCGGAACGCCTTTTGCTCTTATGTTACAGGAATTTTTGCAAGCCTCGAAACAATCAGCACAACACCCCGAGAAATTGGCTGATACACTCACTGTGTATAAAGTACAGTTGCCAAATGCGTCAGTGTCTTCACATACAGATGAGACCATGTCTAACGTCAATGTGCCAACCAAAGGCGGTCCGGATAAGGTAAGGCCTCCGCCTCCCTCTCCGCGGGCAAATACATTTGTGCTTGTCCCTAATATCAAACAAACAAATAAAAGAATAGTTACCAACATTACCTTATTTAATAATTTTTTATGCATTGTGAACCTCCTTTTTCGAAGGCTTTATTTTAAAAGCCTTCACTGGTTAAAAAATAAAGACAACCAAAAACTTTTTTTATGTGTTTTACATTTTCCACCTCCTAAATTTGGCGGAATACATTAAGTATCCAGCCATCAAAAATATACCTGAATAGCACCTGCAATATATTGAGTCCTTAAGACGTTGTTAGAACCGGCAAATCTATTCCTGTATGAAAGAGATACGGTGACAGGCAAGGGAAATTTTTTCTCTTTGTATAATGGTATTGTCGAATAGCACAAGCTCGCTATACCAATATGTTCGGAAAAATCCGTTTCATCTTCAAGTGACTTAATCTCTCCATGATCACCTGTAACATGATCTTTCTGTGCAAAGGCATATCTGTAAAGGAGAGAAAAAGTTAATCCCTTTGAGAATTCATATCTACCCATTGTCTCCAATTCAAATATGTTGCCATATTTTCTTCTTACGTCCTCTTTAACGTCTGTTATAGGGCGATCTGCACTTTCGGGAATCCTCAATGTCTCCCTGGTTGAAATGTAGAGGTCATATTTTACAGTAGCGTCGATCAGCAAATTTTTAATGGCAATAAAGTCGTTGTTTAATCGAAAAAGAATTGCATAGGCACCATAGCCAAGAGCATAGTCTACCAAGTTATCTTGATCTTTCATCTTGCCTGTGGGAAATCTAACACCTCCGGTAAAAGCCAACCGCCAGACGTCTGTTTTCAGATACTGGTATCTGACCCCGGCCTCTATATCTCCGATACCATCGCCATTCCATGTTTCGACTCGTTTAAATCCATAACCCGGTATGTCGATAGTTCCATCTCCATTGATATCCAGTCCTTTCCCAAGAAGATTCTGCACGTCATTAGTAGTAAGGGGGTCTGTTCCTGGAATGGATAGAGGCGCAAGAGTATTTAGTGCAGCATTTTTCCCCACAGTGGCAGTAGAAGCGTTAAGTCTGGCATCTACATTATTTGTTGCCCACCAGTATGGAATGTAGACTCCCACTGTTAATTTGTCGGTAAACCCACGATCAAACTGAAAGTTAAGTTGTCTAAGATCATATTTAAAAGAAACAACACTACTGCCGACACTCGCAGAACCCGGCGGCATTCCGAAAAATGATTCCACAAGGCTTAAAGCCGGGAGTATACTGCTATCGAGAGATGTATTGTAATCGTGAGCAATTTTTTCAACATCGCCGTTCTGATTGTATCTCTCGTCAGTCCTGAAATAGATCTTGCCCTCTATAAATACCCTCGAGACCCCTTTCGGCAAAACCTCTGCATCATCAGCAAAAGATATGCTATAGAGCAACTGTGAGCATACGAACAGAAAAAGACAGATCACTACACTTCGTTTCATCATCCTCATCACCACCCCCTACCGGCTGATTCTTTTAAAATAATCTGGAGGAGGCAGAATGCTCCCCTCCAGATTTCTCTACAATACTGAGTCTATTTACCGGTTTTTTTCTTAACTCCGATCTTGTCCTTTACGATCTCAGTTTTTCCACTGTGTTTTACCGTGAATTCAACCAGAGTGTCTACCCATTTACTGCCAACGTCTCTTATCGTAAACTGAACTGCTTTCATTGCTGAGTCGACTTCGGCTGATAAGCTCTTATAGTCAGTTATAAACCCCTGCGGCGGCGTTACCGAAGTGCTCACACCCCAATCTCCTGTACTTTCGAATATGAATGGGTAAAGCTCCTGGGTGCTGTCCCACTCTATATACTCAGGTTCGATAATTAAAAGCTGGGACCCGGTTTTAATGATGTATTTACCCGGCACCAGCGTGCCGTCTGCCCTTGCAATAATCTGAAGATATTTTTCTACAGATTTATTAGCTGTGACACTGCCTGTACTTACACCAGCATATACCACAATGGCAGGTGTTTTAGTCTTATCCTCATATTTGCTTATAGCAATGTAATTTCCAGGCGGAACGATCATATTAACAGCACCGGTCGTGTCCGTAAAACATCTATCTTGTGGAACAGCAACGGAGGAACAATAAGCCTGTACCGAATTACAGCCCGACCATATAGATTCATAATTCTGCCATGAAATACCTTTACTTGACACACAGGTATCAGACATGTTAAAGATCCTGACTGGAATATTTACTAACGGAGCTTTGGTTGTAACAGGATAGTTCCCGGCCCCCACAGTGTGTTTTTCTGCTTTCACAATAATCGTTCCTTTAGGAATCGCGCCATCTGGAGTTGAAGGGTCGCAATCGTCATCTATGCCGTTTGCTATGTCTTCAGCGCCGGGATGCACTGCCGGGTTATTGTCATCGCAGTCAACCTGAGCATGCAGTCCATAAGGTTCAGGAAAATAATAACCATCTCTGTCATGATCTGATATCATGGAAAAATATACGGTGTTGGACTCAAGTGCGCCTCCCCACACAAGTTTATCAAGCTCTGAATAGGTTTCTAATGAGTCGGTATGATCAATGGCAGAGTACGTCCTCATGGGTATCATCGCCTTTACCGAATATCTGCCTGCTTTCGTCAATGAATAATAGGTATGGGCATCGGGGATGGTTATTGACAACGTCCAGCCGCCATCTATAGAGTCTACAGGTTCCACCTGAACAAGATTTCCCTCTACCGGAATAACCATAGGAGGAGGGGGCTCCGTATGATTGCCAGCGTTCAATAAGTCGTTGGCGACAATGCCTTTCCCGTCCGGATCAGTAAAAGTGAGAAAAAGATGAAAGGGTTGTCCAGTAAACCCTTTAAAAGTTATTACCTGACCGCTATAATTTTTCATCGTGAGAACCATTTTAATATGATCAGGTGTTACCGTGTTTTGATCATCCAATATGTAGATGAGCTTACCCTGCACACGGCTATCAGCAAGGGCAAGGCTAACCTTTATCTGTGGAGGTGTCCCCTGCTCTGCTATGACCTCACTCACAGCTGCCCATGCAAAAACCATCAACCCAATTACTATACTTAAAAGAATTCTCTTTTTATCCACATTACACCTCCTCAATTATTGATTGTGTATCTTGAGTTGAGACTTAGCCGTTGGGCCAAAGTTCCCATCCCTGTGCCAGTTGGGAGACGAGCTAAACATCACGCAGTCAGGCTCCGAGGTCTCGATTGTTACGCCCGCCGCATGTCCCATTTCATGGGTTATCGTGTGCTTCAGAACATGTTTCCTTGAATATTCGTTCGTATCAAGAGAGCCGGATGTGAGTTTCGAAGGGTCGCTGGCAAACGGGAGTTCCACATACCCATCATTATCAATATCAAAAGTGGTTAGAGTCCCGCTAAAAGGAGTAGTTGCAGATAACAGGTGATCACCGTCCACTGTATTACTCCTGCAAGTCCCGCAACTTATGACACGGTCGCTTTGGTCTTTTCTGCCGTTATCATTTACATCTTCAACATATGTTGTAGCTGTTATGGGATCTAATCCCACCGTGCCCGGCAGCATGTTTATATAAGGCTTTTGGTTGAAATAGTTATTAAGTGGTGTTTGATAGGCTCTGGTTCCCGTTCCATAGTTTGTTGCATCTCCGGGAGTAGTAACAGCGCCCTTGGTATCCCAGCTCCAGCTCCTGATATTTGCCCACGATATATTTCCAGTCCCGTAAGACCCCGTATCCAGAGTAACCAGGAGTGGATCGATATTTAGGTCACCAACGGTAGGAAGCTGGGTAGAATTAATAACGTGGATGTCAATGCCCGCATTCCAAAACGCAGCGCCAACTGCAAAAGGATAATTCGTATCGAAACCTGTGTACTTTACAAACAGGTCCTTTCTCTTGGGGTTTGTCCTGAAGTGCGCTATTAGTGGGTTATTATTGGCATCAAGCGCAGGAACGAATGCCGCTGTTTGGTACACACCGGAAGTGCAAGTTATACAATCAGGCTCACTGGTAGGACTGGGACAGCACGGTTTCACTGCACCCCACTTAAACCCTCGATACTCTTTAAAGTTTGTCAGTCCATCGCCAACAGAAGTACTCCCCTCGTTTCTACTGATATTCTCTATGTCTTCATTAGCATTTAGATCACCGTATTTATCTTCCCAAATGTCTGGAAGTCCATCGCCGTCCCTGTCCTTTGGCAGTGTCAAAGTTGCTGTACGAAGTACACTATCAATAGTTGCCTGAGCAGTTATGGTGATACTTCCTCCATAATCATTCGATGTCAATTCTATCGATGCTGGACCCGCTAACTGCATACTGACTAAAGAGTTCTGATTGTCAGAACCGGCCACCAGCCAGGGGTTGTTATTAAATCTTACGGTGAAGTCAGCGCCAGCAGGGTTCGTTTCTGCACTGATATCGTTGGTATATTTACCAGGCCAGTTCGTTGTTCTATAAGTATAGGTGACCGGAATACTTGACGCCCCGTTAACGCCAGGATGCACATGAGCTGTAACCATTACCAGATTACCAGGCGTTGGCAGCCAGGTGTTATAGTTGACCGGTGTATTCACTTCAAAAACAACGTAGTTATCGGGGGTACCGGGATCGCAATCGTAGTCTACTCCTGAATAGTTTGGATTTGTTTCAGGGGCCAATGGATGAATATCGGCATTGTTGTCATTGCAGTCGTATGGCTTGAGAGTGAGAGGCGTGCCGCTGTAACACTGAGGATATTTTGCACTGTCTTCAAAGCCCGGCCTACAATATGTATCACTATCTATGTCGGGGTTGCATGCATCGCCTGACGTACCGGAAGCACTCGTTTTTCTCTGATCGGGGTTGAAAATATCAGGACAGTTATCGTTAGCCCCTATTTTAGGACTGTTGAAGTGGGCACCAACACAGACTCCATCGCCATCTGCATCATTATTTGGGTCATCCGGGCAAGGGTCGCAGGCATCACCGATGAGGTCACCGTCAGAGTCTGTCTGATTACCCACACCTTGTATGGCTGCCTCTGCAGAACCATTCCGAACACTCGGACAGTTATCGACCGTATCTTTTACCCCATCCCCATCAGTGTCAGGATCTGAACCCGATGGCGGCGAATCAAAAAGCGTTCCATTGTCACAAACATCTCCTTTGCCATTAAGATCAGTGTCTTTCTGCGAATTGTAATGCATAATGCCATACTTGTCTGTCCAACTTGCCACTGAGGGATTAAAATCCAGTCGACAGTTGTCGCAGGCGTCGCCTACGCCATCGTGATCAGTGTCTTCCTGGCCAAGATTAGGAACAGAGGGACAGTTATCACAGGCATCACCGATAGAATCGTGGTCTGTATCTGTCTGGCCTGGATTGTAAACAGTCGGACAGTTGTCGATAGTATCCGTTATCCCGTCACCATCTGCGTCAGGACAGCCCTCATCAATAGTACCGTTACAGTTGTTATCTGTGCGGTCACAGTCTTCTGTTGCACCTGGATGAATAGAGGCATCAGTATCGTCACAATCTGTATTGTTTGTCACATATCCTGCAGGCTGTGTGCAAGCAGACGTTGTATTGCCGGGGTCACCAAACGTATCACTGTCAGCATCCCTGTACCAGGTTGGTATCACCTGTGTGGGGTTATAGACTGTCGGGCAGTTGTCTGAGGCATCATATACTCCGTCACCATCGCTATCCACTGCTGGCACATCCGGAGTTGCAGGATTACAATCATCGTCTTTTCCATTGCCCGGTATCTCTGTTGCGCCCGGGTTCACAGATGGATCACTATCGTTACAATCTGTATTATTCGCTACATAAAAAAAGTCAGGCTGTATACAAGCCTGTAAAGATAATGATGGGTTTCCATAACCATCACCATCCGCATCTCTGTACCATGTCGGAATTACTTGAGTAGGGTTATACACAGTCGGGCAGTTGTCAGAGTTGTCGCCTATGCCGTCTCCTTTATACAGGTAAATGTCATAGTTGCCGTTTCTATCATCATGCCAGACTATGCGGTCACCGGATATCGCTGGGTACCATTGTTCTGAGGAATTCGTCGTAATCTGTGTCTCTGTTCCCGTAGAAAGATCATACAGATAAATGTCAGAGTTTCCGTTTCTATTGTCATCAAAGACTATACGGTCACCGGATATAACTAACTTGGCTGCCTCTGTAGAAATCGTCGTAATCTGTGTTTCTGTCCATGTAGAAAGATCATACATATAAATCTCCCAGTTCCCGCTTCTATCGTCCTGCCAGACTATGCGGTCACCGGATATCGCTGGGTTGTATTGATCTGAGGAATTCGTCGTAATCTGTGTCTCTGTCCCCGCAGAAAGATCGTACAGGTAAATGTCAGTGTTTCCGTTTCTATCATCCTGCCAGACTATGCGGTCACCGGATATCGCTGGGTTGTATTGATCTGAGGAATTCGTCGTAATCTGTGTCTCTGTCCCCGTAGAAAGATCATACAGGTAAACATCCCAGTTTCCGTTTCTATAATCCTGCCAGACTATGCGGTCACCGGATATCGCTGGGTTGTATTGATCTGAGGAATTCGTAGTTATCGGTATCTCTGTCCCCGTAGAAAGATCGTACAGGTAAATGTCAGTGTTTCCGTTTCTATCATCATGCCAGACTATGCGGTCACCGGATATCGCAGGAGACCATTGATTTGAGAAATTCGTCGTAATCGGCGTCTCTGTCCCGGTAGAAAGATCATACAGGTAAACATCCCAGTTTCCGTTTCTATAATCCTGCCAGACTATGCGGTCACCGGATATCGCAGGATAGACTTGATCTGAGGAATTCGTAGTTATTCTTATCTCTATGGCATCAGAATCAGTTATTTCAAGCGGATCAAGAGGAAACGCATCATTGAGGTCAGATACTCCGTCGCCATCTGTATCCCAAAGTAACGGGTCAGTCCCAAAAACTGATTCCTCGTAATTCGTTAAACCGTCATTATCAATATCAGCACTGAGGCTGTCAGACTGAAGTATCGTGCCATTATACCCTACAGCTACAAAAGTATTATTGCCATAGGTTATTCCCAATAGTGGATCTGTTGCACCTGAAGTCCGGGAAGTCCATGTAATCCCATCTGGCGAAGTAAGAATCGTACCAACACCCCCTACAGCCACAAAAGTACTATCGCCATAGGTTATTCCATATAGCCAATTCGTTGTCCCTGAAGTCCGGGAAGTCCATGTAATCCCATCTGGCGAGGTAAGAATCGTACCAACACCCCCTACAGCTACAAAAGTACTATCGCCATAGGCTATTCCCAATAGGTCATCCGTTATCCCTGAAGTCCGGGAAGTCCATGTGGCCCCATCCGGCGAGGTAAGTATAGTACCATTCTCCCCTACAGCTACAAATATACTATTGCCATAGGTTATTTGATACAGGAAATTCGTTACCCCTGAAGTCCGGGAAGTCCATGTGGCCCCATCCGGCGAGGTAAGTATAGTACCATTCTCCCCTACAGCTACAAATATACTATTGCCATAGGTTATTCCACTTAGTGAAATTGTTGGCGTCCCTGAAGAGCGGAATGTCCATGTGATCCCATCTGGCGAGGTAACTATAGTACCACCATTCCCTACAGCCACAAAAGTACTATTGCCATAGGTTATTCCATTTAGGTACCACACTGACCCTAACAAGCGGGATGTCCATGTGGCCCCATCCGGCGAGGTAAGTATCGTAGCTAAATCATGTACAGCCACAAAAGTACTATTGCCATAGGCTATTCCATAGAGGTCACTCGTCCCCGAAGACCGGGATGTCCATGTGTCCCCATCCGGCGAGTTAAGTATCGTACCACTATCCCCCACAGCTACAAAAGTACTATTGCCATAGGCTATTCCTTCGAGGTCACTCGTTGTCCCTGAAGTCCGAGGAGTCCATGTAGTCCCATTTGGCGAGGTAAGTACGGTGCCGCCATATCCAACCGCAACAAAAGTGTTATTAACGTAAATCACACCATATAAGGCATAACCATTTCCAGAAGATGACCAGTTACTCCCATCTGAGGAAGTGAGCGTGACACCAAATCCTACTGCAACAAAGATGTTATTGCCATAGGCTATGCTATACAAGTGATTAGGAGAAGTTCCTGGAGTTCGCGATGTCCACGCAATTCCGTCAGGCGATGTGATTATCGTGCCATAATTTCCCACAGCAACAAAAGTGCCGTAACCATAGGCGATGCTAAATAATAGTGCAGTAGTACCCGAGATTCGAGATGTCCATGTAGTTCCATCCGGCGAGGTAAGTAGCGCACCAGAAGCTCCACATGCGACAAAGATGTTATTGGCATAGATAATACCGCGCAGGTTTATGGAAGTACCCAAGATTCGAGATGTCCATGTAGTTCCATCGGGCGATGTGAGTATCGTGCCAGAATTTCCCACAGCAACAAAGGTGTTGTTACCATATGCGATGCCAAGTAAGTTGTTAGTGGTACCTGAAGTTTGAGATGTCCAGGTAATTCCATCCGGCGAGGTAAGTATAGTACCGCCATATCCAACCGCAACAAAGGTGTTGCTGCCATAAGTAATACCATAGTCATTTTGTGTCAAAGAATTTCTGAAGTGCCAGACATCAAGCGGATCTGCTTGAGTTGTGGCTACTACCGAGAATAGAAAAACTAAGATCGATAACACAATTAAGATTATTTTGGGAATTTTTGTTCTCATTTCCCCTCCCTTACCTCCCCTTGAGGTATTTTGTTGTTTCTCTTTTTGATAAATACATTGTTTATTCCGACTGCAATAACATAATCTGTCATGCCGGACTTGATCCGGCATCCAGTGCCTTCTAAATTCCCGTTTTCACGAGAATGACGTTTTTTGCATTAATGTGCTTAGTTTCCAGATTAATTATCATGCCCGTTACCTCCCCTCCTTTCGTCATGAGAATAAATATAATTTTCTATAGTGCTGCAATCAGTCATTATCCTCCTCCCTTCGAGGTTAATGACCTATCCCCCTTTTACTGATTGAAATATGTTTGCAGTGCCATCTTCTTTTGTTTTAAATCTTTTATACCACATCAAAAGTCACAGATTAGTCACAGATTCGGCGAAAAAGGAATTTTTTTACCCATTCCTAAAACAACCCCCTGCTCCCCCTTTTCTAAGGGGGAATTCAGAAGGATTCTGGACAAGTCCGCCTCTGGCGGACAAGCCAGAATGACAAGATTCTCCACTCATGAACTCCTTAGAAAATGTCTTCAACATTTACTACCCTCAGCACAGCGCCTATTTCGTTAACATCGTTGTTCAGTTTGTCAATCAACCGGTTTAAATCTAATTGATGTTCATCTTTATAAAAGAGAAATAAACCCATCATTTTCTCTTTTTTTCTTAATCGGGACTGGTATTGCAATCCTATTTTTTCCGCCAATGGCTGGAGCTTACCAATTACTTCCGAGACATTGTGAAATCTCTCAGACGGATCTTTTCGTATGCTCTTCATGATTACGCTGTGAAGCTCCTCCGGCAGATCAGGAATCAGGATACGAGGGTCCGGTGCATCTTCCTTAACATGCAAATCCAACAATTTGCCGAGATTGTCTTCGGGGAACGGCCTTTTCCCCGTGAGCAGCTCATAAAGCATAATCCCGAGCGAATAGATGTCCGTACGTTCATCTACAGGTTCACCCTGTATCTGTTCTGGTGACATATAAAAAGGAGTGCCGGGCATATCGAAATCTATGTTGCCCTGAGGACACGCCAGTCCGAAATCGACGATTTTTGCCTGTCCATCAGGCTGTATAAAAATATTGGCAGGTTTGATGTCCTGATGGATGATACCCTGTTTATGGGCATATTCCAGTCCTGAACATACCTGTAAAATAATATCCAAAATGCTGGAGAGCGAGGGCTTCGGCTTATTTATCAGCAGATATTTAAGAGAGAACCCATCGAGGAATTCCATGATGATAAAGACTGTCCGGTAAAGATCTTCTATATCGTATACCTTTACAATATTCGGATGGTTCAGGCGGGCTATAGTCTTTGCTTCATGCCGGAACTTTTCCGAAAATTCCGGATCCATGGCCATATTATGTTTCATCATTTTTATGGCAACCGGGAAATTCAGAATACTATGTATGCCCTTATAAACTATGCTCCATCCCCCCTGGTCGAGGATTTCATTAATGGTATATTTTCCGATAGTTCTATTAGCAGTAATCTTTAAAGAAGAGAACCGCTGCGCTACTATCTCGGTTAAAAAATTTCTGAGATCTGGAAATTCCCGGCACAGGATGTCGAATTGTTCACGGGTCAAACTCCATAAATCCATATCTGTTTCAGCATCAACGTGAGTGCTTCGACATTCACCTGTTAAAACAGCCATCTCTCCCACTATGTCTCCGGCTTTAAGGCGTGCCACCGCATTCAATGTATTGTCCTTTTCTATATTAATGATGCATGATCCGTCTTGAATAATATAAAAACGTTTACCCTCGTCTCCCTGTGTAATAAATCTTTCTCCCGCCTTGACATGTCTGAAGTTCAAACTATTTAATAATGGAGTAATAGATTCATGGGGTATAGAGGTAAAAAGGTTTGTATTCAAAAGAAATTCAACAGCAAATGCCTCATTACCTCCCCCTTTCATGAGGCACCTGCCTTTTTTAATTCTTTGAGATTTAATGTCCCGTCAACTATCTGAAAGCCGGCAACGGTAGCGGATGGATGAGATTTATGATCAACCCATCTGACTTCTGCTTTTACATTGGAATTTCTCGGTTGAAGATCTACGACATCTCCAACCGGTAGAGCGACTTTCTTGTAAATTTTTACCCCGAGTCCATGTTTCGAATAATTCACTGTGCATGCATTGAGGTTCTTCTTATGAAAAATTAAGACAAAAGGGATTTCCTTTTTTATACGCACTTCATTCCTTTTTTCATTTTCGTATACTCTGCTAAAATGAATTTCGCTTTTTCCCGATTGTCTCGGCTCTTTTTTTATTGAACTAAGGATTTCCCAGAGTTCATCAAGATTTGTAAATGCCTTTTTCTCCTCTACACCAACCCTCTCAACTACACCTACAAGGCTGCGAGGCTTTTTCTTCTCATGACGATAAATGCGGACAATGAAGCTTTCTAACATAACCCCTCACCCTCCAGTTTTACTTCCCCTCTACGAGTCGTAGAGAGGAGGTGCGGCAGGGAATAATCTCATAAAAGACACTTGATTCCTGCTTTCGCAGGAATGACAACTTATAACAAAATTTAAAATTACTAAACTTATAACATATGAAAAGTCACAGATTAGTCACAGATTCGAAAAAAGATTTCATTGTGAGCTTTAACCAATTGATTTTTAATAGATAAAAAATACTGGAGAGCTAAAGTATTAAAGTGCTGAAGAGATTCAGCTCTTCAGCGCTTTGTAGATCGCTTCTGTCTCATGCGATGGTTCAATGCCTAAAACAGCAGAAAGAGTTTTTTTGCACTGATTATAAACTGACAATGCCTCTGCACGTCTGCCCATTTGATGATAGCATTTTATAAGACGCTGATAAAATTCCTCTGCAAGGTCATCAACGTCCAGTCCTTTCTGATAGTAGTCCACAGCCTTATTCAATTCTCCAATCAGTTCATAGTAATGGCCTAACCTTCCAATATTCCTTAAAAACTTGTTTCGAAGGCGCTCACGGAGAGATATCATCCATGGCTCAGTATCTTCAGATAGAAAGGCTCCTGTGTAAATTTTGATGGCTTTTTCTGCCATTTGAATGGTTTTTATCATATCACTTACTGTCGGTCTTTCTTTCCATGCGGTTTCAACCTGGCCAAGAATCCTTTCGAATGCCCATGCATCGACCCAGCAGTAGCAGGGGTCGAGGGTTGCTTTTCCTTCTTGAAACTTTACGGACTTTTCTATACCTAATAGCTGACGCAGGCGAGATAGGTTTGTCGTAAAGGCACTGTGTGCTGCATCGCCTTCTGCCTCAGGCCAGAAGATATCCACTAATCGGTCTTCTTTTACTTCCCTCCCTCCAAAGGCAATTAATGCTTTAAGCAGAGATAAAGCCTTATGTTGAACCTTTCCTGAAAAATGAAAAGGCTTTCCATCCTTTACTAATCCAAACCGACCGAATGTATATATCTTTAATCTCCAGGGCCAGTTATCGCATTCAAAAGGTGGAGAGTCAGGAATGATATTGCGCCTGCGGACAAGGTTCTGGACATATTCTACCTCTA
>Ga0315281_10007184_pt1 | contig 15732 bp, 17 predicted proteins | sample YL17G07_0_MG_FD_204540 | JGI IMG/M metagenome (GOLD analysis project Ga0315281, IMG submission 204540) | Sediment microbial communities from Yellowstone Lake, YNP, Wyoming, USA - YL17G07_0 | ecosystem: Environmental > Aquatic > Freshwater > Lake > Sediment | place: USA: Wyoming | collected... | reverse complement strand
TCGATTACGATCTCATGACCGGCGCGATCTCGAATCGTCGGACCGTCCTTTCTGTTGCGGAAGAACATGGCCTACCCGATGGCATGACCATCGATGCCGAGGGGAAACTCTGGGTAGCACACTGGGATGGATGGTGCGTCTGCCGCTGGGACCCAGCCACGGGGAAGCTCATGCAGAAGGTCCGATTGCCAGTGGCGCGCCCCACTTCATGCGCCTTCGGCGGCCGAGCACTTGACCGCCTCTACATAACCTCGGTGACCACCGAGCTGGACGCGACTGCGCTGGCGAAACAGCCGGGAGCGGGCGGCCTCTTTCGCTTCAAGCCCGGTGTCCGCGGCCTGCCCGCCTTCTCCTTCCTAGGGTAGGACCGGCGCGGAAGAGGTTAGACAACCGAGCCCATGTATTGACAGATGTCAGTCTCAATCCTAGGCAGTTGTGGTTGATTCATTCTTCAGCTCAAAGTGAATCCGGTTTGACGAGATCGTTCCATCAGGATTATCAGAAAGGTCACACGGCAATGTTCCCGTGATGGTTTCAATGAGCTTCTACAGAGTGAATGTCGAAAAGAAGGAGGATGCACCGGTCAAGGAAGAGGGGGCTGAAGGTGTCAAGATCAAGTGGCTGATTGACAAGTCCGTGGGGGCCCCGACCTTTGCCATGAGGCATTTCACAGTTCAGCCCGGAGGACACACCCCGCTTCACAAGCACGACTGGGAGCACGAGGTGTACGTCCTCGAAGGCGAAGGCTTCGTGAGACATCAGGACCAAGAGTACCCGATTCGACCCGGAGACGCTATCTTTGTTCCTCCGAACCAACTGCACCAGTTTCGAAGCGCCGGATCCAGCCACCTGCGGTTCCTATGCATGGTCCCCCTGTGATCGAGTCAGCGAGCTTTCTATCCTCGAAGACATAGCTCTCGAATAGTATGTCACCGAATAGGGGGACAGGGTGAATCAAGATGCGTTTCGATGGCAAGGTAGCTGTGGTCACGGGGGCTTCGCGCGGAATAGGTAAGGCAACCGCTCTAGCCCTGGCTAGGGAAGGTTGCACTGTCGTTGTGAACTACAGCAGGAGTGAGGAGAAGGCACGCGATGTTGTTGAGGCGATCAAGGCTGCAAAATCGCGAGCCATCGCCGTCAGATGCGATGTCTCAATCAGGAATGAGGTTGAGGCTATGTTCAAGACTACCGTGGACGAGTTTGGAAAAGTGGACATTCTCGTGAACAATGCGGGCATTGCTGTTATGGCGCCCATACTGGAAACAAGTGACGACATCTGGGATAGGACTCTGAACACGAACCTGAAGAGCGTATTCCTATGCACACAGGTGGCCGCCAGGCACATGATGCAGCGGAAGTATGGGAAGATAGTGAACATCTCATCGAATTCAGGGTTCGGCATAGCATGTTGGGGCGAGACAGCCTACGCGGCCTCCAAAGCCGGCGTTATCCAGATAACAAGAAGTGCAGCCCTTGAGCTCGGCCAATACGGGATCAACGTGAACTGCGTAGCGCCTGGGGCAATCGACACGGAGATGCTGAGAGGAGACCTGACCGATCAAGAGTATGCGAAGCTGATTGAGAGTAGGAAGAAGATATCGTCTCTGGGTGCCATCGGCAAGCCTGAAGACATCGCCAATGCGGTTCTTTTCTTCGCGAGCGACGACTCGCGATTCATCACAGGAAAAACTCTGCTAGTCGACGGCGGCAGAAGAGATTTCATATGACACAGCTGCTGGCCAGCTCTGTCCTTGCGACCATCCGGGATCTAAAGAGATAAGAGACGAGCGCGAATGAAATCTCCCGAGATCCATCATGACCGATCCTGAGTTTCTGAAGAAATTGGCGCTCGTCAAAGAGGTTGAGATCACGGTCACCGGCCGAAAGTCGCGACGAAGTATCTCAACACCTGTATGGTTCCTTCACGAAGGCCAGAAGCTGTATCTGGTTCCCGTCATGGGAACCGACTCTAACTGGTACAAGAACGTCCTCGCCGAACCCACAATGCAGATCTCCACTAGTGGAAGAAAAGTGGCAGTCAAGGCCGCCCCGGTGGCCGATTCGAGCAAAGTCGCCGAGGTGGTTGAGAAACTCCGATCAAAGTATGGAGCCGGCGAAGTGAAAAAGTACTACTCCAAGCTTGACGCTGCCTTAGAAGTCGAAATCTAGGATTTCGGGGCTCGAATCCCCTCCGCACGGCAAACGAACGCTCTGGTGGTGACTTGGCCTGACGGGCATGCAATGCTCCGGGCTATGAATGGAGAAGCAGGATACTGGGAGGTTCGTCGGGACCGCTAACGCTCGACGCTGGCCCTTGTCGAGCGGAAGCAGGTTTTCCACCTAGCCGGAGTGCCTCCATGCCATGCGTCACTGAATAGATGAAGCGCGTCCAGAGAACCTCATCGCGCCATCAGTCATTTATGCGAGTTTATGTATCTGTATAGAAGCTGATGACCTTGGCAATTACGAGACAGGTTAAACGTTATGTCTATCCAGTTCAACTTGACGAAGAGGAACTGGAAGCTCTTGACGCGATAGTCAAGAGATTGCACAGTTCAAAATCTGAAGCTATCAGGGAAGCTATCCGGAATTATGCGGACCAGTTGAAGGGAACGGAGGTCATCAAGATCCGTGAAGTGTCTAGACGCCAAGCCCGGAAGGAGATACTTGAATTCTTGGAGAAGAATGAGCGGGCATGGTCTTCGGGGATAGCTGACTCGCTCCGGATCGACCTGACACTGGTCAACAGCATCTTGGAGGAACTCTGGAGTGAAAAGCGCGTCCAACCAACAGCCTAGCAGGCTTGTAGGCGAGCGACTACGATGCATCGGACGAAGGATATCCAAACCACGTCTGATTCACTACACGCACGATCACAGAGCTGTGATGGTGGATATCGAAGGTTACCCTGCGGTCTGCGAAGTCGTAAGAGAGTGGAGAATCATTCGCAAGAAACCGCAGTGAACGTTTCGAAGCCGATATGAATGTTGATTGCCGCCCGCCCCACACTGTCAGGATGAAGCCGATCCAGCAGGTATTTCTGTCTGGGCTGCGGAGGTGATCTTCGTTTGGCTGGGACCTTGTTGAAGAGGAAGATCCGGCTCTACTATTCGGGGATAGAGGTTCGTGAACTCCGCAGATCGCTCAAGTTCTACCGCTCACTCGGACTCAAGATCAGCCATCGTGGTACGATGGCTCATGGCGGCAAATATGTCCACATGAAAGACCCTTCCTCAGGCCAGAGGTTGGAGTTGAATTGGTACCCGAAAAGGAGCCGCTTCTATCAGAAGTACAAGAACGGGAGCGAACTCGACCACATCGGCTTCATCGTGGATGATGCAGAGAAGTGGTTCAAACTCCTCGTCAGACGAGGTGCAAGACCGGCCGCCAGACCGTTTGGAGATGAGTCGGAGACCCTAGCATACGTGAAGGACCCGGATGGTATCTGGATCGAGCTAATCGGACCGGGCAGAAAGCCCAAGTAAGGAAGATTGGCATAAGGGTGCACATGAGTAGCCCCATGTTCGTCTGGTGTCTCACCCACATGTTTCCACGGCCCATCATAAGCGTTAAGTGGACTCACTAGGGCTGCGCATGTATATGGCAAATCAGATTCCTCTCATGACAACTCTCGTCTCTGCAACCTTCACTGTTCTCCTTTTGTGGCAATACGCACATAGGAAGAAGAGGCATCAACTCGTCTGGACAGTTGCTCTAGCCCTCTACAGCCTGACCGCATTCATGGAGTATCTTGCGAATCCTGATGTACTGGGTCCAAGCTTGTCGCTAATCAAACTCTACTATTCAGGCACAGGGCCGATGGTGGGGCTTCTAGGCGCAGGAGTGCTGTACCTGCTTGCATCAAAACGTTGGAGTGACATCTATCTCGCGTTAGTGCTTGCATTGAGCGCTGCCGTGGTGGTGTCCACCGTTTCTGCGCAGATACCATCTGCAGAAATACAGTCAGCATTCAATGCGGGGCTTCCGCAAGGCTTCAGAACGATAGTCAAGGACTTGCCTATGACTGCTCGCACCCCGACAATAATTCTCAACATTACGGGAGCGATCTTTCTCATCGGCGGGTCGTTATTCAGCTACATCAAGGATCGGGGAAGAACGTACAACATCCCTCTATTCCTCGGGGGAATACTCCCGTCGCTCGGCGGCGCATCACTAGGCTTCTTCAACAACGCGGACATTTTCTTCGAGTTTGAGCTCGCCGGCACCATCCTACTGTTCCTCGGGTTCATTCTAAGCATGAGATATCTCGGCACGCCAAGGGATGATCCCCATTCAGCCAAGAACGCAGGCGCGCGATGAAGCTCACGTTCTACGATTCCCCTGACCGAGGATGAGCCAAGAGAGGACCTGCGTAGAGAGAGAATGCAGGCGTGCCCCGTTACGTCTCGAGGGGTTCGAATCCCACCACAAACGCATCTCCTATTCAGCAATTCTAGAAGCCAAGATGCGAATTTTCCGAAAAAGCGGAGAAACTTAAATATGCGGAGATAGCCGTTGCCCATCGGAAGTGGCGTTTAACAATATGAAGGGCATCAGGAAGGCTAAACCCGGCTGCTCGACATCGGGACCCGGCCTAATGGATTACAAAATGGAGGCCATCGTCACTCTCGATTCGAGAGGTCAGATACTCCTACCCAAAGAGGTCAGACAGAAGGCTGGAATCAAGCCCGGCGACAAGCTTACCGTCGTCACATCCTCACCGGGCGGCAAGCTTTGCTGCATTAACCTGTTCAAGACCGAGGAGCTGGCCGGCACTGTGAAGAGACTGCTTGGCCCGATGGCAGAACAGATCTGACCCGAAAACTCAGGATGAAGATCAAGATGTCAATGATAATGCAGACAACGAGCGAGCTTACCGACGAAGACAGAAGAGTATGGCTCAAGGCTCGTCTTGGGATAGACCGCATGGGACATCGTGTGGAGCCGGGTCTCTACTCCCTCGGGAAGCCGGATAGGGATTCACCGGTTTTCGTTACTGCTAATTACAGGCTCAGCTTCAATGCTCTTCGCTCGCAATTAGGTGACTTGGGCTGCTACATCCTTGTACTGAATACCGAGGGCATCAATGTCTGGTGTGCAGCGGGGAAGGGCACCTTCGGAACTGAAGAACTCATCCGTAGGATAGAATCCACGAACCTGAAGGAAATCGTGAACCACCGGACTTTGGTGGTCCCTCAGCTCGGAGCACCTGGAGTGGCCGCCCCGGAAGTTAGGAAGAGGACCGGTTTCAAGGTGGAGTGGGGCCCAATACGTGCCTCCCACATCCCAGAATACATGCGAACTCGGAAAGCCACCGACGAGATGCGCAGGGTCAGGTTCGACCTCAGGGACCGAATGGAAGTCATCCCCGTCGAGATAAAGAACATGTTCGTCCCGTTGGCCGTCGCGCTCGTCGTCCTGTTCCTCCTCGGAATGCGAGGCACCGCTTTCATGATACTAACGATAGTTGTGGGCGGGGTCGTCGTCTTTCCGATCCTTCTGCCATTCCTTCCAACTCGTGACTTCGCGTCCAAAGGGTTCGTGTTGGGCGTGGTTGCCTCAATACCGTTCATGGGAAGGGCCTACATAGCCAATGTGAACGAGGCGCCTTGGATAGCCCTTGTATTCACCCTCGTTCCGGCCCTGATGATATCGCCTTGGGTCGCCTTTCTCGCCCTCAACTTCACAGGCTCCACGACCTTCACATCTAGGACCGGTGTCAGGCGGGAGATATTCCGCTACATCCCCATGATGGCGGCGACTTTCATCCTTGGGATCGGTCTTGAGGTCGGATTCGCAGTCGCAAAATGGTATGGGGTGATATGATGGTATCCCAAGCGTCTTGTCAATGCCAAACCCACGAAGCGGTTGAGAGCCCCGTCAACACGTTGAGGTTCAGCCCGTCGCTTTGCATCAACTGTGGTGTATGCCTTGACGTATGTCCGCATGGGGTTTTTGCAGCTGGAAACGGGCGGGTTCAGATTGTTAGGCATGAGGCCTGCATGGAATGCGGTGCCTGCCAGCTCAACTGCCCAGCCGGCGCCATAACAGTCGACAGCGGGGTCGGATGTGCCTCTGCGATGATTTACGCCGCTCTCATGGGCAGGAAGGATGTCTCTTGCGGGGGCGATGAGTCCACCTGTTGCGAATAGCACGGCAACTCGTCATGCACAGAATATGGCCGGAAAGGCAACGGCACATAGGAGCCTCCGATTGCTTCCATGAATGTCAAATCCATCGGGATTCTGTCCGTGCTTCTTGCGAGTTTTCTGTGGGCTCTAGAACCCGTGCTTGCAAAACTATCGTATCAAAACTCAGACTTCCAGCACACCTTAGCGGTCAGAGCGATCCTTGTCACCCTCATGGCACTAGTGTATGGTGGAATAACAAACAAGGCCAATTTCAAAATCGATAGACGACAACTATCCGCACTGGTGTACGTGGCAGTTGTTGCAAATATCCTCGGCGATATCGCGTACTTCTTTGCTTTGACCCAAGTTCCCGTCACTAATGCTGTTGTGATCGGGTACATGCAACCCATCTTCATAGTAATGATGGGGTTTCTCGTCCTGAGAGAAGACCGGCTGAGTAGGTTCGACTACCTTGGGATCATTGTAATGATGATGGCGGGACTTCTGATAGCAACTCGGAGTTCAGAAAACTTGCTGATGCTCAGGCTGGGAACATATGGTGACTTGGTTGTGCTGTCAGCAACGGTCGCATGGTCAACAACTACGATCGCGGTCAGAAAGTATCTGAGAGAGATGAACGCAGGCGTCGTTACGTTCTATCGTTTTCTATTCGCGTCTGTCGCACTTGCGGCTTACCTAGTATTCTTTTCAGACCTTGGAGCAGTGAACATGTATCAGGTCATGATTGGAATTGTGGTTGGTGTTGGCACAATTCTCTACGTTGAGGGGTTGAAACGAAACAAGGCCGCACAGGTGTCCGCTCTCGAACTGTCAACGCCTTTCTTCGCTGCAGTCCTAAGCTTTCTTGCCCTCGGTGAACTGGTCACTCAAATGCAAATCGTCGGAATGGTTCTGCTTATGATAGGAGTAATCTTCCTGTCCAGAAAGGAAGAACCTGTTCCATATCGTTGCTGCTGAATATCGCGACGGTTGCTCTCTGTGAAGCCAAAACCTAGACTCTGTCAGGAGGATTCTCGGGGCTTCGGTGGGGGGAGGGGACGTGCAGGGAAAGAAAACGCAGGTGCATCCCGTTGCGTCTCGAGGCCTCAAATCCGATCCCTCGCACTCTTCAATGAACCCTGTGAAGGTTACGTGGCAATGGTGGAGTAGTGGCTTGCTGGTTCGTCGAGACTTTCGTGACTGCTAGTGGGCGAGCGCATGAGCTTGAGCGCGTGACTCGAGGAGTTTCCTCAGGTCTTCGGGTAGGTTCGGCTCATATGCTACTTGGATCATCCAACGGAATATGTCTCTTTCAGTTACCATTCCCACAAGTCGGTCGTCCTCGACAACGGGAAGCCGCACGATGTCCTTCCTGACCATTTGTTCCACAGCCTGCCAGACTTCTGCTGAAGGCGTGATCGTGACAAGAGGTTTGGACATTACGTTTCTAATGAGCATACCTCGCACGTTCTGCCCCTTTGCCATCCTCATCGAGACATCTCGTTCTGTCAGGATTCCGACAGGTTTTCCCTTCTCGACAACGACTATACTTCCAATCTTGTGCCTAACCATCGTCTGAAGAGCCTTGCTGACCTTATCAGCTGCCCCAGCTGTCACAACTTTAGTGGACATTATGGCAGAAACCAGTTCACTCGGTGGAGAAGACTTGAGCAAACTCCTCCCTCAATTCTCCTTAGCCCGTTCCACTCCCTAAAAGACTTCTGATCAGGCCTTGAAACTCGAAGAGTGGGCTTTCCCTTGATTCAGCGCGTCACATCTTCCACGTCTTTGTACCATTTGCTCTTGACGCCGACTTTGCTTCTGAGCTTACGAAGCTGCAGCACAGGCTAACTTAACATTTCTGTCAAGAGCGGCTTCCATGGTTTTGGAGGGACCTCATGACTTGCTAGGCCGTGGAAGCATGGGAACTCAGAACAACCTGTTATGCATTTCAATCGCTCTTTCACGCGTGTCGGCGCATGTTATCCGCGATATCCGGAAGGGCGTGTCGCGGAGGAGACCAGTCGGTTCTCAGAGAATATAGACAGAAAGTCTATCTCTCAGCCACATCTCCGTTCTGCTCTCGAATCGACCGAGGATACCGTGGTTGGCAATTGCAGAGTTCAAGTATCAGCCTGGCAAAGTGGAAAGAGGCTACAACAACAGAACACTGTACATCAACATCTCGGATAAGCGCATTGTCGAGAAGCCACTTACCAAGGATATGAAGGAGAAATTCACAGGCGGCCGTGGATTCGATCTTTGGCTTCTCTGGCAGTCGTTACCAAGGGATCGTATCACCAAGTGGGATGATCCGGAAAACGAGATCTGCATTGCCTGCGGCCCGTTGGGCGGGACACCAGTATACCCGGGTAGCGGGAAAAGTATTGCAGTTGCGATATCTCCACTAACAGGGTCTGTGATAGATTCGAATGTCGGTGGTTACTTTGGTCCTTACCTGAAGTTTGCCGGCTGGGATGCGCTTGAGATTCAAGGAAAGGCAAAGTCCGACGTTGTCATTTTCATAGACGGAGACAACGGAATAGTCCAGATAGAAGACGGATCCGGGCTCTCCATCGAAACGCACTTGCTAACAGACGCCTTGGCCCAGCGATATGGAGGAGACAAACCCCACAGCATTTCCGTAGTCTCGTCAGGCCCAGCAGCTGAGCACACGCTCATGGGTTGTCTCAATTTCTCATGGTATGATGCGGCCCGTAAGATCCATAGAATCAAGCAAGCGGGGAGAGGCGGGATCGGAACGGTACTTCGCAACAAGAGAATAGCAGCAATAGTCGTGAAATACTCTCGCGGAATAACAGTTGAGTCAAACGGTCCAGCCGATGCAGAGCTAGTCAAGCAAGTGGGGACCGTTCACGCACAGGAAATACGAGCACTCGACCCCAAGCAGAACGAAATGGCAGTGGTCGGAACCACACACCTTATTCCAATAATGAACGAGTTCGATCTTCTCCCAGTAAACAACTTTCGATTTGGAAGCCACAGTGAAGCAGAGAAAATTGGCAGAGAGGTCTACCGAAGGAAGTTCCACAAAGGTTTCGACGGGTGCTGGATGGGGTGCGCTCTGGCGTGCGCTCATGGTGTCAAAGGGTTCGAACTCAAGACAGGCCCATTTCGTGGACAGAGCGTCTACGTTGACGGCCCGGAGTACGAAACCATCGCTGGCATCGGCAGCAACTGCGGAGTCTTTGACCCCGACTATATCATCGAGATGAACTTCTACTGTGACACGTACGGTCTAGATACGATCTCCATCGGTACCAGTATCGCCTTTGCGATGGAGTGCTACGAACTGGGGCTAATTGACAAGAAAGCGACCGGTGGTTTGGATCTCAGGTTTGGCAACAAGGAGGCAGGTCTTGAATTAGTCCATCAGATGGTCAGCGGCAACGGTTTCGGCGTCGTCGTTGGGCAGGGTATAAGGCGGATGAAGCGGATATTTGCTGAGAAGTATGGTGCTGATCCAAAGATCTTGAACGATATTGGTATGGAAGCCAAGGGGCTGGAGTTCTCTGAGTACGTGACCAAGGAGTCGCTGGCTCAGCAGGGCGGATACGGGCTCGCACTGAAAGGCCCTCAACATGACGAGGCTTGGTTGATATTCCTGGACATGGTACACAAGCTGATGCCGACATTTGAACAGAAGGCCGAGAGCTTGCACTGGTTCCCGATGTTTCGCACATGGTTCGGGCTAAACGGTCTGTGCAAACTGCCATGGAATGACGTTACTCCAGAGAACAACAGCAAGGCAAAGGAGCCGGCAAAGGTAATGGCACATGTTGAGAGCTACGCTGCCTTCTTTTCGGGAGTCACGGGAAGAAAAGTCACGTCTGACGATATCATCTCAATGAGTGAGAGAGTGTACAATTTCCAACGAATCTTCAACCTGAGGATGGGCTACGGCACAAGAGAGCACGACGCCATACCATATCGTGCCGTGGGGCCAGTGACGAAGGAAGAGTATGAAAGCCGTCAAGAACGCTACGACAAGCAACTCAAGGAAAAGGTAGGCTTCGACCCAACGGGCAAAACAACTGAGGAGAAAATGAAAGTTCTACGGAAATATCGTGAAGCAGAATACGAGAGGCTGAAGGACGCAGTCTACGAGAGAAGAGGATGGACCAAGAACGGAGTGCCAACTCTGGAGAAAGCTAAGTCCCTTGGCATAGACTACCCGGACGTAGTGGAGCTACTAGAGAAGCATCAGTGACCAACCCGACCGTCCAGCGCGTGCGAGACATGAATCTCTGAGGATTTTGAGATCGGTCGCAGCTCACCGTCTGGCTACTACAACCCGCGGCATGGAGAGAGTTTCAGGAGGATTCCAGCATCCTTGAGATGGAATCCCTTCGCATACGCCATTGGAAAAGTAAGCAATCTCGCTTACCCTTGGCATTTATGTAATCTGTCATGTTCATGCATCCTGTGATGCGGGGATCTTGGTGAAGCTCACTTCCAAGGACGCGGCTCTTGTTCCAACGATGGCGGTTGTTTCGGCTATTGGTCACATGGCTGTTGGTCCGTTCGTCAATAGAGCCTTTCATGTTCCGGGACCTACTCTCGCCGGTGTCCTCATTATGGCACCTCTCTTAGTAGCCGGGGCCCTAACCTTGAGGAAGGGCATGATCATGTTGACAAGTACTCTAAATGGAGTGATATTGTCCGCATTCGTGCCGATAGGATTCATGGCGATTCCGATCTACGTGGTCGTAGGCGCAACCCTTGAACTATTCTGCCTCAGATCATTTTCCGTACTGTTTCGACCGTCGAGTGCTTTTGTCGCAGCAGGTGTGGCCAATGCGATTAGCGTTCTCTTGATCGCGATGCTAGCTTTTGGTTTGAGGAATCCCTTGGTGCTGATCCTTGCCGTTGGAATCGGATTTCTGGCTGGGGGATTCGGAGGTACGATAGCTTCAGCAACGGCGTCAAGGATCCGTGCTCTCTCTTACTCGGACAACCCAGGGCCGTCTTCGAACAAGCGCTAGACTTCTGCCGACATTGCCCGGTGATCACATGAACGCCATAGTATACGGACCAGTCGGGGTAGTCCGCTCGCCACTCAAGGAACCCTACGGTGCACCGATTCAGTCGGTCGCTGCTCGTGATATTGAAGGTGTAGTTGAAGTATTCCCTGAATACGCTGAAGGGCTTCGTGATATTGAGGGATTCTCACACCTCATTCTGATCTATCATTTCCATCTCAGCAACAAGCCTTCTCTGATCGTTAAGCCCTACCTTGATGATGAGACGCGTGGGATCTTCGCCACTCGGGCACCGGCTCGTCCTAATCCTATTGGAATATCCGTGGTGCGTCTTGTAAGAGTTGATGGAACACGGCTTCATGTTACAGGCGTGGGCATCTTGGATGGCACACCTGTGTTAGACATTAAACCGTACGTTCCACAGTTTGACGCCATAGAAGCGGAGAGGATAGGGTGGCTCAAGGGTCGCATCAACATGGTTGACGATACAAAGGACGACGCCAGATTTCAAAAATGATGGGCGACTCTTTTCGACGCGCATCCAGTGCGAGGTTAGAGGGTTCCTCCCTTGCGATTCGCGCTTTTCTTCTCGGTTTTCGGTTAACTAAAATGATTTGATGAAGAGCCAGCTTGAGACCAACAATCCAATGGCAACCACGCAATAGTGCACAAGGCGAGGGTTCACGCGTTTGGCTGAGCGCGCGCCACCGTAGCCACCAATAATCGCACCCGCGGCCATCAGAATCGCTAAAGGCCAAACTACCAAGCCTTTGAGCGCGAAGAAGAAGAACGCTGTAATGTTGATGATAGTAGCGAGGGGGGTCTTGATCGCGTTCATCTTGTGTATGTCGCGCAGACCCATGACACTGAAAGATCCCAACATCAAGATGCCTATGCCTGCTCCGAAGTAGCCGCCGTATGTGGCGACGAACAGTTGGAAGATCACGCCCCAGATTCGTCCAAGAGTCGTCAGATGTTCTTCATCGGCAGGATTGTTGCCGAGCTTTCGTGCAATAATGTCGCGTGAAGCAAGCAGCAAAGTAGCGAAGAGAACGAGGAATGGGACGACGTGTTTGAAGGTCTCTGCAGGCGTGATCACTAGAATCACGGCACCGAGAAGACCACCAACTAGGCTGGGAATAGCGAGCATGACAAGCAAGCCGCGCTGGACTGATGTGTCCTTTCGATAACCGAGTGCGCTGCTGAGCGAACCAGGCCACATCGCAGCTGTGTTCGTCGCGTTGGAGACTATCTCTGGTTCGCCGAAGGCTACAAGCGAGGGAAATGAGACGAGGGTGCCGCCGCCAGCCACAGAATTGATAGCGCCAGCTACCATCCCTGCAAAGAAGAGGCCCACCAAACCCGCTAGATCGCTCATTTGAGTTGCGCGGCTCCATCCCATTTACCGCTGCAATACTGCAATACTTGAACTTGCCCAGCGCCATCAGTCGGCTTCGTAGTACTCAGATAACACGGACCTGCGTATGCGATGCTCGGTAGGTTGATCTATCGCGCTCGGATTGCCAGAGGGTTGTCCTCTAGCTGATCTCGCAGGGTTATTGCGTATAATGCTAGATTCTTGCTGACAGCCAATTGTCTATGTCGGCGAGAACACTTTCCTTGCCAATCTCGTTGAGGCTCTCGTGGTAGAAGCCGTCGTAGACTTTCAGCGCCTTATCAGAGCCTTTGATTCTCTTGTAAAGTTCCGTCGCCACAGTTGGGTCAATGATTCCATCGGCGCCTCCCTGTATTATCAGGCAAGGCAAAGTGAACTCGTCTGCCAACCGCATAGTCTCTTCCTGTGCTCGACGATATTCGGTGAACCAACGTGCAGTAGCAACCTTATGGACCAGTGGGTCCTCCACGTACTTCTTCACAACTTCCTTGTCATGTGAGAGGAGGTTCGGGTCCAAGCCCGTGCCAGTCGTGAAGGTCGGCATAATCCTCGAGAATGTCCTGCCCATGAAAGCCGTCACGGGTGAGATCTTCATCTTCTCCCTCAACGCGGGACCGCTCGCGATCAGGCCATCAAGGTCGCTGGGGTGTTTCTCGGCATAGAACGTAGCAATTAGACCTCCGAGACTGTGTCCTAGGAGGAAAGTCTTGACCCCAGGAGAGTGGTCTTTCGCGATTCGAATCATCTGACCCAGATCGGCAAGGTAGTCATCGAAGTTGTCTACGTGCCCGCGCTTTCCGTCGGACTTGCCGTGTCCGCGATGGTCACAAGCCCATACGGCAAGATTCCTCTTGGTGAAGTAGTCTGCCACGTGAGCGTATCGGCCACTGTGCTCGCCTATCTCGTGAGCTATCACAAGTACGGCCTTCGCCTTTCGAGGTGGCATCCAAGATTGGTAGAAAATTCGCGTGCCACGCGCGCCCTCAAAACCGCCCTCCATGTGCTGCAAACTTGTGTTCGACAAAGTCGTTCCACAATGACTGAGTGACGCTCCAACGTATAAGACAGATCGATGAAACATTGTGCTCGGTAATCATGTCTGCTCGTAGGGACTTCGCGAAGTTCGCCAAAACGGAGTTCGATGTTGCCGTTATTGGAGGAGGAATGATCGGGACAGGCGTCGCCCGAGATGCTGCCATGCGGGGCCTGAAGACCGTCCTATTTGAGAAAGAGGACTTCTGCTACGGCACGAGCGGTCGTTCAAGCCGCATGATCCACGGCGGACTGCGGTACTTGGCGAACTATGATCTCGGCCTCGTGAGGGAGGGACTCAGAGAAAGGGAAATCCTCCTGAGACTTGCGCCGCATCTTGTTCATCCTCTGAAGTTCCTGATCCCGATCTATGGCGGTTTCCTTCACAAGATGAAACTCAAGATCGGCATGATCCTGTACGATCTTCTCTCCTACGACAAATCCCTCCCAAGCCACAAGTCCCTCAGCAGAGCGCAAGTGCTTGAGGCGGAACCTGCACTTGCTGAGAACGGGCTCAGAGGCGCATACGTCTACTACGATTCACAAATCGCGCTCACGGAACGTCTCTGTATGGAAAACGTTGTTTCGGCGCGGAGTCACGGAGCCTTGTTGCTGAATCATGCGAAAGCTGTGGGGTTACTGAAAGAGAGCGATGTGGTTTCTGGTGTGAAGGTCGAGGACGTGCTCTCGGACGAGGCGGCACAGTTCCGATCGAGGCTTGTCGTGAATGTCGGGGGACCGTGGCTTGATGAGGTTGTACACGGAGTCAGAAAAGCGGAACGGCCGTTGGCTCGGACAACAAAGGGCATCCACCTTGTGACGTCCAAAGTGACGAAAGACGCGGTGGCTCTCTTTGCAGCTGATGGCCGAGCATACTTCGTGATGCCCTGGCTCGATTTCGAACTGATCGGAACAACGGACACCGACTATGAGAAAGATATGGACGCGGTGAGGGCCGAGGTAGAGGATGTCAACTACCTACAAACCGAAGTCCAGAAGGCCTTTCCGAAAACGCGGTTTGATCGGATCTTCTACACGATCGCGGGCGTGCGATCCCTCCTACGCGTTGAAGGCGTCAAGGAGTCATCCGTCACCCGTCGCCACATAATCTACGACCACGAAGAGAAAGAAGGACTGAGAGGACTAGTCTCCGTCATCGGCGGCAAACTCACAGCATATCGCGGCATCGCAGAGGACATTACTGACGTGATTTGCAGGAAGCTGGGATCGAGTGCCGAATGCGCAACGGCAAAGGAGAAACTGCCCGGTGCTGAGTCAACTGGGCTCGGGAAGATCCAGGCTAAGAGAGGCTCGCTCGCTAAAGAGCAGGGAATCAGCGTAGAGACGCTCGACCGTCTCGTCTCCCTCTACGGTTCCCGCTACACGGAAGTGCTCGACTACCTCAAGAAAGACAGGCGACTCAGAGAACGAATATGCAAGACTCAACCTGACATCATGGCTGAAGTTGTTCACGCGATCGAGAAGGAATCCGCGCTCACTCTGACTGATTTCATGATTCGAAGAAGCCTCATCGCATTCAGGGAATGCGAAGGCCTAGACTGCTGTACTAAGGTCGCGAAGAAGATGGGCGCGATCCTGCGCTGGAGTAGTCGAGAGGTCGCCTCACAGGTCAACGCCTACAAGAAAGAAATCGCAATGAGGCACGCGTATGAGAAGAAGGAACAGCGCAAACCCGCACCCAAGCGATCACGAAGACCGCGTCGTGTAAGGAGGTCTAGGCGTCGTCGGGCCTAGCCCAGCCCAGAGCTCTCTTAATGGCTCGCTTCCAGCCTCTACGCATTTCAGCGCGGACATTCGCCCCCATGGCCGGTCTGAACACCCTGTCGACTCTTCTCAGACTCTTCAGCTCGTCCAGATCATCCCATACTCCGACTGCTAGGCCCGCGAGAAATGCAGCACCCAACGCTGTAGTCTCAGCGATTGCTGACCGTTCAATTGGAAGTCCAAGCAGGTCGGCTTGGAGTTGCATGAGGAAATTGTTGACTGATGCTCCGCCGTCGACCTTGAGTGACCGTAGTCGATCTCCTGTAGTCTTGGTCATCGCTTCGAGAACATCCACCGTTTGGAGGCAGATGGACTCGAGTGCCGCCCTGATGATCTGGTTCCTTGTTGTGTCGCGGGTGATTCCGATTATGAGGCCTCTGGCGTA
>Ga0315281_10007183_pt1 | contig 15733 bp, 10 predicted proteins | sample YL17G07_0_MG_FD_204540 | JGI IMG/M metagenome (GOLD analysis project Ga0315281, IMG submission 204540) | Sediment microbial communities from Yellowstone Lake, YNP, Wyoming, USA - YL17G07_0 | ecosystem: Environmental > Aquatic > Freshwater > Lake > Sediment | place: USA: Wyoming | collected... | reverse complement strand
GGCGAGCTCGTAAACACTCCATCTTCCATCAATTAAGAAAGCGGCCTGGCTGCCTTCTAAGCAGCGGGTCGGGAGTTCGAGCCTCTCCAGGCGCGCTCCTTTTTCCCCGATTCTCCGGACGCCCGAATCCCGGGTTTTGCCTCAAAATCAAGTATAATAGCCGTCATGATCGACTGGGCAAAGGTACGCCTCGATTTTCCCGTGACCGAGACGTGCGCCTATTTCATGAACGCCGCGATGTCTCCTCCGCCCCGGCAGGTTTACGAAGCGGTCACGGCGGGGTACGAACGGTTTTACCGCGACGGCGATATCCACTGGCCCGAAGACATGGACCGCTACCGGGCGATTTGCGCGCGGCTGGCCCGCCTTATCAACGCCGGGCCGGATGACATTACCTTCGCGCCCAACACTTCCACGGCCATGGGCCTCCTGTCCTTATCGTTCAAACAGCAGGCGCCGGCGCCGTTCAACGTCGTCTCCATGCACGATGAATTCCCGGCCTCGACCGTGGGGTATGAATACCTCGGGATCCCGATGCGGTACGCCAAGCCGGAGGCCGGCCGCTATCCGGTGGAGGCGATCCTCAAGCTGACGGACGACAGGACGCTGGCCGTGGTCACGTCCTACGTCCAGTACTCCACCGGGTTCCGGCAGGACCTCTCGGCCCTGGGCCGGGAGCTTAGCGACCGGGGGATCATGCTCATCGTCAACGCCACGCAGGGCCTGCCTTTCTATCCGGTCGATGTCCAGGCCATGCACATCGACGCCCTGACCGCCTCCCTTCACAAGTGGGGCCTGACCGGGCATGTCGGCTCGCTCTTCTACACCTCGGCGGCCTTCCGCAAGCGATTCTCATCGCCGCTGGCCGGCTGGTTGTCCATTGCCTGCGAGGACGACGAGGGCATCCCTACCGGCAAGAACGAAGCCTTCAAACTGCTCGGCTCGGCCCACCGTTACGAGTTCGGCACGTTCAACCTCATCCCCATCCTGGGGTTCGGCGCGGCCTTGGATTACATGGAATGCATCGGGTTCGAGAACATCCGCGGCCGCATCCGGGAGCTCACGGATCATCTCATCCGGGGGCTAAGGTCCCTGGGCGTCGCCATCGTTTCGCCCGTTGACCTGGATTCGGAGCGTTCCGCGATCGTTTCGTTCACGCTCGGAGATAAGAACGCCGCCTGTTTCAAGAAACTCGAGGAGGCGAAGGTCTATGTCTCCCTGCGGGCCGGGTTCATCCGCGTTTCGGTCAACTTTTTTAATAACCCGCTCGATATCGACCGCTTGCTTGAAATTCTGAAGGGGCTTTGAGTCCGACGGCCTTGGCCTGGAGAGGGGCGCGTTTCATCACATAAAAAGAGATGCTGACAATGAAATTGACCTCCTCATGGGGCTATGCTATATAGTTATCAGTACCTGATTAATATCAAGACGGACCCCTAAGGCGATGAAAAACACGAGATCCAAGACGGCGTCGATTCTTCTTCTCACCCTCTTCGGTTCGATGCTCATCCTCGGGGCCGCGTCCCTCGGCGCCCAAGACGCCACGCAGTCGGCGGACCCTTTTTACCTGAAGCTCCTCAGCGACGGCGAACGATCTTTTCACGCCCAGAATTTTCAGGAGGCGGCCAGGAGCCTCAAGGTGGCCATCTTCGGCCTCGGCACGGAAAAAACGCTCCAGGGCAAGGCCCTGGGTTACCTGTGTCTGTCCTATTTCAACCTGAAGGACGACGCCAAGGCCAAAGATTGTCTCCTCCGGGTCATCGACCTCGTCGGGCTCTCGAACCTCTCCGGTCTGGCGATGGAAGACCCGGACCGCGTTCATCTAGGCCAGGTTGCGGCCTTTTTTAAGCTCGACCAGCCGACACCCGGCACGACGACGCCCTCCCGGACCGATGCGCTCGCCTCGACCCGCCCGGCGGCTCCCGGCACAAAGAAGGAAACGCCCGCGGAGACGATCAAGGCCCTGGAGAAAAAGATCAAGGACAACCCCAAAAGCGTCCAGGCCTATCTCGACCTCTATGAATTCCAGAAACAGCAAAAGAACGCGAAAGCAGCCGGCCGCGCGCTCGAGGACCTGATCAAGAAGGTCCCCGCCGACCCGGCCGGGCCGTTCCTCCTGGGGAAGTTGCGGTACGCCGCCAAGGATTACGACGAAACATCGGAGTACATGAACAAGGCCCTGGCCCTGATGAAAACGCCTCCCGCTCCGGACAAAGATCTTCTCGAAGCCCAGGCTTACCTCATCCTCAGCTATGATGCCTTGAAGAAAAAGCCCTTGCTGGCCAAGGCTTGCCGGGATTTTTTGGGCCGCGGGGATTCGGCCGCGGTCCCGGCGTTCGACCTCGCGGATAAGGACAAGAGCCTGGTCGTGACCCTCCTCGAGCAGTCGCAGAAGGGTCCCGTCGCCAAGGCGCCCGCCCCGGTCGCGGCGCCCGCCGGCGCCCCCGGCCAGGATGCGGCCAATATTCAGAAAGAGATCAAAAAGAACCCGCGCGATGCCGCCCTTTACTATGGGCTCTACGACCTCTACCTCCAGAAAAGGGATAAACCGGCGGCCAGGCAAACGCTCCAGAACTTGATCAAGAACAGCCCCCTTGAAGCCAAGGCCTACCTCACCCTGGGCGAGCTTTGTTACGAGGACAAGGATTACGGCAAATCCTCGGAAACTTTGCGGAAAATGCTGAACCTGCCCAAAACCGTCCCCGTGGACGACAACCTCCGGGCCGAGGCGGCTTTTTACCTGACCCTGAGCGACTATCTCAACAAAGACAAGGAGCCGGCTTTCGAGACGTACAGCTTCAACAGCCGGCTCATCCAGAGCTTTCTGGACGGCAGCCCTGTTCTCTCGGACCCCGACCTGATCATCTGGCAGAACATTCGCCGGGCGGTCGAGGCCGCTCCGCGCGTTTATCTGGCCGACGTCCGGCTGGAAAAGCCGGCGGCAGGCCTGGAAGTCAAGATCATTCTTACGGGCCCGACGGCTTACAGGACGTTCATCCTGACCAAAGAGAAGAGCATTATCATAGAGCTATTCCACGTCACGGGCTCCAAAGCTCCGGGCACGATCGAGGTGAACGCCCGGGGGGTCAAGGCCGTCAAAGCCGGCATGTATCAGAAGGACACGGCCCGGGTGACGCTGGAAGGTCTGAAGCAAGTCCCCTCGCACCGCATCGTCAAGACCGACGAGGGCCTGAGCATCATCATCGAATAGCGCCCGGCCTCACCCCAGCCGCGAATGCCGGCGGAGACTCCCCGCCGGGGTTTCAGCCCCGAGGGACGGCCGCCGCTGAACCGCCCTTTTGTTTCCGGCGACCCGCTATGGATTGGGTGATCTGCTTGAACTTGGGCAGGTCGCGAACGCCCGCCAGCAAGGGGTCTCGTCGGAACCAATCGTCGCGCTCGTCTCCATTGTGCACGGCCAGTTCAAGCCATTCCAGGGCTTTGGCCGAATCCCCCAAGAGCGCAAAGAATTCTGCAGCCCAGGACGTCGACCAGATAGCAAGGGCGGCGTACTTCTGGGTGTCATCGTCCATTTTTTGCAGGGCTTCTTTCTTTTTTCCCTCCCGGGCTAGAAGCAGGGCCCAGGTCAGCGCTGTATCATAGTCCCTTTGATTTTCGGCGGGAAGGCTTTGCAGGCTCAGGCGCGCCCCCCGAAGATCGCCGGAATCCAAATAAGTCCGGGCCAGTATCTTGGTCGCATACGCATTCCGCGGATCCTGCTCAAGGATCTTCTTGAGCTCGGCGGTCGCAGCCGCCCTATCGCCCTCGGTGCGCAGGATATCGGCGATGAACATGCGGGCCGGAAAGAACAGCGGGTTTTTTTTCAGTATTTGATGCAATAGTGTTTTGGCCGAGGAGTCATCGTTGTTGGAGAAATGGTAGTTGGCCAGCCAGATATCGGCATCCACTTCGTCGGGGTTGATCTGAAGGGCTTTTTTGGCCTCCTCGGGGATAAGCTCTTTTCGTCCCTGGTATAAGTAGACGGCCTCCAGACCGGAGTGAGCCCGGGCGGTTTCGGGCGCCTCTTTTAAGGCCTGGCGCAGCTCCTCTTCGGCCCGGTAGAGCGAACCGGTGTCATTGGACAGGCCGCTGTCTATTTCCACGACGAACGTAAATCCGTACCAGGCGCGCGCCTCGGCAAACCGAGGGTCAAGCTCCAGGGCCCGCTTCAGCATGCCCTTTCCCCGTCCCAGGTCGAATTGGGGAATAAGAAACAACATGGCTTTTTCGAAATATTCATTGGCTTCGACGTTGACCGAGGCCTTGGCACCGGTACTGACCCTGGAGAAATCCCGGGCTGGTCCCGGCGGCTTGGGTCCCTTCGAGATCAAGGCGACAATGAGAGCCAAGACCGCCAGACCTGCGGCCCCGGCCAGCAACCAGGGCAGCTTTTTGCGCCTGTCAGTTGTCGGGGAAACCCGAAGGGCTCCCCCTTTGAGGGAGGCGACGGCCTCCAAAGCCGACCGAAGCTCTCCGGCCTCTTTGTATCTTTTGTCCGGGTCCTTTTCAAGACAGCGGCGGATAATGGAGCGTAATCCTTCCGGCACGTGCGCGGGCCAGGGCGGCAGAACGTCGCGCAGGATGGATGAGGAAATTTCAAACCCCGTCTTTCCCTGGAAAGGAAGCCGGCCCGTGGCCATCTCATACAAGACGACGCCCAGCGACCAAATGTCGCTTTGAATGCCGGCGGGCTGTCCGCTCAGGACCTCCGGGGCCATGGTGTGAAGCGTTCCGGCGACAACCCCCGACTCGGTCAACGTGGCGCGAGACAGCGCCGCCTCCCTGAGTTCATTGTGTTGAAGACGTTTGGCCAGCCCAAAATCCAAGACCTTGGCCTGACCCTCCGGGGTAACAATGATATTTCCCGTTTTGAGGTCGCGATGGATGATGTTCCGGCGGTGGGCATGCCTAACAGCTTCCGTGATCTGCAGCCCGTATCGCACGACCTCTTCTCCTGAGAGTCCCGGGGGACGAATCATGGCGTTCAAAGGACGGCCTTCGATATACTCCATGGCGATGAACGCTTGTCCCTCGGATTCACCGACCTCGTACACGGTGCAAATATGGGGATGATTCAGGGCCGAGGCCGTTTGGGCCTCCCGGATGAAGCGTTGCCGATGAGTCTCGGCGCCGACAAGCAGGGGCGATAAGAACTTGAGGGCGACAAGACGCTTAAGCTTAAGGTCGCGGGCCTTGTAGACGACCCCCATCCCGCCCCTTCCCAGCTCCTCCATGATTTCGTATTTTTCCGCGAAGGTTTGGCCCCGAGAGATATCCAGATCGGGTGATCGAGCCGTCTCGTCGGCGTAGTCGAGCGTATTCTCAGAATGAAGCAGTTCGGCCCCGCAGGCTCTGCAGGAGCGAGACGCGTCAATATTATCGTGATCACAACGAGGGCATCTCATATCCCTATTCCCTGCGTTCGAGGTGCCCTGAGGTTATCAGTAAACAAAAGAAGAGTCAACGGCGCGTCTTGTAGCCGATTCGCGTCATATCGGCCCTCGAAAGGATCCTCCCGCTTGAGCGGGATCAATGAAGAGGGACCGTTTGGACCCCGAGGAGATGGGAGTTGCAGACCGGAAGGCCGCCCGCGACCGGGCGCCCTTTATCAATACATGCTGACCGGGATGACGGTCCCGGGGTCCAGGACGATATCCTCGATGAACTTGATGGTCTTGTTCTGCGCCGTATAGGTCATGATGACCGAGTTGGCCCGGTAGCCGCCGCCGAAGAAGCGGATCCCTTTGAGCAGGTTGCCGTTGGTCACCCCGGTCGCGGCAAAAACGATGTTCTTGCCCGGGGCCAGGTCCTCCGCGGTATAGACCCGGTCGAACCCGCCCTTGATCCCCATCCGCTTCATGCGCTCGTCGTCTCCCTTCTTGAAGGGGAAGAGCTTGGCCTGCATGTCGCCGTTCAGACAGCGGCAGGCTGCCGCCGTCAACACGCCCTCCGGCGCGCCGCCGATGCCCATGACCGCGTGCACGCCCGTGCCGCGCATGGCCGCAGAGATGCCGGCGCTCAGGTCGCCGTCGCTGATGAGCTTGATCCTGGCCCCGGCCTTGCGGATCTGGGCGATGAGGTCGTTGTGACGGTCCCGGTTCAGGACGATGATGACCAAATCTTCCACGTCCCGGTTGAGGCCCCGGGCGATGGCTTTCAGGTTCGTTTCCACCGGGGCGTTGATATCGACGTTGCCCCTGTTCGAGGGCCCGACGACGAGCTTGTTCATGTAGATGTCGGGAGCGTTGAGCAGCCCGCCTTCCTCGGCCGCGGCCAGGACGGAGATGGCGCTCTCCGAGCCCGTGGCGCACAGGTTGGTCCCTTCCAGGGGGTCCACGGCGATGTCCACCTTGGGAAAGGCGTGGTCGCCGTTTCTTGGCTTGCCGACTTTCTCCCCGATGAACAGCATGGGCGCTTCGTCGCGCTCACCCTCGCCGATGACGATGGTCCCGTCCATCTCGATCAGGTCCATCTCCCGGCGCATGGCCTCCACGGCCTTATGGTCGGAGTACTTCCGGTCGCCCTGGCCCATGGTCTTGGCGGCCTCGATCGCGGCGGCTTCCACGACTCTCAGGAAATGAACGGACAATTCATCGACAAATTGCATGGTGGCCTCCCTCTTGAGAACTATACCGGATTAGCCGATGAAAGAAAAGGACGCGTCCGCCGGCCGCGAGAAAAACCCTCAGCCAAAAAGGGCCGTCCCCGGCGGACCAGGAACGGCCTGTAAAAGCCCCATCGACGGCCTTATTTTTCGGCCATTTTCTTGTAGCTCTCGTAGCGCGCCTTGGCTTCGGCCGCGGCTTGGGCGAAGAGCACTTTGGCGATGTCGGGGTATTGCTGGGTCAGCGTCCGGTAGCGGATCTCGGCGTTGAGGAACTCCCCGTATTCGAGCGTGGGTTCCTTGGAGTCGAGCTGGAACGGGTTCTTGCCTTCCTTGGCCAGGAGAGGGTTGAAGCGGTACAGGGTCCAGTAGCCCGTGTCCACGGCCAGCTTCTCCTCGGCCTGGGTTTTGGCCATGTTGATGCCGTGGTTGATGCAGGGCGAGTAGGCGATGATGAGGGACGGCCCGGGGTAGGCTTCGGCCTCGATGAAGGCCTTCAGGCATTGGTTCATGTTGGCCCCCATGGCAATGGAGGCGACATAGACGTAGCCGTAGGTCATGGCCATCTTGCCCAGGTCCTTCTTGGTCGTTTTTTTGCCCGAGGCGGCGAACTTGGCCACCGAGCCGGTCGGCGTGGCCTTGGAGGCCTGACCGCCGGTGTTGGAATAAACCTCGGTGTCGAGGACGAGCACGTTGACGTTGCGGTTCATGGCCAGGACGTGGTCCAACCCGCCGAAGCCGATGTCATAGGCCCAACCGTCGCCGCCGATGCACCACACGCTTCGCTCGATCAGGTAATCCTGGAGCTGCTGGATCCTTTCGAGCTGGGCCTTGACCGCGCCGCCCTTGGCCAGGGCCGCGGGCAGCGCCGCCTTGACGGCCTGGGCCGCGGCCGCCGCCGCTTCGTCCGTGGCCGTCCACAGGTCCTTCATCCTTTTCAAGGCGTCAACCAGCTGCGGGGTCGTGCCGGCCTCCAGGACTTTGTCGATGTTGAACAGGAGCTGGCGCCGGTTGGAATCGACGGCCAGGCGCATGCCGAACCCGTACTCGGCGTTGTCTTCGAACAGGCTGTTGGCCCAGACGGGACCGCGGCCTTCGGGGGTTTTGGCGTAGGGGATGGTGGGGAAGGTTCCGCCGTAGATCGAGGAACAGCCCGTGGCGTTGGCCACGATCATCCGCTGGCCGAAGAGCTGGGTGGCCAGCTTGACGTAGGCCGTCTCGCCGCAGCCGGCGCAGGCCAGGCTGAACTCGAACAGGGGCTGGAGGAGCTGGCTTCCCTTGAGGGTGTCGCGCTTGTGGCCGTCCATGACCTCGTAGGGCAGGGGCTCGAAGAACTTCTCATTCTCGTTCTCGCCGGCCTTGCGGGCCTCCTCGATGGGCACCATCTTCAGGGCCTTGACCTTGGTGGGGCAAACTTCAACGCAGTTCTCGCAGCCGACGCAGTCCTCGATGTAAACCTGGAGCCGGTACTGGAGGTTTCTGTCGTTTTTGGCGTTGGACTTGAGCGTGACGAAGGCCGAGGGCGCGCCCTTTAAGTTCTCGGGCGTCACCTGCTTGGGACGGACGGCGGCGTGGGGGCAGACGAGGGAGCACTGGTTGCACTGGATGCAATTTCCCGGGATCCAGGCCGGCACCTCGGGGGCGATCCCCCGTTTTTCCAGGCGGGCCGTGGCGGTCGGGATGCGGCCGTCATAGGGCATCTTGGAGACCGGGATCAGGTCGCCCTTGAAATGCATGATGGGCTCGATGACGCTCTTGGTGAACTCGTCGGCGCCGTCGGGGATGAGCTTGGGCACGGCGGCGGACTTGGTGATCTTGGCCGGGACGGGGACCGCTTCCAGGCCCGCGGCGGCCTTGTCCACGGCGTCCCAGTTCATCTGGACCACGTCCATGCCCTTCTTCAGGAAGGTCTTCTTGATGGCGTTCTTGATGAGGGTGATGGCCTCGGCCTCGGGCAGGACGCCCGACAGCTTGAAGAAGACCGCCTGCATGATGGAGTTGATCCGATTGCCCAGGCCCAGCTGGTCGGCGATCTTCAGGGCGTCGATGGTGTAGACCTTGATCTTCTTGTCGAGGATCGTCTTCTGCATATCCGCGGTCAGGTTGTCGAAGACCTCGCTCGCCTTTCCGCTGGAGTTGAGCAGGAAGGTGCCGCCCTCGCGGATGCCCTCGAGGATGTCGTAGCGGCCGATGTACGAGGCCTTGTGCAGGGCCACGAAATCGACGGTGTTGAGCAGGTACTGCGACTGGATCCTGTCCTTGCCGAAGCGCAGGTGGGAGATGGTCACGCCGCCGGACTTCTTGGAGTCGTACTGGAAGTAGCCCTGGACGTACATATCGGTGTTCTCGCCGATGATCTTGATCGAGTTCTTGTTGGCCCCGACCGTGCCGTCCGAGCCGTAGCCCCAGAACTTGCAGCGGATGACTCCCTTGGCTTCGGCGTCGATCTCCGGGCCGAGGGGCAGGGACAGTCCGGTGACGTCGTCGTTGATGCCCACGGTGAAGTCGTGGCTGGCCTTGCCCTTGAGGTGGTCGAAGACGGCCTTGACCATGGTCGGGGTGAATTCTTTCGAGGACAGGCCGAAGCGGCCGCCGATGACGGTCATCGGCCGGCCCGACAGGGACACGGCCACGTCGAGGTAGAGCGGCTCGCCGATGGCCCCGGGTTCCTTGGTCCGGTCGAGGACCGCGACCTTCTTGACGGTCTTGGGGATGACGGCGTTGAGGGCTTCGGAGGAGAAGGGCCGGTAGAGGCGGACCTTGACCGCGCCGACTTTCTCGCCCTGCTTCTGCAGGTAATTCACGGTCTCTTCAATGGTCTCCATGCCGGAGCCCATGGCCACGATGATTCGCTCGGCGTCCGGGGCGCCGATGTAGTCGAAGAGGTGGTACGGACGGCCGAACTTGGCCGCGAATTTATCCATGTATTCCTGGACGATGGCCGGGGTGGCCGTGTAGTACTTGTTGATGGACTCGCGGCCCTGGAAATAGACGTCCGGGTTCTGGGCGCCGACCTTCATCATCGGCCTTTCCGGGTTGAGGGCCCGCTCCCGGAAATCCTGGAGGTACTGCGGCTCGAGCATCTCCGCCAGGGCTTCGTAGGGCAGGATCTCGACCTTCTGGATCTCGGCCGAGGTGCGGAAGCCGTCGAAGAAATGGAGGAACGGCACCTGGGACTTGAGCGTGGCCAGGTGGGCCACCGTGGCCATATCCATGACTTCCTGGACCGAGTTCGAGGCGATCAGGGCGAAGCCGGTGTTGCGGGCGGCCATGACGTCCGAGTGGTCGCCGAAGATCGACAGCGACTGGCAGGCCAGCGACCGGGCCGAGACATGGAAGACCGTGGGCAGCATCTCCCCGGCGATCTTGTGCATGTTGGGCAGCATGAGCATCAAGCCCTGGGAGGCGGTGAAGGTCGTGGTCAGGGCCCCGGCCGTCAAACAGCCGTGGACCGCGCCCGAGGCGCCGCCCTCGGACTGCATCTCGATGACATCCAGGACCTGGCCGAAGATGTTCTTCCGGCCCTGGGCGGCCCAGTCGTCGGCCAGCTCGCCCATGGTCGAGGACGGGGTGATGGGATAGATGGCGGCCACTTCGCTGAAGGCGTAAGCCACGTGAGTGGCGGCTGTGTTCCCTTCGATGGGTTCAAAATGCTTTTTCATGAATGACTCCTATGATTGCGTTTCGCCGGCTCGCGAGTTATCAGGGTTCGGAGGGTGGCAGGGCCCCTCGGGGCGGGCTAGTCCTTGATCTCTGTCCTTCCTTCCAGGGCCTTTTTCATGGTCACCTGGTCCGCGAAATCGATCTCCGACCCGACAGGCAGGCCCATGGCCAGCCTGGTCAGCTTCAGGTTGAACTCCTTCAGGAACCTGGCCAGGTACACCGCCGTGGCTTCGCCCTCGACGGTGGGGTTGGTGGCCAGGATGACCTCCTGGAAGCGGCCGCTTCGGACCCTCTTCAGGAGCTTCTCCAGTCCCAGCTGGTCCGGCCCCTTGCCTTTGAGCGGGGACAGGGTGCCCAGCAGGACGAAATACCGCCCGTGGAAGGACCCCGTTTTCTCGATCGAGGAAATGTTGTAGGGTTCCTCGACGATGCACAGGACGGCCTCGCTCCGGCTGGAGTCCTGGCAGATCTCGCAGGGGTCCACATGGGTGATGGCGTTGCATTGCGAACAGTAAAAGATCTTGCGCCGGGCCTGGGTGATGGCCTCGGCCAGGTTGTCGGCCTCCTCGGACGGCAAGCCCAGAAGGTAGAAGGCGATGCGCTGGGCCGACTTGGCCCCGATGCCGGGGATCTTCCGAAGCTCCTCGATCAGGCGGTTGAGAGGCTGAGCGAACTCGAACATCAAAACAACCCCGGGAACTTCAGCCCGGCTCCCAGGGAACCCAGCTTATCAGAGAGTGTGGAGTTGACCTTGGCGTTGGCGTCGTTGAAAGCGGCTATGATCAGGTCCTGGAGCATGTCCACGTCGTCCTTGGTGACCACTTCCGGGTCGAGGCGAAGGGAAACGAGGTTCTTCTGGCCGTCGAGGACCACGGTGACGACACCGCCGCCGCTCGATCCTTCGACCCTCAGCTCAGCCATCTCTTTCTGCAGGTTTTCCTGCATCTCCTGGGCCTGCCTGACCATCTTTTGCAGATCGCCGATGCCTTTCATGCTCCGCTCCCTTTCTATTGGCCGCGCTCGGGCTTTCGGATGGGCTCGGCCGAAACGATCCGGGCCCGGAAGGTGTCCATGAAATACTGGACCGTGGGGTCTTTGAGGGCGGCGTCGACTTCGCTTTCCCGGGGCCGCGGCCCGGGCGTGTTCTCCTCGGAAGCCTTGACGTGGACCTTCTGGCCCGCCGCTTCCGTGGCCGCCTTCTCGATCACCTTGGCCTCCTTGTCCACGACCTCGAGCAATTCCTTCTTGCCCCGGGGGAAGAAGATGTGCAGAGTGATGGGGTTGGAGACAACGAAGCGCTCGTCATGGTTGAACTTGATGTCCAGGGGCTCGTCCTCGACCTTCCAGGACGACGACTGGGCCAGGATGGCCGCGAGCGAGCTCCGGTCCCGCTGAAGGGTGGTCAGGATCTTGGGCATGAGCGTCTTCAGGTTGTCGGGCCGGGGGGCGGTCGTCGCCGCGGGCCGGGCCGAGGGCGGGACGCCGGCCGAGGGGGGCGGCTCGGGCTTGGACGGCAGGTTTTTGGCGCCTCCGGTGGACGGCCGGGAGGGGCCGGCCTCGGACGAGGATGGGCCGGGGCGCAGGTTCTCCATCTCATCGATGAGATCCTGGAGAGGGGTGATGCTCTGGTAGTGGCACAGCTTGACCAGCAGGGCTTCGAGCATGATCCGGGGGTGCGAGGAGAAGCGCAGGCCTGGTTCCCCGGCCTGGAGGGCCAGGAGGTAACGCAGGAAATCCTCGGCGCCGGCCCGCTCGGTTTCCCGCTTCAAGCGGCCGATGTCCTCGGGCCCCATGGGCAAAAGGTCCTCGGGCTTGGCCACGGACTTGACCAGCAGCAAGTTCCGGAAGTGCTGGATCAGCTCCTTGGCGAAATAGCGCAGGTCGTAGCCGCCGTCGATGACCCGTTCGATGAGGGGGAAGACGGCCTCGGCCTTCTGGTCGAGGATGGCCGCGCTGAAGGCGAAGAGGATGTCGCGGTTCAGGGTGCCCAGGATCTCGCGCAGGTCCTGGCTGGAGATGTTCGCCCCGCTGAAGGCCACGGCCTGGTCGAGCAGGCTCTGGGCGTCGCGCATGCTTCCGTCGGCCGCCTCGGCCAAAAGGTCCAGGCCTTCGGATTCGATGAAGATGCCTTCCTTTTTGGTGATCACCAGGAGATGGTTGATGAGGTCGCGGTGGGAGATCTTCTTGAAGTCGAAATGCTGGCTGCGGGAAACGATCGTCGCCGGCACTTTCTGGAATTCTGTGGTGGCAAAGATGAACACGGTTTGGGGCGGCGGTTCCTCGAGGGTCTTGAGCAGGGCGTTGAAGGCTTCTTTGGTCAGCATGTGGACTTCGTCGATGATGATGACCTTGGTCCGCATCTGGATGGGACGGTACTTGATCCCGTCCCGGAGGCTCCGGACGTCGTCGATGCCCCGGTTCGAGGCGCCGTCGATCTCGATGACGTCCATGGCCCGGTCCTCGTTGATGGCCCGGCAGAATTCGCAGGTGTTGTCGGGCGTGGCGGTGGGACCGGCCTGACAGTTGAGGGCCTTGGCCAAAATGCGGGCGGCCGAGGTCTTGCCCACGCCCCTCATGCCCGAAAAGATGTAGGCCTGGGCCACCCGGTTGTTTTGGACGGCGTTCTTCAGCGTCTGGACGACGGCCTTCTGGCCGACCATCTCGTCGAAGGTCTGGGGCCTGTACTTGCGGGCGAAAATTTGATAAGACACTTGCTCTTTACGCGTGCTAAATTAGAGGAAAGGTTGGCTTTCCTTGATTCAAATTAAACGATATCTTAGCACTAATCATTGATGAATTCAAAAGATTTTTGGTCCGCGGGCGGCGAGTCCCTTAAGGCGCGGACGGGCGCAACGGAACGGGGGCAAGGCTTTCAAGCGCGGGGCAGCCGGCTCATCCCTTTTCCAAAAAGACAAGGGTGCGGGACGGGTCGAAATGCGCCCGGGCCCGGTGATATTTGATATAATCTGAAAAGCGGACATGAAAAAGAAGAGCTTGGCTGAGATCCACGCGGCCGTGGTGTTGTTCGGCCTGGCCGGGCTGTTCGGGAAATGGCTCGACCTTTCGCCGTTCGTGATCGTCCTGGGCCGGGTGTTCTTTGCCAGCCTGGTCCTGGGCCTGGTCTTGCTGTTTCATGGCCGCCGGCCCGGCCGGGGGATCAAGGGTCGAGGCGACCTTCCTCTCTTCATCCTGCTGGGGTTCATCCTGGCCGTGCACTGGGCCGCCTTTTTCCGCTCGATCCAGGTCTCGTCGGTCGCCGTCGGCCTTCTTTCCTACGCGACCTTCCCCTTCTTCACCTCGTTCCTGGAGCCGTTGATCAACAAAGAACGATGGCGCAGCCGCCACCTTTATCTTTCTCTGGGGTGCCTGGCCGGCGTGTTCTTGATCGTCCCCCGGTTCGACCCAAGGCACGCGGTTTTTCAGGGAGTATGCTGGGGCGTTTTCGCCGGGCTGACCTTTGCCGTGCTCACCACGCTGAACCGGAGACTGACCTCAAGGCATTCGGCCCCGGTCATCGCTTTTTTTCAGGATTCGTTCGCCTGCGTGTTCCTGCTTCCTGTCGCTTTTGTCCTGAAACCTCAGCTGAACTCTCGCAGCCTCCTGCTCCTGGCGGTCCTGGGCGTGGCCTGCACGGCCCTGGCCCACACCCTCTTCATCCAGGGAATGAAGGCCGTCAGCGCCCGGACGGCGAGCATCATCAGCTCGCTTGAGCCCGCCTACGGCGCCGTGCTGGCCTTGCTGATCCTGAGCGAGGTCCCGTCGGTGCGCACGATCGTCGGCGGGGCCGTCATCATCGGCTCGTCGGCGCTGGCCTCGCTCACCGAGGCCTGAGGTCACTTCTTCTTTTTCTCGACCTGCTTGACCTTCGCCCCGGTGATCTCGTCGGCCTGTATCTTCTTGCGGCTGGATGTTTCGATCTCGTGACGCGATTTCAATTCGGTCACGGTCCGGTCGCGATCCTTCTGGACCTGGTCCTTTTCGGCCGTGGATCGAGTTCTGGCCAAGTCGCGGTCATACTGCTTTTGGGTCTGGATGATCTCCTGCTGCTGGCCGCGCTCTAGGTTCCTGAGCTCGACCTTGTGCCTTTCCTGGATCTGAGCCTCGTCCTCGCTCGACGTCGTCCCCTCTGACCCCATGACGGAACCGCGGGAGCGGATCACGAGTCCGCGCTGCTCGGCCTCGCCCTCGGAGAAGACCTTCCTAGGCTGGGCCGTTTCCTTGAGCGAGACGTCGGGCCGGTAGATGACGACCTGGTCGGAATCGATACGCGTCATGGTGGGGCGGTCCGCATCCCTCAGGCGATAGGGCGAGACGCGCGTGCGCGTGATCCTCTCGACATCGTCGAGGCTCAGCCCGTCGTTGATGATGCGCCCGCCGCGCTCGGAAAGCTGGACCTTGAGAACGGTCCTGCGCACGAACTCCCCGTTCCGGTAGCGGGGCAGGACATAGCGTTCCATGTAGTTATCGGAGAAGTGACGGCTGTCCACGAAGAGCCAGCAGTCATCCGGCAGGTCGATGAAACTCAGGGAGAGGCCGAACCCGCGCGAGTAACGATAACGAGGGGGCAGGGGCGCCCAGCCGATGCAATCGTCGGCGTACCGCCAGCTCACCCAGGCCGGACCCCAGATCGTGTCTGGAATCCAGAACCAGCCCAGGGAGGGCGACCAGTCCCACCGCCCGTAATGGAAGGGGATCCAGCCCCAGCGGTAGTAGGAGACCCAGGTCCAGCCGTACTCGGTCCAGACCCACCGGCCGTGGGAAAAGGGATGCCAGGAAAAGCCGCCTTCGTAGGGGACCCAGACGTACGTGTATCCCGGATAATTGATCCAGGTGCCGTAGTCCGAGAGGTAGTCGTAGAAATAGGAGACATCCATGGTCCTGCCGTAGTTTTCGTTGTCGTAGGCCGGATTGTTGGGACTGCCCTGGTCGCCGTAGGGCTCCCTGTTGGGCGACATCATGAGGCACCCCGAAAGAAGCAAGGTCCCGATAAATGCCAGTCCGATGAGTTTTTTCATGTGAACCCTCTTTTCAGAATGCCGACGCATTCTTATTGCTCTCCTTCATTAGCACATCCAACGACAGTAATGCAAATTCCATGCCAGCGGAAAGCAGGTCGCTTTCCCGACGGATCGAAGCGAATGAGCGGGAGGGCAGATGAAGGCCAGACTGGACGGACTGTCCCTCTCGGCAGGAAATCGCAGGCTATTCGGGACTCGCGCCCGCGGCCTATTTTTGGTTTCGGAGGACCTTTTTGATGCGCTTCAGGGCCCAGTTAAGATCTTTTTCGCGGATGATGAGCGGCGGGGCGAAGCGAATCACGTTCTCGTGCGTCTCCTTGCAAAGGAGACCTTCGTCCTTCAGGGCCTCGCAGAAACGCCGGGCGCCGCCGGCCTCGGGCTTGAGTTCCAGGCCGATGAGCAGGCCCCTGCCTCGGACTTCCTTGATGTGGCGGCTGCGGACGGACTT
>Ga0315281_10007182_pt1 | contig 15733 bp, 21 predicted proteins | sample YL17G07_0_MG_FD_204540 | JGI IMG/M metagenome (GOLD analysis project Ga0315281, IMG submission 204540) | Sediment microbial communities from Yellowstone Lake, YNP, Wyoming, USA - YL17G07_0 | ecosystem: Environmental > Aquatic > Freshwater > Lake > Sediment | place: USA: Wyoming | collected... | reverse complement strand
GTTTAGATGGGTGGTAGCGCAGAGATCAATGTCTCTCAGGTCATAAAGAACCTGTCGCATTACGCCGACAACGTCATCAAGGAAGTCGTCGACGGATGCGAAGCCGTACAGCAGGAAGTCATCAATAACGCGAAGGGCCGCGTCCCTGTAAAGACCGGCTTTCTTCAAGGCTCGATTCTCCCTGGCGGGATTCTCATCACCGACGACAACGTCGAAGCGATCATAGTCGCGAACGCGGAATACGCTTCCTATGTGGAGTGGGGAACGAAGCGCATGACAGCGCGGCCGTACCTCTCGCCGGCGCTCCTAGAGAACATCCGGACATTTGAGAAGGCCATGATTGCGGCGACCAAGCGAGCGGGGATATGAAAGAGGTCGAGCGAATCGTTTATGCGCGAATTGTGGCCGATAGCGGTACAGGAGGCATTTTGAACCTTTTAGGCGAAACCTTGCCCCTTTCCGGCGTTCCTGTACGGTTCCTACACGCCTATCAGGTCAAAGACCCGCCGTCGCCAGGACTCGTTTACTCAATCCTGTCGTCCGTGAAGGGAAGTATCCCGCGGCAGGTCCGCGAGGTCTTTGTCAGCTTCGAGATTTTTTCACAGGATTACGAAACGATCGGCTTCCGTCTTATGAGGCTGTTTGACGGCATTCAGCACGACCTCTCGGTTATTTCGGGAGGAGCGACCCAGATCGGAGGAGTGTCGTCGGTCTTCGATTTTGAGGGGCCGGACGGGTTCGACGAGCAACTCGCGGTACAAAAAAAGGATTTGCGCTTCCGGTTTTTCGCAACGGTCAAAGCGCAAGATCCAATCTAAGCAAGGAGGAAAGACATCATGTCAGGAGCTAATAACAACGCATACGCCGAATCTCGTCGGATGGTCCTCGGGGTGGGAGACATCTACCTCGACGGAGTTTTCGTCGGGAATTTAAAAGGCAAAGTCGAGCTTCATGTGAAGCGCGAATACGCCTATCAACGGGCCGGCAATAACATCGCCGATCAGAAAGCGGAGTCTACGAGCGAGGAAGTCACGCTCTCCGCCGAAGTCTGCGACCTCAAAGTCGCACAGCTTCGTCGAGCGTTCGGAATCACTCAGGCAATCGAGACGGCCGCGAAGACCGTCCAGAAGCGCGAAATCGTTAAGGTTGTCGCGTCCGGATCGGCCGTCACGCTGTCAGAAACGCCGGTCATCGATACGACGCATCCGTTCAAGGTCATGAGTCTCGATCGTAAAACGACTTATGTCACGACGACAGATTACACCGTCGCGACGACAAACTTCACTTACGTTTCCGGTGGAGCGATGACGGTCGGACAGTATGTCTCCGTCGAGTATTCCTTCTCGGATGCCGGCGCGAGCGCAATCGCGTTCGGTGGCGAGACGAAGACTCCATCGACGTTCCGGATGGATTATGTCGTCCGCGATGACACCGGTAAAGCGTGGCAGATCAGCTTCTTTAAGGCCCACGCCGACACGGACTTCAAGCTCGCGTTTGAAGACCGCGAGTCCGGAAACTTCGCGATGCACAACGTCGCGTTTCGAGCTCTCGTCGACATTACGAAGCCGGAAGGCGGGAATCTCTTCGAGATCGTGCAGGAAGACGCGGCCACCTGATTAACAGTCGGATGAACTCAGAACCACCGGTACAGCCGGCGGCAAAGAAGAAGGAGGACGAAGAGCCATGAGCCAATCGTCGCTAGAAAAAGAACTCAAAGAAGCGAACATTCCTATTAAGCGGGGCGTGAAAGTCCGTCCGGACGCAGAAAACGTCGGTGGTAATATGAAGAAGGCCGCGTCGGATATTTGGCTTTACCGATGGGCTAAAAACTCCTACAGGAACTATCCTCTCGTCATGCAATCAAAGGGCGTCGCGTACCTTCTCGACTCCGCGAAGGGCTTACCGGCGTTCATTGTCGGAGTCGGTCCGAGTCTTGACAGCTCGATCGCGGCGCTCAAGGAAGCTCGCGGCCGCTCAATCATCATTTCAACGGACGCGGCTTTCCGCGCTCTCCTCGCGAACGGAATCCGTCCGGACATCGTCTTTACGCTCGACTGTAAGCCCGATCAAAGTAAGCTCTGGGCCGACGTCCACCCTCACGATATCCCGATCCTCTTTAATACGTGCTCGCATCCGGACGCGATCGCTTCATGGACCGGACCGAAGCTCTTCTATAACCAGTTCCATCAATCGGATCAGCTCTCGGAGCTCATTCTCGGTCACGTCTACAGCCACATAGGACAGATACCGTCCGGAGCGACCGTCGGAAACATGGCGTTTCTTCTTAGCAAGGCGCTCGGCTGCTCCCCCGCGATCCTCGTCGGTATGGACTTCTGCTATGACCCGATCACGTCGGTCGGAAACGGGAACGGCGTCGGTTGGCGCTATCGAGCGCGAGACTACAAATGGTCTCAGGATACCGGCGAGTGGATCCCCGATGAGATCAAAACGCTTTACGACAATGACGATCGCGTCGCTCGGTCTTACGTTAAGGAATTCAAGGGCACGTCCTACCGGATGGACCCCGAACTCGCGTGGTATCACGAAGTCCTGCTCGGATTTATTTCGCATTGGAAGATTCCGACGATCAACACGTCGCCGGCCGGCGCGTTGAAGGACGTCGTCGCGACCATGTCGCTTACGGCCGCGATCGAGAAATTCTGTCCACCGGAAGCGACCGTCGTTCCGTTCCATCAGCTCATCCGTGAAATGGAGGCCGTGAAATGAACGAATGGCCTCCTTCAACGAAGCCGTTTCGCGCCAGCCCACCGGAAGGCGCTGTCGCGATCGCGCTCCCGATCCGCGATAACCTTCGTTTCTTCAAGCTCTGTTATCACTCGATCCTTGGGTTCACCGACTACCGTCACATGCTGACGATCGTCGATAACATGAGCGGTTGGGAGACGCGGCAATATCTCGAAAGCATTCGTCGCAATCATAATATCAACGTCCTCCAATTCCAGAAGGAGCATAACCTCGCGGCCGAGTGGAACCTCGCGATCCGCTTTATGTTCGCGTTCGCGTCGGTGAAATACGGCGTCGTCATGAAACCGACCGTCGTGTTCGAACCGTTTTGGCTGTCGGGAATGGTGAAGTCGATCGCACTTGAGCGCGTGGCGGCCGCCGTGCCGACTACGAACGGCGAGCCGGCCGACGTCCTCCTCTTCAATCGTCAAGCGTATGAAGAACTCGACGGATTCCGCGAGGACATCCCGAACCCGCTACAGGATTTCACCGAGCGCGTTACACGCCGGCAAGACGGCGTCGTCGTCCAATCCCACACCCTCGTACATCAATTTCAGATCAACGGATTCGATCCTAAGCGCGAGGAGCCGATAGCGGCCGCTCCGCAAGAGACCACGGAGGCTAAAGCATGACCCCGACACTTAAAGCAGGAGACACGAAGGAATTCAAAATCGGAGAGCAGACGCTTGTCGTCGAACCGCTCCCGCTCGGACGGCTCAAGAAAATCATCAAGATCATCGCAGACATCGGACAGAAGTTCGATAAAAAGGCGATCGCTGACGACCTGTTAACCGTCGTACCGGCGATGGTCGAAGGCTATATCGATCAGATGATCCCTCTCCTCTTCACGAAGGAGCGCCACCCGTTTTTAACGACGGAGTGGATCGACGATAACCTAACGGTCCCGATCATGAAAGAGATTCTCGTCACGGCGATCACGATCAACGGGTTAGGAGATTTTTTTCTAAAGACCGCCAAGGCTCCCGCGCCGGTGGCGGTGGAGGCAAGCGGGGACCGGACGACGGAGACATCATCGGAGAAATCTGGCTCTACCACTTCTTTGGAATCGCCTACGGATGGCGCCCTAAAGACGTAGACGAGCTGACGTGGCCGTTGATATCGAGTCTGTTGCGGAAGATTCAAGAGTACCCGCCCGTCGACTTCGTCGTGGCGGCCATGATTAAGAAAAACGCGCCGAAACCGATCGGAGACGCGCTCCGGAGCTCAGGGCTTCCGGTCCGCAAAGGAAGGGTGAAAAAGAGTGGCAACCTCAGCCGGTGAAGTAGAAGTAAAACTGACGCTCAATGCCGGTGACTTTAAAAAGGTCATGGGACAGAGTAAGGACGCGCTCCAAGACTTCTCGGGTGGTGCGAAAGCGTTTATCGGCGAGCTCGCCGGCATCTTCTCGTTTGCCGCGATCGCGGACTTCTTCAAGAAATCACTCGAAGCGTATTCCGAGCAAGAGGCCGCGATATCGAAGCTCACCCGCGCCCTTGAGAATCACGGGATCGCGTCCGAGTCGATGGTCAAGCACCTTGAGGATACCTCCGCGCACTTCGAACAGCTCACCGGCGTCGAAGACAACCTCATCACGTCCGCGCAGACCGTCCTCGTTAACTTCGGGCTACAGGGCGACGCGATGGATAAAGCGACGAAGGCCGCGCTCGATCTATCGGCCGCGACCGGTATCGACCTAAATAGCGCCGCGACTCTCCTCGGGAAAGCGTTCGAAGGAAACACCGGAACGCTGTCGCGGTACGGAATCCAAGTCAATAAGAACCTCGATCCGACTAAGAAATTCGCGAGCGTCCTACAGGAAGTAAACACGAAGTTCGGCGACGCTTCGACCGCGCAGGCCGGCACGTTCACGGGTCAAATGAAGCTCATGGGCGATGCGTTCAATCACCTCCAAGAAGCGATCGGGAAAATCATCGCCGGAGAAGGCGGCGGCATGATTAAGTGGATCACGGACCTCATCCAGAAAACGACTGACGCGCTCAACGTCATCGGAAACGCCCGCGCTCAATTTAACAGCCTAGGAGACTTCCTTAAGACCTTCGCTATATCGATCCTCGGAACAATCGTCCTCACGATCACCGGTCTCATTCAGAAAATCTTCGAGATGGAGTCGCACATTCCCGTCATCGGAAAATTGTACGGAATGCTCGCGTCTCAAATAAAGCAGACGAATAATTGGATCGAGGATCAGATCGCCGCGCTACAGACTCAAAAACTCATCTCAGCCGAAACGACCGGCGTTTTAGTGACGAACGAAGCGACGAAGGTCAAGGAATTCCATAACACCTATGTCCAATGGCAAGCGGTCACGGATCAGCAGAGCCAATACACGAAAGACAAGCTCGCCGAAGAAATGAAGCTCCGGAGCGAACAAGCCGCCGCGCTCAAGGCCGCGCAGATCGACTTCGCGAAGAACTTTGTTACGACGAGCGCGGATATGTGGACAGCCGTCGGAGGATTCGCGAATCACTTCACACAGGGACTTTCCGACGGACTCGCGGCCGCGCTCGTTCAAGGCAAGAGCTTCGGGGAAGCGATGAAAGCTCTCTGGCAAGACCTAGCGACGGAGATTATCTCTTGGATCATCAAAATGATTATCAAGATGCTCATCTTCCTCGCGCTCCGTGAAGCGGCCGAATCCTTCGGTCCTGTCGGCGCGGCCATTTCAAACGCGATGGGCGTCGTCGCGGGAGCCGGCGCTATTACTCACGCGGCGTCCGGAGGAACGATCACGGAGCCGTCCGTTATCACAGGACTCAGGAGCGGCAAACAGATCATGGCCGGCGAAGCCGGTCCGGAGACCATCTCTCCGCTTCACGCGACGGACGGCGGCGGTAGCGGTGGAGGAATCACCGTCAACATTTCAGGCCAGTTTATCGAAGGCGATCCGGCAAGCTGGCAAAAGCTCATCAATGAAAAGATCGTTCCGGCAATCCGTCGCTTCACGATGGCAACTCCGACGGGGCCGTTTACGAGGAGGAGGGGTGTCGCTTGAGTTACCGGATCAATGGGGGGATGTGGAACTCCCAACCCTGGAATGGGGCCGCGTTTCTCTTGACCATCGCATCACAAATGAAAGTCCTTTATAACCAAACGACCATCGCTCTTGATTGGGCCGGCGTCGACGGAGCGAATTATTATCAGGTCCAAGTCAGTCTCTTCCCAGACTTCCGGACGAACTTCGTCGACGTGAGCCATGACGAATCGGATTACAGTTTTACCGACGGACAGGCGAATAACCTCAAGCGATACTGGCGGTGGCGACCGTCGCGAGCGGCCGGCTCGGATTGGATCGAGCCTTGGTCCGAAGTCGGTTCGTATTGGCTCGATACCGGAGCGGACGACGAGATCGACGTTCCTCAGCACTATTGGACGATCTTCGATCCGGACGACGTCACGGACCTTTACTGGTTCGACCTTCCTCCGGTCTATACGATCGTTCCGGAAAACCTTTATCGCTTCCAAGACCGGAACCGGCTCGGAGAGCTCCTCTCGGAATTTCTGACGGTGAAGAATAACATTCAGCTCATGTTTACCGGATCGCAATTTATCGCCCACGCACAGCTCAATGAGTTCCGTCGCTTCCATAACACGAAGCGGACGTTCTTTCTGGCGACCTTTAAGATCGGAGAACGTGCGAGACCCATGCCGAATATCTGGAAGGTTGAATTTGTCCAAGACCCGACGTTTACCATGATCGCGGCCGGTCGTCCGGACCTTCTTCGTGGTAACGCAGTCATGACGGAGGTTTAATATGGCCGCTATTTTCCCTGGTGCAGTAGCCACACAGCTTCAACTATTGACGGCTCAAAACAATTCGATGGTCGTCCTCGACGTGAACGCCGACCTCGACGACGACGTCATAACTGTCGACGACGCTTCCGCGCTTCCGAACTCCGGATACATGACCTTCGTCGATACCGACGAGGTTATTTACTACACGGCCAAAACATCAAACACGCTGACCGGCGTCGTTCGTGGAGCGGACAGCACGACTCCCGCGACGCATCTCGCCGGCGTGGACCTTGAGCAACGGTGGAACGCGGACTATCACAATATCGTGACGCTTGAGCAGATCGCCGTCGAGCAATTCATTTCCGACAAGATCGGTCTCAGCACGACCCAGGTCATCGCGCCGGCAGGATCGAATACCGCGCCCGCGTGGACGACGCTCGGAGACCTCGACACCGGCATTTACCATAGCGGAGCGAACACGGTCGACGTCTCCACCGGTGGGACACGCGCCGCGACGGTTAACTCCTCGCAACAGCTCCTACTCTATAAGACATCGAATCAGATCATCGTCGGAACGACGAACACCACGACCGTTAGCTTTACGGCTCCGGCTTCTTCTCGGACCTATACGGTTCCGGACTCCGGAGTCTCATCGAATTTCCTCTTGAGCGGTTGGGCTCAGATTGTCAACGCCGATATTTCAGCATCGGCCGCGATCGTCTATTCTAAGCTCGCGCTAACAGGCGCGATCCTTAACGCGGACCTCGCGGGATCGATCGCTTACTCAAAACTCTCATTGACGGGAGCTATTTTAAACGCGGACCTCGCGGGATCGATCGCCTATTCGAAGCTCGTCCTTACGACCTCGATTGTCAACGGTGATATATCCGCGTCGGCCGCTATCGCTCGGAGTAAACTCGCGGCGCTAACGGCGTCTCGCCTCATGGTCACCGACGGCTCCGGCTTCGATACGGTAAGCTCCGTCACAACAACAGAGGCCGGATACTTGTCGGGTGTCACATCGGCAATTCAGACTCAATTCACCGCAAAGGCGTCGCTCGTTGGAGATACCTTTACCGGCGACGTCATCATGGACAACCAGAAGGGAATTAAATTCCGTGAGGGATCCGGCGGCGGCACGAACTTCGCCAAGATCCAAGCGCCGGCGACTCTTGCGGGAGATTACACGCTGACCCTTCCTGTCGATGACGGAACTAGCGGCCAGGTGCTTTCGACAGACGGTTCCGGAGTCCTTTCATGGGCAGACGTCGCGGCGGGGACCAATGCGACAACAAACCTCCTCGATAACGGTGGGTTTGAAATTTGGCAGAGAGGAACGAGTTTCAGTGCTCCCGCGAGCACCGCCTATACGGCTGATCGCTGGAAAGTCAGTACAACCGAAGCGGCAAATGTAACCGTAACGAAGGAAACAACCACGATTGACGGCGTCGGATTGGCCTCTATGAAAGTGGTGAACACGTCGACAGGAGCTTCTAAAACCTGGTCCGTCTATCAGCTCATCGAAAATTACGCGGATTATCGAGGGAAAGCAATTACAGTGTCAATAAGAGTAAAAACCAGCGTCGCCAGTGCCGTCAAAATTGGAATAGACGACGGCGTGGCCACGTCATATTCGTCCTTTCACACGGGCGGCGGCGGTTGGGAAACACTCACGGCGTCGTTGACCGTCAATGCGGCAACAACCTCGCTCTATGTTTCCGTAGGCATGATCTTCGTAGGGGATAAAAAAGATGGGACCTATTATTGGGACTCCGCGATGCTCGTCTTTGGATCGACAGCGTCCACTTTTTATTCAGTAAGTCCTGCCAACGATTTGTTGCGTTGTCAGCGGTTCTTCCAGGTCTACGGAGGAGTGACTCAGGACACCATGCTCTGTACCGGCCAGAATTACACCACCGTCAACAATACCTACTATATGCAGTTGGTTGTGCCCATGAGGGTCATCCCTACACTTACCGTCAATAATGCGACGAACTTCGTTACCACCTCGGCCGCGTTTGGGAATATATCCATGACCGCTCTTGCGATTGGATCGACATTCCACACGACGGAAATTTGTTTAAACGGGACGGTGGCGGCGGGCCTCGTCGCAGGCAATGTCACCATGCTTTACAGCAACAACGACAACGCCTCTCTCTATTTAACAGCGGATTTATAAGGAGGAGTGTATGTATCGAAAAGTAAGAGGCCGCGAAGGTGTTGTCATCCCCAACGTGATTCAACGGATCGCAGACACCGCGTACATCCCGATGGATGAAGGAAACGTCGATTGGGTGGAATATCAGAAGTGGCTTGCCGAAGGCAACACGCCGGAAGAGCCAGAAAGCTAAAACCCAGATGCCCGACAAGGGCTAAAGAGGAGACACCATGCAAAAAAGAATCAATGGACTCGACGAGAAAATGCTGTCTTTGGTCGGTGACGATGCCGACGAATCAAAGGACATGCCGACGCGCCGCGCGATCCTACGGATGATCGGGAACGTGAAAGCCGACAGCGCGGACGAAGCGCGGCGGACAACGAGGATCGTTGGGAAGCTCAGAGAAAAAACTCTCCTGGATCTCATCCTTGAAAGCGACGACCTGAACTTTATGCTCAAAAAATTCGAGGGCAATCAGATGGGTCTCGTCGCGTGGATGCAGGGTCAAATCATCGAGATCATCGAATCGGCCGAGAAGTACGACCCTAAATAAATGGTCTCCACCGCCTTCCAAACGGAGATGGCGCGGAAGCGGGGGTCCGCTCCGCGCACGAAGATCGAGTTTATCGACAAGCTCGGGAACGTCACCGACGTCAGCGATTACTACCTTCACGGAGCACAGCTCCAACAGGTTCGCGAGCGGGCTCCGGATGAAATCCAAGCCGGTCAGTTCGACGTCGTGCTCCGGAACGATGACGACTTCTTCTCGGAGTTCGTGGCGACGTCGCTCCTTTTCGAGCTCGATTACCACGGCGCGAAGATTCGCATCTCCGAAGGCTATCTCCTTCCGGACGGAACGCTCGAATATGAACCGCAAGGCGTCGGATTCATCGATCAGATCATCGCGGACCCGCGAGTCTCGCAAGTAACGCTTCGCTGTCGCGACCTTCTATGGCGCGTGATGGATCAGAAAATCCACCCGCGACCGGAGGTCGAGGTCGCTATCCCAGACGGAGGGAACGTCGGCGACGGCGACCTCTCCGGACTCGCGAAGCTCGCCTTTAAAAGCGTCAATGAAGATTGGGTCGTTACCTGTACGCTCGGGGGCGCGGACGGAGTCGCGACGTTCTCGGTCGTGGGGTCTGTCTCCGGATCGGCCGGCACAGCGACAAGCGGAACGGAGTTAATTTCTACTTCGAAAGGTATCCGTCTAACGCTCCGAGGTGGATCCACGAATTGGGTCATCGGCGACAAGTTCACCTTCTCATTCAAACAGCATCCGGAATGGTCTAGTCTAAACGCCGGCAAAATCATTTGGTCTATCCTCACCGGCTATCGGTGGGACACGAACGTACAAGAAAACTTCCACGACCTCGTCTTTGATTTTGACCATACGCAGAGCTCCGCGAATGTCGACCTTGACTATGAATCGTTCTCGACAGCGATCGCGGCGATCGACACGATCGGCGTCTTCTCGCTGAAAGGCTTCGCGTCTTACGACACGGACGCCGTCGAGTTCATTCAATCGCTCATCCTCATGTTCCTCGGCTCTCTCTTCACAGGGAATGACGGCCGTATTAAGCTGACGACTTATATCCCCGCGTTCACACCGTCTTACGTGAGCTTCACGGACGCCGACAAGATCACGCTCCTCGGCTATCAGCGATCTATCGACGAGGTCATTAACTACGTGACCGTCGACTTCAAAGGCTCGAATACGTGGCCTTGGTCCGACGAGTCGGTCGACCTCGACGGTCATTTCGTGGATTCAAACACGGACTCGATTACAAAATACGAGAAGCTCGCGCAGGGATTCTCAATTCCTTGGTTCTCGACGTCGGGCGATCACGTCCAAGACTTCGCATCGAAACTCCTCGCGAAGTATTCCGAGCCCCCGCTCAATATCGATTTTACAACCGGCCTCGATGCGCTCCTCACGCAGATCGGAGACCGCGTCAAAGTCACCGATACGAAGTACGGATTTACCGACATCATCGGAGAAATTATCCAGATCACGAAACAATTCGACATGAATCCCGCTTCGGTCTCGATCCGAGTCCGACAGGATGCGACGTCGAACACCGTCGTCGGCGCGATCGGTTCGGAGGTTGACGAGGGCGACGGCGAGTCGCCTCAGTCAGACGATTACGATACCGCGACGACAGGCGATAAGAATTTCGCCTATGCCGGCGACGAAGGGTCCGGAGGTCTTCCGGACTACACGATGTTCTAATTTATGGGATACCTCGACCTTGTAGGTGGATTCGCGTACAAAGACCCTGTCTTCCGAGCGAAGCTCGACGCGCTCGGGGAGAACGACGCCTATCTGAAAGCGAACGGATGGCAGACGAGCACGAAGGCCGTCTTCTTCCAAGCGTCCGCGCCGACAGGGTGGACGAAGGACACCGGCAATAACGGGAAGTCTCTCCGCGTCGTCTCGGGCGTCTCCGGAGGAAGCACCGGAGGAAGCCAAGACATTTCGACAGCGATCGCGCTCGCGCACACCGCGCACAGCATCACGTCGGAAGCCGATCACACTCACGGACCGGCATCGAGCCATTCGCACGACTTCGCGATCGCGGCTCCAAACAATCGAAGCGGCAACGTCGGGATATTGATCGGAAGCGGGAACGTCTCGGTCCGGACGGCCGGCACAAGCGGAGCGACGACGCAGAACGCCTTACAGCCCGTCCTCGACAGCTTTACGCCAGGTCTCGGCGATACCTATGACGCATCGAGCTCGGCCGGCGCTCACACTCACGGGAACGCCACGACGACGGCCGCGCTGACGGACCTCAGCTTTAAATATGTCGACGTGCTCGTCTGTACGAAGGACACGTCGTCCGGATACGTCGACATGACGACGGCGTTCGTTTCCGGAGACAAGATCACTTACCAAGACCTCGACAAGCTCGCGGAGAACGACAAATTTAATTATTTGAGGCTGACGCCGAGCGGAACGATCATGCCGTTCGGCCAGGTCTCGGCTCCTACCGGATGGACGAAGGAAACGACCCACGATGACAAGGCGCTCCGCGTCGTAAGCGGAACGGGCGGCGGTAACGGTGGATCCACTGGCTTCGGGAGCTCGGTCAGTCTCACGCACAACCACACCACGTCATCGGACGGAAACCACACGCACACGATGGGGAATCACCGTCACCGAATCCGAGCGCAAGCGCATAGCTCGATGGCGTCGGGGAATGACGGCGGCTATGTCTCCTATGACGGAAGCGATCAGCTTGTCGCGACGGGCGGCGGCGCGGCGACGCTGACCTGTATTAAAGGTCAGACCGCGAACGACGGCGGCGGCGGGACGCTGACGACTCTCTTCGGTGTCACGCACACGCACACGATCGGAAGCAGTTTGAGCTCGCTACAGATGGCTTACCTCGACGTCGTTCTTTGCTCGAAGGATTCGAGCGGGAGCTCTTCGGTCTATACCGATATGTCGGCGGTCTGGGTGAATAAACTCCTCGTCAGTAAACAGCGCCTTAACAAGATGGGCGCGAACGACGATTACACTCGTTACCACACCGTCGAGGGAGCATCGAAAACCTTTTTCTATATGGCGTCGCCACCTACCGGATGGACAAAGATTCTCACGCAAGACGATAAAGCTCTCCGCGTGGTGACCGGCACTTCCGGAGGGACGACCGGAGGAAGCCAATCAATATCAAGTCCGATCGTCATCGCGCACACTCACACTATTTCGAGCGTCACTCATTCCCACGTTACGCCGGCGCACGTTCATAACCTCGACACCTATTCCGAGTCAGGAGCAGGCGCGGCCGCAGGGCTCATCATTACGTCGTCGGCTTCGATTCAAGGCTTGTTTGAATCGAACTCGGCCGCGACCGAAGCGTTCACGGCAAAACGATTTAGTAAGAGCGACGGTGGAGGATCGACAGACGCCTTTTCGCACAATCACGGCGGCACGACCGGAAGTCTTCTCACGAACCTCACGCTCGCGTATCAGGACGTCATTTACTGCTCGAAGGATTGACGATGCTCGATGACCATCAATTAGCGTGGCTGAAAGAGTTCCTCAACGGTCTCGCCGTTACTGACGCGGATAAAGTGTCCGTCGCGGAGATCCACGAAACCATGAAGGCTCTTTTCGTCATCCTCAAAATTTCAAAGCACATGATTAACCGGCCACCGGCCGTTTACTCTCCGAACAGTCGGAAGGGACAGCTCCAAGAGGCGATTAAGCCCTTCTATAAATTCCCGTTAAAGGAGCTCGAATGATTGACCCTGCAACCAAAACCGCTTGGGCCTGTCCGTTAAACGGCAAGCTCTGCGTCGAAGGAACTCGCGAAGATTTTCCGAAGAACGAAGTCGGCGGTCTCGTCAAATGTCGGTGGTGGCAACACGTTCAAGGCAAAGACCCACAGTCCGAGAAGTTCATCGATCAATGGGATTGTGCGGTCGCGTGGATGCCGACGATCGGTCTTGAAGGCTCTCAGCAGAGCCGGCAATGCGGCGCGTCCGTCGACAAGGTCGCGAATCAGGTCGTCGAAGTGAAGAGCGCAATTTCCGCGATGAGCGGCGCGATCAAGGTCGCCGCGGCCGGCATTTCTCAAGCGATCGAGGCCGGCGCCCTAACCGTGATGCTTCCTTCGCCGGCAACGGAACCGGAACACAACGGCCACGAAACGAGAGAACTTAAAGAGGGAGAAACACCACATGAAAATTAAATCGATCCTAGTCGCGGCCGTTGTTTGCACCGCTTGTCTCGAATGGACTCGTCTCTCCGGCACAGTCAAGAGCGTCGATCAAACACAGTCGACGATAACGATTCAGAATAAAGAAGGAGACCTCTTGACGGTCCCGATCGATTACCAAGTCACGATCATGGAGAAGCACGACGAGCTCCGGAGCATGAAGACCGTTCGTCTCGACGAGAAGGTCGTCCTCACGCGGATACGCTCCGATAAACCCAAAGAGGATTACGAAGGTATGGCACAGCCCGAACCTTCACAGCATGGTCAATGAGGAATCGAACTACAGACGAATAGAGGACGAGAAATGGCGAGAAAGCGTATCGACTCGACTCGTCTCTCTGACGGACAGCGAAGTCACGCAGAACGACCGGCTCGACGAGGTAGACGGCGAGATTCACACGATCAGGGAAATGCTCGAAGGACGGCCGAGCGACCGAGACGACAATGGAATCAAGGGCGACCTGCACGACCTGTCGGTGGGCGTAAGCGAGCTCCGTCGTCTTATGATGCCGGACCATCTCGGGCAGGGCGGGATTCTCATCCGGTTAAAGGCGCTCGAAAAGAAAGCGGGGATCGAAGAGCACGACCTCGACAATCGATGGAAGTTCAAGACGGCCGTCGCCGTTGCCATTGTCTCAGCGATCGCGCTCGTACTCACGAATCTCGACCGCATCGAGCCGCCATTGAAAAAATTATTCAAAGCGCAAACCGAGGAATCACGGCCGCTAAAGAAGCGTTCGGGGAAGACGAGTAAACGCCGGCCGAAAGCGGTCGCGACGCCAACGGAGGCGACCGACAATGGAGCCAGTAACCAGGAAATGCCCGACGGACGGAGCGGCGATGGTAGTCACTCAGAATGAGGCGATGGGAATTCAATTTGTCTGTCCGGTATGTGGGATAGGAAAGAGGCACGACGAATTTAAGGACGAACCAATAGGGGGACCGGATGACTCCAAAACTGACTGACTTCTTCGCGAAGATTAGAGCGGACGCGCTCAAGATCGAATCTGAAACGGGGATACCTTGGATATTTGCGGCGACTCAATCCGCGCACGAATCCGGATGCGGTCTCTCTAAGCTGACCGTGACCGCGAACAACCTCTTCGGCTTTACGGCGAATCCGGCATGGATGGCCGCGAACTCTCCGACGGTGAAATTTATTACTCGCGAGTGCTCTCCTAAACCGCCCGAGCAGATTCGTTATTGGGAATTCGAGGGCGATGTTTTTGAGAAGCACAAAACGGCGACGGGCGGGTCAGAGCTCCAAGTGTGGCGATACTTCCGGAAATATGAGACGTGGGAAGCAAGCCTCCGCGATTGGGCCGCTCACCTCGCCACGCCGCGATACGCGAAGGCTCTCGCGGCCGCGAAGACCGGCGACTTCGAAGGATTCGCGAAGGGCTTACAGGAAGGCGGTTACGCGACGGATCCAAGATACGCGGTCCAGCTCGTCGCGCTTCACTCCTCGCTAGAGGGGATCGCTTAGGTGACCCCGGTCTTCCGTTCGTGGGGCGATCGCTTCCGGTACGGAGCCGGCCGCTTTCTCTCGGTCCTGTTTTTGCAGGACTCGCGGAAGGTCGGCTTCGGGATGTGGGTCTTCATTACGGCGACCGTCTTGATCGTCATTCATCGCATCGATGGGAACCAATGGATAACGTGCGTCGGAATGTCGACCGTCCTTATCGGCGGCGGTACGCTCGGAGACAAGTGGCTCGGGAAAAAGGAGGACAAGGTTGCTCCAAGCGATCCTAGCTCTTAATCCTCTGACGAAGAACCACGTCATTGTTTTTCTGCTGACAGCGAACGTCCTCGCGATTTCGTTCGTCATGGTCTCGCGCAACGAAATGAAGAAGACTCTCTCGATGTACGAGCATCCGGCCGTCATTGAGAAGACCGCGATCAAGCGCGTCGCCGGTCCGGTCCGGATCGTCGAGCACGTCGTCGAGAAACCAGGCGGCGAGCGCGTTATCGAGCGGACCATCTATAAGGACGCGGTCGTCACCACGAAGGACAGCGCGAGCAGTTCAATACCGGTCGCTCCGATGGGGAGCTCCTCTCGCTATCTCGCGGGCGCGTCCTGGGAAACCTCGATCGAGAACCCGAAAAACGTCACGGCGTGGGCCGGCTATTCCTTCGGCCGGCTTGATCTTCTTGGCGGCGTCGGTTTAAAACAAGGCGATATTTCGGGTCATTTAATGGTAGTCACTCGATGGGGCAAATAGGGTCTTGCTTCTCCTTCAAAGCCGGTGCTAGAATCCGATTGCTCGGGTTAGCCTCCGAGGTTGTATCTCGCGAACAAAAGTATCAAAGAAAGCGGAGCCGCTCTTCGACCTTCCCTCGAATTGCGGC
>Ga0315281_10007181_pt1 | contig 15734 bp, 11 predicted proteins | sample YL17G07_0_MG_FD_204540 | JGI IMG/M metagenome (GOLD analysis project Ga0315281, IMG submission 204540) | Sediment microbial communities from Yellowstone Lake, YNP, Wyoming, USA - YL17G07_0 | ecosystem: Environmental > Aquatic > Freshwater > Lake > Sediment | place: USA: Wyoming | collected... | reverse complement strand
AAGCGGGGATTGCGAGGATTATTCGATACTGGCCGCGGCGCTCTTCGAACTGGTCGGGGTAGATGCGGCGGTCGCCTTCTTCGATGATGCGGACTTGAACGGCCATGCCATGACGCTCGTTCATCTCGACGACCTTGGACAATACGACTATGTTTACTCGCCAGATCTGACGAGCCTGGGTCTGTCAGCTGGCACATGGATAACAATCGAGCCGCAATCTGTCATCACCGAGCAGTCCGGGTCGTGGTTCGCCCAGTGGTATCTTGAAGTCGCCGCTGAAACCTAAAGAGAACAGCTCTTGGTCCGTCTTGAGACCGGGGTTCCCTGGGGCGAGCAGCGAAGGCCACGATACTGTACACATACGTGCATTGGCGGCATAGCTGGCTCGGGCGCCCAGAAAAGAGTAAGTACCAAAAAGACGTTCCGTGATTCGGCCAAACCAACATTGGCATTTCAGCGAATGGGGGAACTTTGAAGGACACGGACCGAAATCTACGGTCCTCTTGTTACTAATAGGGTTCTATCGCGCGCTTGTCCTCCGGCATCTTGGGTCCCGTCAGGCGGACAAGAAAGAGGTCTGGCCCTGAAAGGAGGAAAAGTCATGGACAGGATAGTTGTGGGGGCGAAAGACGGGCGATCGTGTGGCTTTGTGAAAGACCGGGCTTTGGACCGGTACAGGTTGCTCAGCAAATGGCTGGCAATGGTTTGGATCCTGGTTATGGCTCTGGTTGTCATTTCACCAGGAGTACTAGCGTTGGAGTACAACAAGTCAATCGATGTGACAATCGCGTATGACCTTACATATCCAGAAGCCGCGTTTGGACCTTACACGTTGGATGAAGGGCAAATTGTGACACTCGATCTGACTGTCTCGTCCGGGTTCGCCCAGAACTTCTACTTCCTGACTGATAGCAACTACGTTCTGTACAGACAGGACGTCAATGTCGCTTTCATAGACGAGCTCTCCGAGAAGAGCGTGATGAAGCTCCAAGCCTCCTGGGTGGTCGAGGCGGATGGAGAGTACTATCTCGTAATACAGAATTCGTTGGGCCCAAGCATGTATTCGGATTCGACTATACACGGAACCATGAAGGCCGTCTATCCATCCGATACGAGCTGGGCGTTGATTGCTGGAATAGGAGTCGCAATCGCTGCCGCGGTGATCGTTGTTGTGGTCTTCCTGGTCGTGAAGAAGAAACCGAAGGGAGCCGCCGAGCAGCAGACCGGCGTCCCTGTTCCTGTTTACGCACCACCTCCAGCTGAGATGCCTCCGCAACAGGGCGCCTATGCGCAGACACAAGCACCAGCATACTCTCCACCTCCGACTGTGGCTCCGCCAATGACTTACTACCAACCTCCGGCACAGGCGCCGCCTCAGGCGAGAGCGGCGGCGATGCCGAGTGGGCCGAGGGTCTGCCGGTCATGCGGAAGGACAGTCGCGGACGCCTCCATGAGATTCTGTCCGAACTGCGGAGCGAATATGGGGTGACCGTAGTGACATCTGGGAATAGCCGCCGAGCCCCTGGGACTAGAGTATGGCTTGCTTCGGCGGCGGTCCCTATCATGTTCGTCGGACTTCTTTCGGATTGGTAGGAGTTGATCAGGTGAAGTGTGCAAACTGTGGATCGGAAAACCCTGAAGGAGCCAGATTCTGTGGCTACTGCGGTGCTGATGCAGCGGTATCTTTGCAGAGAGCCGCTGGTCCTGCGCAGAGATCGTGTGTCGAGTGCGGCCGGAGCATCGGCTGGGAAACGAACGTCTGCCCGCACTGTGGTCACGACTATCGAACACGCGGCGTTACTCCAACCGCCACGCCTGGCGTCCGAAACTGCGTGGGGTGCGGCCGGTCGATAGCTTGGGACTATAATGTGTGTCCACATTGCGGCCACGATTTTCAAATGAAAGTTCCCGTGGGCCAGAAAGGGCAGGCGGTGACAGGTGGGATCCTCATCTTGATTGGTGGCGTATTGAGTGTAGTTGCTGACATAGCGATAGCGACTGCGTACTGGGTAGAGCCCGTGCTAGTGGTCGCGTTGATAGGCATTGCAGTGGTAGCCATCATCGGTGGCTCGTTCGCGATTGCGCGCAAATCGTATCCTATGGCCCTTGTCGGTGCGGTCTTCTCTTTGATTGGACCCGGCTTCTTCCTGGGAATTCCAGGGTTGATACTCATCGCGATGTCAAAGAACGAGTTCACGTGAAGCACTCCCGTCTTGTGCGAGGTATTCGAGTGGATGGCACCCGGTTAGAAACAGGCCCTTAGAACGAAAGTGGGGTAGGCCGGATTTGAACCGACGGTCACGTGGTCCCGAACCACGGATCATACCAAGCTAGACCACTACCCCATGGCGTCGGACGAATGAGGGATAGCGAGGCTTGATATAAAGGCTAGTGCAAATGCGAGACCTGAGCTTACGAAGGGCGTTTCTGTATTCAGCAGAACCCTTTTGCGGAGCGTCGCATGGAGGTCTCAAAAACGAGCGGAAACCGAGTCCTCTGTGTTAGCCAGCATCAATCGTCTATTGCCGTAACGTGATTACGACAACTATAAGTAGCGCGGAAATTCTTTTGCGCTCATGCGGGACCAAGTGAGGGAGAAGATCGCAGGGGAGATTTGTCTCTCCGACGAGCCCGGCAAGACCATCAGGAAATGGAGGGAGCAGTTCAAGATCTCGCAACAGGAGCTCTCTCGTCATCTCGGTGTGTCCCCTTCGGTCATCAGCGACTACGAAGCGGGCAGAAGGAAATCCCCGGGGATCGTGACCGTCCGGAAGATCGTCGACGCGTTTCTCGAGATAGACGAGAAGACCGGAAGCAACATCCTAAAACAGTACTCACTCGCTGCAAAAACGGATTCGATTATCTCGATCAAGGAATTCGCCGTTGAGGTGCTGGCGTCTGACCTGGTCGCCAAGATCCAAGGGGAGAATCTCACGCCCGCGATGTCCTTGGAGAAACACATCCACGGCTACACTGTGATAGATAGCGTGAGGGCGATCACATCGTTGAGTTCATTCGATTATCTCAAGATCTACGGATGGAGCAGCCAGAGAGCGCTCATCTTCACGGGCGTCAGGTTCGGCAGGTCTCCGATGATTGCCATCCGTGCGCATCCGCTGAAGCCCGCGCTCGTCGTCTACCAGAAACCTGAGCAAGTCGATGAGCTCGCGATAAGGCTCGCCGAGTTGGAGGGCATACCGCTCGTGAGGACGCAGCTGGCAGTGGCGGACCTTGTCGACAGTCTTCAATCGCTGGGTTAGAGGGAGTGGATTCGACCATGAAAGTCGGAATAGTCAGCTACGGAGCATATGTGCCACGGTATAGGATCACGCCGGAAGAGATCGGGAAAGTCTGGGGCGTCGATGGCAAGGCGATGAGCAAGGGTCTGATGATCAACTGCAAGTCAGTGCCTTCGCCGGACGAGGACACGATAACGATAGCCATCGAAGCTGCCAGGAACATGATGAAGCGCTGCGAAGTGAACCCGAAGGACATCGGAGCAATATACGTCGGGTCGGAATCCCACCCTTATGCGGTCAAGCCATCGGGAACGATCGTTGCGGAAGCGATCGAAGCGTCGCCGCACCTGACGGTTGCAGATTTCGAGTTCGCCTGCAAGGCTGGGACCGCCGCCATCCAGACATGCATGGGCATGGTTGGAGCTGGCATGGTGAAGTACGGCGTGGCGATAGGAGCTGACACTTCCCAGGGCGCTCCTGGGGACGCCCTCGAATTCTCCGCGTCTGCCGGAGGGGCGGCTTTCCTGATCGGGTCGGAGAAGATCATAGCCACGATCGAACACACATATTCCTACACGACCGACACGCCTGACTTCTGGAGGCGCGAGGGCGAGATGTATCCTAGGCACGGAGGCAGATTCACCGGTGAACCTGCTTATTTCAAGCATATCACGAGCGGTGCGAAAGGATTGATGGCTAAGACCGGGCTCAAAGCGGGGGATTACACATATGCGGTTTTCCACCAGCCAAACGGGAAGTTCCCGACAAGGGTGGCGAAGCAGCTGGGGTTCACCGATGAGCAGGTCAAGACTGGACTCCTGGCACCGATGATCGGAAATACCTATTCCGGGGCAGTGCCGCTGGGGCTCGCGGCCATTCTCGACGAGGCAAAGCCAGGGGACAAGATATTCGCTGTCGCCTATGGGTCAGGTGCTGGCTCGGATGCGTTCGACATCACCGTGACGAACGAGATGGACGGTTTCCAAAGGCATAAGGCACCGACCGTCCAGGAACTGCTCACCAACCTGAAGTTCCTGGACTATGCCACATATGCGAAATACAGGGGCAAGATCCATCTGGGGAGTGAGTGAGATGCGGAGAGTCGCGATCATAGGCATCGGGGATACCGAGTTCGGGGAGCTGTGGGACATGTCCTTCAGGGACATAGGTATCCAAGCGGGGCTCGCGGCGGTCGCCGATGCGAACATCAATGCGGATCAGATCGACGCCCTGTACGTGGGAAACATGGGCGCTGGGCGGTTCATAGAGCAAGAGCACATCGGTGCCCTGATAGCAGATTATGCTGGTCTCGCGAGAGACCACATCCCTGCGACCAGGGTGGAAGCTGCTGGCGCGTCCGGTGGACTTGCACTGAGGCAGGGCTTCCAGGCTGTCGCGTCCGAACTACATGACATAGTGGTGGTCGGAGGTGCCGAGAAGATGATGGACGTGAGTGATGTGGAATCCGCAATGATACAGTCATCGGCCGCGGATCAGGAATGGGAGACTATCCTCGGGGCGACCTTCCCCGCTTTGCACGCGCTCATCGCGAAGAGGCACATGCACGAACACGGCACGACCCGTGAACAACTGGCAGATGTCGCGGTCAAGAACCACAAGAACGGTTCCCTGAATCCCAAGGCACAGTTCCAGCGCGAGATCAAGCGGGAGACGGTCCTATCGTCTCCCATGGTATCCTCTCCGCTGAGAGTATTCGACTGTGCTCCGAGCTCGGATGGTGCCGCAGCCGTCGTACTTTGCCCTCTGGACATAGCCAAGAAGTTCACGGAGGTGCCGATTGAGATCATTGGTTCGGGCCAGGCGAGCGATACCCTCGCACTGCACCACAGAAAGGACATCTGCACGATGGAGGCCACGAAGGTCGCCGCAAGGAGGGCCTTCGACATGGCCAAACTGACGACCAAGGATGTCGACGTCGCAGAGGTCCATGACAACTTCACGATCAGCGAGATACTCGCGATCGAGGACCTGGGGTTCTTCAAGAAGGGCGAAGGTGGGAGGGCCACTGAGGCGGGTCTCACCTCCCTTGAGGGGGAGATTGCGGTCAACACCTCAGGCGGCCTGAAGGCGAGGGGTGACCCGATCGGAGCAACGGGCCTGGCTCAGGCCGTAGAGATAGTCGCGCAGCTCAGAGGAAAAGCCGGCAAGAGGCAGGTCAAGGACGCGGCCGTCGGGCTCGCTCACAACGTCGGCGGAACGGGCGCGACGGTGGTCGTGCATCTTTTCAGGAGGGCTTGAGATGGCTACTGCGCCCAGATTCTGGCGGGAGAACCCGAGCAGGTACAACCTCATGGGGTTCAAGTGCAACAACTGCGGTAAGACGTATTTCCCTCCAAGGGAAATCTGCCCGGTCTGCCACAGGAAGAGTGTCGGCAAGATCGAGGAGGTCAAGCTGAAGGGAACCGGCAAGGTATACTCCGTGACCGAGGTCCAGGACACTCTGGATGAGTTGGCGATGATGAAGCCCTATCTCGTGGCGATAGTCGAGATGGACGAGGGCCCCAAGCTCACAGGTCAGGTCATAGACTGCGAGGCCTGCGATGTCACGATAGGAACGCCAGTTAGGGTTGCTCTCCGCAAGTTGAGCGAAGAGGGCTCGGCTGGTATCATCCATTACGGATACAAGTTCGTACCCGTGAAGGATTCGACTGGGAAGACTCCTTAAGATGAAGCATCAACTTCAGGTAGGCCTAGCGGGATACACGGGCACGGCGGGCTCAAAATGCCAAAACAGAAGAGTGCTTCAGAAGTCATCGTCCAAATAGATGGAAACAGTCTCACGATGGAGAAGGTCATCCGCGTCGCCAGGGAAGGGGCGAAAGTCCGACTGGCAGAAGCGGCGAGGGCGCGCATGGCTGAGTCCAGAAGAGCCCTTGAGAAGCTGGTCAAGAGCGGCCGGACGGTCTACGCCGTGAACACCGGTGTCGGCGAACTCGTTCACGTCGCGATACCTGCTAAAGAGCTCAAGTCGCTGCAGGTGAACCTGCTGAGGAGCCATGCCTGTGGGGTGGGGGAGAAGTATCCGACCGAAGTGGTACGAGCGATGATGCTTCTGAGGGCGAACGCTCTCGCGAAGGGCTACTCCGGCGTGAGACCCGATATCGTTCAGATGCTCGTCGACATGATCAATTCAAAGGTCCATCCAGCCGTGCCAAGGCAAGGGTCCGTCGGAGCCAGCGGGGACCTTGTCATGCTCGCGCACCTCGGATTGGTGATGATAGGCGAAGGCGAAGCGGACGCGGGGCGAGGCCCTGAACCGGGTGCGAAGGCCCTGAGCCGCCGGAGACTCACACCCATCTCCCTGGAACCGAAGGAGGCGATCTCCATAATGAACGGTACTCAAGCCATGGGAGCGCTTGGGATCCTTGCTCTCAATGACGCGGCGGTCCTCGCCGACAATGCCCAGATCGCTGCGGCGATGTCCCTAGAGGCGCTGAAGGGGACATCATCGGCATTCGACCCGCGGATCTCCAACGTCAGGCCTCACAAGGGCCAGGTGCGGGTTGCGAGGAACATGCTGACGCTCTTGGATGGGAGCGAGATCATGGAGTCCCACCACGACTGCCCGAAGGTGCAGGACGCTTACACGCTCCGATGCATCCCACAGGTCCTTGGTGCGAGCCTCGACGCTATCTGGTACGGCGAGGACGTGCTTGATGTTGAGATGAATTCCGCCACCGACAACCCTCTATTCTTTCCAGAGGACGGGATGGTCATCTCGGGAGGGAACTTCCATGGCCAGCCGCTAGCGCTGGCGATGGACTTCCTTGGCCTTGCAGCGCATGAGATCGGCAGCTTCTCCGAAAGGAGGATCGCCCGGCTAGTTGACGACAAGTTGAGCGGATTGCCCGCCTTCCTGACAAGACACGGCGGCGTCAGCTCGGGACTGATGGTGCCACAATACGTCGCGGCATCCTTGGTGTCTGAGAACAAGGTCCTGGTCCACCCAGCCTCTGCTGATTCCATTCCCACGAGCGCCAACCAGGAGGACCACAACAGTATGGGGACCATCGCCGCGTGGAAGGCCAGGCAGATAGTTGAGAACGTGAGATGCGTTGTGGCGATCGAGATGATCACCGCCGCGCAGGGTCTCGATTTCATACCGCTGAGTTCGAGCCCAGCAGTGGAGAAGGTCAGGGCGGTGCTTCGCAAGGAAATACCGTCTCTGGAGGAGGATAGGTCGATTTCCAAGGAGATCGAGAGGGTCGCAGAGATGATCTCCCAGGGGGCCTTCGTCGAAGCTGCCGAGAATGCGTGCGGATTCCAGCGGACATGACGTCGCAGGTATTTTCAATCCCCTGGAGACTACCCGACCACATCGATTGAGGCGGTACTTTGGAAGACCTCGCCGAGTTTACAATAGAACACGCGCTCAAGTTGGGCGCAGAATTCGCGGACTTGCGGATGGAATCAACGACAGGAACAAACATCCTCATCATGGACGGGAAGACTCGCACCCTCAACTCTGAACGGGAGGCCGGATGCGGAATCCGGGCTTTCGTGGGAGGGACCTGGGGGTTCGTGGCGACAAGCGTTCTAACGAAGGCCTCTTTGAGGTCAGCTGCGGCCTCCGCTGTCAAGATGGCAAAGGCGGCAAGGGTCAAGGCGAAGATCCAATTCGAGCTGGAACCTGGGACAGCGATGGTCGCGACTGAGGAGTACAAGTGCAAGGAGAAGCCAGCCGACATCACCACTGAGGAGAAGGTTTCATTCGCATTGGGGTTGGACGGATCGGCGAAATCCTTCGATCCCCGGATCGGGAGCACGAATGCGAGGTACGACGACCTTGAGGCCGAGCGCGTGATCGCGAATTCCTTCGGGACCATGGTGCGCACGAAGGAAAGGTGGGTTCTGGCGGCATGCTCGGCATGGTCCAAATCGGATGGCGTCACCCAGAGAGGGCACGCATCCGAGGGGTGCGTCGGAGGGTACGAGCTCATGCGGACCAGTGGAGCTCTGGACCTGGGCAAGAAGGCGGCCGCACAAGCCGTCCGACTGCTGGATTCGAAGCCCGCTCCAGCCGGGAAATTCACTTGCATCCTGGACAACAAGATGACAGGATTGCTTGCGCATGAGGCGTTCGGCCACGCTTGCGAGGCGGATGCGATCATTGCGGGGGCATCGGTGTTGGAGGGTAAGATCGGCAAGAAGGTCGCAGCTGAGGGGATAAGCTTGGTAGATGATCCTACTGTCAAGGATACCTTCGGGTTCTTCTCGATCGACTGGGAGGGCGTGAAGGCCAAGAAACACCTTCTGGTAGACCAGGGAATACTCGTAGGCTTCATGCATAACCTTGAGTCCAGCAGCAGGCTCGGGCAGAAGCCCAACGGATCCGCTAGGTCACAGGGATTCAACAGTCCGCCGATAATTAGGATGAGCAATACGTACATCTCCGCTGGCGACTGGAAGAAAGACGAGCTTTTCGACGGGCTCAGACACGGCCTCCTGATTCAAGGCAGTCAATACGGATATGTGGAGCCAGCGAAAGGTCAGTTCATGTTCAAATGCGATGAAGCCTACGAGATCAAGAACGGCGAGGTTGGGCAGAGATACAGGGACGCCTCGCTATCCGGAGTGATACTCGAGGTACTGAACAATGTGGAAGGGATAGGCGATGACTTCTTCCTTGGAGACCCAGGGTACTGCGGCAAGGGAGGCCAAGATGCCAGGACCACGGATGGTGGACCGCATATCAGAGTCGCTGACATAGTCGTGGGAGGCCTGACCTGATGGTGGATCTGGAAGGTCTCGCGGAGACCACCGTGCGCTACGTCATGAAGCTGGGCGCATCGGCATGCGATGTCCTGGCCGCCGATTCCAAGTTCACGTCTGCAGAGATCGAGAAAGGCTCCATGAAGCAGTCGAGCCAGATCAGGGACCCAGGGGTCGGGATAAGGGCGTTCAAGGACGGATGCTCTGGCTTCTCGTTCTGCACCGGGCACGACCGCAGGGTCATACACAAGATTGCGGAGCTCGCGGTATCCCAGGCAAGAGCGGGGACCCCCGATCCTAGTTTCAAGGGCCTTCCAGAGAAGATGAAGCCCGCGAAGGTCTCAGGCCTCTTCGAGCGCAGGATCCCCGAACTCGAAGCAGACGATGTCGTGGAGATGGCGATCTCACTTTCGGACTACGCGGGAGATGACAAGAGAATCACATCCGTGAACGCGGGGGTCACGATTGGAGAGGGAACGTTCGCTCTCGCAAACAGCAACGGTTTTGCCTCCTCCCAGAGGATGACAAGCTTCGAGTTGAGTGCAGAAGCTGTAGCAAGGGAGGGGTCCGAGATGTTCTCTGGAGTGGATGCAGGTGCCAGCAGGAAGCTGTCAACAGAGATGATTGAAAGGGCAGGCACCAATGCGAGGGACCATGCCATTATGGGACTGAGGGGTACGAAGCTGGAGACCGGCGACTATCCGGTCGTGATGGACCCTCTTGCCGTCGGTTTCGTGTTCGGCATGGCCATAGGCGGCGGCGTGAACGCGGAAAGCATCCAGAGAAAGAGAAGCTATCTGGCTGGGCAGCTGGGGAAGAAGATCGGCTCCGAGAAGCTCACGGTGTACGACGACCCAACGATCGATTGGGCTACCGGAAGCTACTCGTTCGACGGTGAAGGGGTGCGGGCATCAAAGAAGACCATCATCGGACGGGGAAAGCTTGAGACTTATCTCTACGACAGCCTGGCGGCGGGAAAGGACTCTCGTCCCAGTACCGGCAATGCCTCGCGGGGTGGATCGATTTGGAGCTTCAGGAGAAACCCTTCGATATCACCATCGAACCTAGTCGTTAGGAGGGGTGACTCCAGCATGGACGAGATGATCTCTGAGACCAGCAACGGCGTCTATCTAAGACTTACATACGACTATCCGAATCTCGCGACTGGTGAGTTCTCGGGCCTCATGATGGAGAGCTTCAAGATCAAACGTGGGGAACTTGGACCATCAGTGAGGCAGGCCACGATGGGCGTGCACCTGGTCGACATGTTCTCTCGAGTCGACATGGTCGGTAACAAGGCGCGCGACGTGTTCGGGGTCCGGACGCCCGCTCTCAGGATCTCAAAAGCTAGGATCGGGGGTTCCAGCTAGAAATTGTACTTCTGTCCGCAGACAGGACAGACGTTCGTCCTCTTGGCGCAGGACAGGTGCAGCTGGCCCCCGCACCTGCATGTCACTATGTCGAACCCGGGCTTGATCCTCCCCTGACAGGAAATGCATCTGGTCGTCTCCGTCGACCTTCCGATCTTGAAGGAAGGTCCCGCCGGGAATACGTTGACGGTGTCTTCGAGTTCCATCGTCTGGACCTTGCCGTCCACCTGCCTCTTCGAGGAGATGTTGATCTTGATGGGAACGCTCCCGTTGCTCTTTGGTATTAGCCTCAGGCCGACCGTCGCCTCGCCGTTGGGTTTCAAGGCCGGGACCAATGGCGACTCCAAGACCTGGAAGTCTCCGATGACCTCTACCGTGATGTCTCTTCCAAGAGCTTTGCCGATGTTCTTCAGGGTGAGCACCAAGATCCCTTCCGTGGCCTCCTGGAGTCCCGGTCCTGACGCGATCATCCCGTTGATGTCGGGTGAGTAGGTCTCCATCTGGTCCTTTGCCGTGTCGAGTGCCTCGGCAAGCAGCTCGATAGCGGAATCGTAGTCGTTGTCCTTCTCGATCTCCGCCATCGCGACCAGTCTTTCGGGTTCGCGTTTCGAGAGTCCGTACTTCCCGAGGTTCTCGATCGTGCTCTCCGCAGCTATCAATATGTCCATGTACTTCTTGTGAGAATCCTCGATCCCTGGCACCTTGCTGTCGGCCTCCATTAGGCTCTGGAACGCGGCCGCCGCATCGTCATTCTGCGTCGCCACCCTGGCGGCTTGGAGCAGGTCCTCGATGTTCTTCGTCGAAGCCCCGTACCTCTTGAGGGACTCCACCTTCTTCTCGAGGTCCTCGACCAGGTTGGCCATCTTCTTGGAGATTAGCCGCAGGCAGCTCTCCCTGCAAGCGGTCGCCTGCTGAGACGCGAAGTCCCAAAGCGATTCCGAGAACGACGTGTTTGCAACCTCGAGGAGGTCCTCGCATGCTTTCGTGTCGATGCCCATCGATTTCGCCTTCGTAATCATCTGCTGGTTCTGGTCCATCACTTCCCTGATGGAGCCCTCGAAAAGGGAGGCCGCTTTGACGGCTCCTCTCTTGAGCGCATCCCTGCACTTAGCGAACTCATGGGCACTCATGTAGTCCTGTGCCATCTCGATTATCTCGTCGCTTTCGGTTGTGTCGATGTGGATTTTCTTCAGTCTCTCGACGCGCTCGCGAACGCTGCTGAGCTCTATCCTGCAGCTGTCGAGGCTCTCCCTCATCGAGTAGAGCTCATCCCCGCTCTCTATGGCGGCGCTCATCGCATCGACGTACTTCCCCTCCTCGAACAGTCGAGTCGCCTTCTCAACTAGCTCAGAGAGCGTTTCATTCTTGATGCCTTCAGCAGTGGCGTCAGTGAGTTTCTTCTTCGCCATCTCCACCGCGCGAGCGCTGATATCCCTTTGGAGCTCGGCCCGCTCCATCTCCATCTCGCACTTCATAGCGAGCTTGAGGGAATCCTGATACCGCCCTTCATTGAATGCAGCAACACCATCAGCCACGTACCTCTCTGACATGCCCAGGTGCAACCCGTCGGAGGCGGCCTTCTCGACCTTCTCCCTGAACTTCTCGAGCGTCCCCCATATCCTGTTCCTGGTGATTTCGGAGGAGGCCTCCGAAGATTTCTTGGAAAGCTCGAGCGCAATCGCGTACTGATGTCTTGTCAGCGCCTCGACCGCCTGGTCAAGGAACTCGCGAGCGCGGCCGACATCCATGTCCAAGGTCTCTGCATCCTTCAGATTGGTCCTCGCGACGCGTATTTCAACCGCGGCTTGCGAGCTGAGGTTCTTCACAAGATTGATGTCCTCCTTTGCGAGAGTGACGCACCTCAACGCTTCGACGAAGTTGGCTGTCTTAGAGAGCTCTGTCGCCTTCTCCGCCAGCTTCTCGGGGCCAATGGTGTCCACACCGACGTTCTTCGCGTCGCTGAGCAACCTCTGGAGCTCCTTGATGCGGTCCGAGATCGACGTTTGGATGAGTCGCCTCGCCTCTTGGTCACAACTCTTGGCGATGGCAAGAGCTTCTTCGTAGTTCTTGAGTTTCATCATGTCCTTGGCTTTGGCTAGAAGTCCGATGGGCGAATCCACGTTGATGTTGTTCGCCTCGGCGAGTTCGATGTTCTCCCTGGAGCTTAGTATGAACTTCGCAGCGAGGTACATCCCAAGGCTCTTCTCGGCATCTCCAATGCATATGTCCAGACGGTTCTCCGCCTCGTCCAGGTTCCCCCTTGAGAATGCATTCTTTCCGGCATCCAGCAAGCCGGCGATGGTCGATACGTCGGCCTTCGTCCTGCCGGCTTCCGAGATGAGCTCCTCAGCATGGTGAATCTTCGTCTTGATCCCGTCGTATCTGGAGATCCTCCGTTGCAGATTCTCTTTCGTCTGATGGATGATTGCGTAGGCCTCTCCCAGCTGCTGTCTCTCGAGCTTTCCCGAGGCGTCCCTGATGGCGTCCTTCGCCTCCTCGATGTCAATGCCGATTGTCCTGGCGTCATCCAGGGTGTCCTTCACCGCAGAGTACTCTGCTTGGACAAGTCTATTGATATGCTCGTTGGCCTGCTCGATTATCTCCCTTCCTCTCGCAGTGCCGTCCTCGTAGACCTTCTGAGACAGCGACTCATTCGCCCGTACCAGGAGTATCTCGAGATCGGACACATCGCCGCCCAAAGAGCGCAGCGTATCGATCTCGGATGACGCCGTGGCTATGATTCGCTTGCATTCGGCCTCGCCGATGTTCTCAATCGAGTGAGTTACTTCCTTGAGAAGTTCATTCGCCTTGTCGAACTCGTATGCCGCGATGTATTGCCTCGCCTGGGTTATCATTTCAGGCACTTCTGAAAGTCCTTCTCCGGAGTACCCTTTGACGAACTGATCTATGTTCTGGATTCTGTCGCTCATAACCCTGGTCATCGCGGCGTCAGCAGCTTCCTTGCTTGATTTGGCGAAGTTGACGCAATCGATCAGGTTATCATTACTGGCACATTCGGCGGCTTTCTGGAGCACGCCTTCCGCTTCCGTCACGTCGGCCCCCAGGTGTTTGGCTATCTTGATGGATCTGTCAGAGAGGTCGATCGCGGCCATCGCCCCGTCATGGGCGATCCTCTTCAGGTTCGATATGCCCTTCTGGGCGATCTCAACGGTCCTTGCATAGTCCTGTGCCTCGAAGGATTTACGCGCATCTGTCAGGAGGTTCTTGATCTGTCCAGGGTCCGCGCCGAGATCCGCGGCGGATTTCACCGCCTTGGACAGCTCGACTATGTGGTCCCTAGCCTTGTAGAACATGTCCAGCGACTTGTCGATCTCCTTCCTGCTCTGCTCTGCATAATCGATCGCCTCCTCGTACTTCTTCAGCTTGACGTGGTCCCTCGCCGTGTTCAGCAACATCACGGCCTTGGTCATGTCCACACCCACCTTCTTTGCCAGGACGAACCTGTCACGGGCCTTCTGTATGACATCGAGCACGGCGTCAAATTGGGCTTGATTTGCATTCTCGTACGCGGCGTTCAGCGCGTGCAACGCTTCGATGTACTTCTTCTCCTTCATGGCGCTCTGCGCCTGTTCGAAGAGCTGCTGTGGGATTGTGAAGTCCTCCTTCGCGCTCTTCATCTTCTTTATGCTCTCTCTGGTCTCCCTCAGGAGTTCCTGGAATCGCGAGGTTATGGATGTCTCCCCATCCGCCTCCGCCTTCTTGGCGTAAGAGAGTGATTCCTTGAACTTGAGCGAAGTCAGGGCGGTCCTTGCATGCTCGACATGGGAGTTCACCCTGGACATGTCAGCATTGAGCTCCTCGCCTGCTGCGACGAGCTCTTCCGCGCGCGAGATGGATGAATTGATTTGGGACTTGAGGTCCTCGCCTGCCCCTTCCAGGACCTCCTTGATCTGCGACAGGCAGGCCTCATACTCCTGATTCTCAAGCGAAGACTTCGCCCTCGAGAGCTGGTCGTCAAAAATGGACACGTCATCGCCGATCTCCTTGGCCTGCATGATTATGTCCTGAGCTTGGGAGAATAATTGGGAGAACAGCTCGTGGAAGGTCCTCTCGGCCAAGTCATAGGCATTCTTGGCCAGCTTCATCGCACCCTCAAGATCGTTGGCTACTACACGCTCCTTGCTTCTCTCCAGGATATCGAGAGAATTCTTCGCTTCCCCACCAGAGCCTTGTATCAATGTGACTAGGGCGTCGACGGAATCCCCGACCTCGCCTATCTTCTGTATGAATGCGGTCGTCCCGGCTTCCTTGGATTTCCTGATGTGCCCGAGCGCGGATTGATAATCCTTTGAGGCCATTGCAGACTCGTAGTCGAGTCTGGGCTTGTCGACCCCCGAGAGATCCGCGTCATTTTCCTTGCACGTCCTCAAGAACTGCTGAAGAGCCTCGTTCTCCTTCTCTGCGAGTTCCTTGTACTTGGTGGTCTCCTTGGCTTTCTCTTCAAGCTGCTTTGCTAGTTGGAGGCTCTTGAGGTAGTTTCCGGCCAAGGTCCCTTGCTCCGCGAGTCAGCAACGTATAGAATCACATTACGTGACTGACCGTATTCTCGCGTGTTATCATTTTTCTGGGTCCTGATAAACTTATCGATATCTCTATCAGAAACGACAATTTGCTGTCTCGTTCCAATCTGGGTCAGGCTGGCTCCCGAAGCCTGGACAGAGTGTCCTGGACGAATATCTTCACTTTCGTGCCCTGGTTCCTGAGCCCTTTCCGGGTGCTTTGGACGAAATCTGTGTCTGCGATGTCCCTCAGGTTGATCTCGACATTGGCCGACGCTCCGTTGAATCCAGCCTCTGCCAGCATCACGGCGACGACCGTGTCTGACGATGCGCTTCTTGTCTGGAGGCCAGCCACGATGACCGATTGTTCGAGGAGCGCATAGCATTCCATGGCAGTCAGGACGGGGACCTCGGCCGCCCGCCTCAGCGATGCCTGGAATTCCTCCCTGTTCTCGGTGGTGTCGCTCGCTCTCTGTTTCTTCGAAGCCTCGAACAAGGCGTCGTAGGCAAGGGCATCCTCGATCGCCAGCGAGAGGAGGTTATCCCGCCTCCTGACCAGGGCGGTCTTCAGGTCATTGATCTCCTGCCAGTGGTCCGTGTGTCTCTTGCTTCTGCCCGTCATCCCGCAGACCATGATCAAAAGTGAAGCTGACATCGCCCCAGCAGCAGCAGATGCCGTCCCCCCGCCCGGCGAAGGCTGGTCATTCGATAGTTCCAGGCAGAATGATCTAAGCGCATCGACATCCTTCAGTCCCAAATTCTCCTCTCCATTACCTGGTTGCTCGTGAAACCCGGAACCCTAAGGGATCCCTTTGCCACATCACAGAGCGCATCGAGCGGTATCAGGCCGATTATCTCGCTCTCCGTGATCT
>Ga0315281_10007180_pt1 | contig 15734 bp, 13 predicted proteins | sample YL17G07_0_MG_FD_204540 | JGI IMG/M metagenome (GOLD analysis project Ga0315281, IMG submission 204540) | Sediment microbial communities from Yellowstone Lake, YNP, Wyoming, USA - YL17G07_0 | ecosystem: Environmental > Aquatic > Freshwater > Lake > Sediment | place: USA: Wyoming | collected... | reverse complement strand
TGGTGGGTGACAGCGGCGCCGAAGGTGCCGCGCCATAGGCGGGCGAAAGCCCCCATATGGGGAGCGACGGTATCGGAGCGACATCGCGTGTTCGAATCCCGTCGGCTCCGCCAGACAAGATAAGGTTCGCGGGTTTGAAACCGCGAAGGGGGGACCGGGGGGTGTGCCCCCCGGAATATATTTCACTTGTGGGGGGTGACAGCGGCGCCGAAGGTGCCGCGCCATAGGGGGGCGAAAGCCCCCATATGGGGAGCGACGGTATCGGAGCGACATCGCGTGTTCGAATCCCGTCGGCTCCGCCAGATTGCCATATGTGAAAAAGGGGTCAGGCACCAGTTTCGCAGGCGAGATAGCTCAGTTGGTAGAGCACTGGACTGAAAATCCAGGTGTCCCCAGTTCGAATCTGGGTCTCGCCACCATCTGTCTCCCGCCTGCCCGAGCTGCAACTACCGGGACAGTCTTCCGGCAGGTCCTAAGAAGTGCCCGGCACCGACTCCTGTATCCCCAGACCCCGCGACCGGTCCGCCACAACCGTCTGTCGATACAACAGGTTGAAGGCGAACCAGTAGAGCCAGTGCTTGTGGAAAGACATGCGCTTGAAGATGGACCGGTAGGAGTAGAAATCCCTGTGTAGTTGATGCGTGTTCTCGTAGAGCTTCCGCGGAGACATCTGCCTGGGCCGGAAAACGACGTGGCTGTCCCATGACGTGTCCATCCAGAACCTGGGCTCCAGCCGGTTTTCCTCGAGCAGCTGCTGGTATATGCGCGTGCCCGGATAGGGCGTCAGTTTGGCGAACTGGGCCACCAGTATCTTGTTCTTGATGGCGAACTCAAGGGTATCCGAGAAAGCCGATTCGTCGTCGGCGTCAAAGCCGAATACGAAAGCACCCATCACATTGATCTTGTGTCTCTTGAGCAGGCGCAGCGCATCCGCGTACCGCTCAACCTTGTTTTGGCTCTTGCCCATCTCCTCGAGGCTGCCGGTTGACAGCGTCTCCAGGCCGATGAACAGGAATCTGCATCCGCTCTCCGCCGCCAGGCCCACCAGTTCCTCGTCGTTCGCGATCGTGATGGACGCCTGCGACCCCCAAGCTACCTTCATCGGTATAAGGGCCTTGAACAGTTCCTTCGCGCGGCTCGGGCTGGCGGCTATGTTGTCGTCCACGAACGGGACCACTTTCTTGCGGATAAGGTTGTTCCTCGAAAGCGACTCCACCTCTGCCAGCACGTTGTCTATATCGCGTTGCCTCACCTTCCTCCCGTTGAACGTAGTGACCGAACAGAAGTTGCAGTCGTGCGGGCAGCCGCGGGAAGTCTGTACGCTGTTGGCGCTCCAGTATCGCTTCGGGTCGATGAGGTCCCTCCTCGGCGACGCCGGTCGCTTGAAATCGATAAAGCCTTCCTGCCGGTAAAGCGGTTCGAGCCGGCCGGCTTCAGCGTCGGAAACGACATTGCCCCAGATCTGCTCAGCCTCACCCGCAACGACCGAGTCGGCGTGCTCCAGGGCTTCTTCGGGAAGCATTGACGCGTGGATGCCCCCGATGACCACCTTTGCGCCCAGCGCCCGGTACCTGTCGGCAATCTCGTAACTGCGCGGCGCCGTTGCGGTCATGGTGGAGATACCCACCAGGTCGGGCACATCGCGAAAATCGATGCTCTCCACGTTCTCGTCGATGATCCTTACTTCGACCTCGTCGGGGGTGTACGCCGCGAGGTACATCAGTCCGAGCGGTGCCAGAAGGCCTCGGTTGAACAGGTAAGTCTCCCCGTTCTTGGTCGGATTGATCAGGTGCAGCTTCAAATCCCCAACCTCTTCCCACTTCTCTCGAAAACAAAAAGCCCGAGGGCGTGTTCCCCGGGATACAGACGACTTCTACCTGGATAACCTCTATCTGTAGAACGCCAATTGGGATGCATTATATCAGATTCGGATGTAGCTGCCATATGCTGCGCTACTTCACCAACTTCAAGGCTTCTTTAAACTCGGGGGTCCCGGCCTTCTCCAGCAGTTCGTATATCACCATCTCAGTCGAAGAGATCACCGCGCCGCTCGCCCTCATGCGCTCAAGTGCGACCTCCAGGTTTTTCTTTGTCCGCGATGAAACCGCGTCGCTGATAACATGGACCCTGTAACTCGGAAGCAGGTGCAGGACCGTCTGGGTTATGCAGATGTGACTCTCTATGCCGGCGATTATGACGGTGCCTCTCCCGAGCTCCCTCAGCCTTTCCGCGAACTCGCCGCGTTTGCACGCGTCAAACTCGATCTTAGAGACCGGGGCAAGATCCTCTATCTCGTCACCCACCTCGCCGACCGTGGGGCCGAGCTTCTCCTGCTCTGTCACCAGTACTGGCATCCGGACGATCTTCGCGAACCGCACCAGTTTAACTATGTTGTCCAGTGTTTCCTCTCTGTTGCTCATCGCGGGCAGCAATCGCTCCTGGACATCGACAACGAGGAGAACACAATCATCCGGGTCCAGCAGTCCACCGCGATAGTCAATCGATTGTTTATCCTTCATCTTGACGGCTTCCTTTGCTCTCTGTCATTTCGATACGTCAAGACCCGTGGCCCAGCAACTTCTCGAGCGCTTCCTTATTGTGGAAATTGGTGATGGCAAGGACCTTGTCACCGGGCTGGAGGACCGTGTCCGCCATCGGTATCAGCATGGCATCCTCCCTTACCACGGTGACTATCAGCGTCTCCGGGGGGAGCTCAAGCTCGGCGAGGTTCTCGCCGAGAGCCTTCGCGTCGGGTGAAAGGGTTATCTCCACAAGGCCTATGTCGCCGGACTGGAGCTTCATCACAGTGATGACTTCTCCGAGTGAGACCTCCTCCTCGATAACCGTTGCGATTATGTCCGGCGTGCTGACCTCGACATCGACTCCCCAGCTTTTTGTGAAGAGCCAGCGGTTGACCGGGTTGTTCACCCTTGCAATGACCTTTGGCACATCGTACTCGAACTTGGACAGGTAGCTGATGACGAGGTTGTCCTCGTCGTCACCTGTACCCGCCAGCACCAGGTCCGCTTCCTTTATGTTCGCGAACTCCAGCACCCAGGGTTCGCACCCGTCCTCGCTGATGACGGTCACACCAGGGAGCGTGCTCGTGAGATGGTCATACCTTTCTGGGTCCTTGTCGATAACGGTCACCTTGTGTTTGTCCTCAAGTATCCGGGCGAGGAACGACCCTACTATTCCTCCACCCACGATGAGTATCTGCATGGTCAACCCCCTTGTCGCAATCAAGCCATGAAGAAAATCTTCCGGAACTTGTCCATGCTGTGCCTGAGCACCACGACGTGGACTATGTCATCTTCCTCGAATGCGGTGCCGGCAAGTGGCATTGTCGCCTGCCCCAGCCTCTCGATCGAGGCCACACAGATCTCCCCGGGTATCTCGAAGTCGCGGACCTGCCGTCCCGCGAGTACGCCGGGGATCCGCACCTCCATCAGCTCCACCTCGCCGTTACCGAAGGTATCGCGGGTGTACGACTGCTCAAGAAACAACAGGTCCATCGCCTTGCCCACGGCCCAGGCGACCGGGGAGATCGTCGGTATTCCCATGCGCCGGTATATCCTGGCACGTCTCGGGTCGTAGATGCGTGTAATCACTTTCGGCACGCGGAAAACGTCCTTGGCCACCATGGAAGAAACGATATTTGAGTTGTCGCCACTGCTAACAGCGATGAAAGCGTCGGCCCTCTCTATACCGGCCTCCACGAGCACGTTGCTGTCGAAACCTATCCCGCTTACGGTCTTGCCCTTGAAATCCAGGCCCAGCAGATGGAAGGAGGTAGGGTCTTTATCTATCACTGCCACGCTGTGGCCGCCCTCCTCCAGGTGCCTGGCAAGGCGGGAGCCAACCCTCCCGCATCCCATGATCACGATATGCATAAGCCTCATCTCCCCGATCGAAACCGAACTGCATACTATATCTTATAAACAGAAGCCTTACGCCGCCATTCCAATCCCGGTTTGTTCAGCCGGTTCACTCCTACGCTTCTTTCTAGAGTTTATGCCCCTTACTACTGCCTTGCGGCCTTCCTCGGCGAACAGGATCACGACCGGCCAGACAAAAAGGAACAGCCATGTTAGGCCACTTATCGGCTTCGTTCCAAAGACCTTCTGGAGGGGCGGGATGTAGAAAAGAGCCAGCACCACGCCCAACTCGCACAGAATCCCCCACAGGTAGAATCGATTGGTGAAAAACCCTATCTTGAAAATCGACTCTTTATTACTCCTGCAGTTGAAGCCGTTACCTATCTGGGTCACGACGATCGCCGCGAAGCAGGCCGAGGTCGCCATCACATAGACGTGTCCCGAAGTCGCCATAGCCGAAACGCCCATCGAAGGCCGCCAGCCATTTATATAGTAGACAAGAAAGTATGCGGCCATGGCCGCCAGACCCTCGATCAGGCCGAGCCAGCCGTACACCCTTGCCACGACCTTTGCGTTTAATAGCCGCTCTTTTCTTGACCTTGGTGGCCTTTCCATAGTACCCGGTTCCGGGGGGTCTGTCCCGAGGGCCAGGGCTGGAACCAGGTCTGAACCGAGGTCGATAGCGAGGATCTGCATCACGAGGAGAGGAAGCGGTATTCGGGCAATAACGAAGAGGAGGTAGGGTACGGCTTCCGCAATGTTGTGCGTGATGATGTATGTGATGAAATGCCTGATGTTCTCGTAGACGGCCCGTCCTTCTTCAACAGCACTGACAATCGAGGCGAAGTTGTCGTCGGTCAGGATCATCTCCGCGGCTTCCCTGGCCACGTCCGTACCCACAACCCCCATCGCCACCCCGATATCGGCCGCCTTCAAGGCCGGCGCGTCGTTCACCCCGTCGCCAGTCATCGCGACTATCTCGCCCTTTGCCTTCAGAGCCTGGGCTACCCGCATCTTGTGCTCGGGGGAGACGCGGGCGAAGATGAGCTCCTGTTCATCGAGGACGTCCATGAGAGCTTCGTCGGTCATTCCATCGATGTCGACGCCGGTCACGATCCTTACGTAACGCCCCCTTACCAGCCCGATGCGTCGCGCAATCGACTCCGCGGTCACACCGTAGTCGCCGGTTATCATGATGACCCTGATGCCAGCGGTGCGGCATTTGCCGAGCGCTTCTTCCACCTCCGGTCTCGGCGGGTCCATCATCCCCGCGAGACCGACGAACACGAGCTCCCGTTCGGTCTCCTCTATCTCATAATGCCGTTGTTCTGGGCCCAAATCCCTGTAAGCGAACCCGATGACCCTGAGGGCCTGCCGGGCATACTCGTCGTTCTGCTCCCCAATACGCTTCCTGTCATCGTCTTCTATCTCGCGGACACCGGCAGGCTCCCACATCCTTTCGCATAGGTCGGCGATCTCCATTGGCGCTCCCTTGACGAGCGCGAGCACTCCTCCCTCGACCCGGTGGATCGTCGTCATCATCTTCCGCTTGGAATCGAACGGCAGCTCGTAGATCCTCGGTTGAACGCGAAGCTCGCTCTCGAGGTTGAATCCGGACTTCTTGGCGGCGACCAGGAGCGCAGCCTCGGTGGGGTCGCCTAGGATGCTCCACTTATCATTCTCGGGGCCGGGAGGGACCAGGCGCGAGTTGTTACAGAAAGCCGCAATCCGCGCCAGCTTCTCCATCGACTCCCGGTCCTCACCCGAAACGGGCTCTCCGTTCCTGGTGAAGTCACCGCTCGGCTCGTAGCCCACTCCGCCGACATGTATCGCCCGACCCGCGACCCACATCTCGCGTACCGTCATCTCGTTCGTGGTGAGCGTCCCAGTCTTGTCCGTGCAGATCACGGTCGTGCTCCCCAGGGTCTCGACCGACGAAAGCTTCTTTATGAGGGCGTGCCGCTTCGCCATCCTCTGCGTGCCCATGGCGAGCGCCAGCGAGACCGTCGGCAGAAGGCCTTCCGGCACGTTCGCGACAATCAGCCCGACAGCGAATATGAAGCTGGCACTCCTGGACAGGTGCACGATGAAATAACCCAGGATGAAGAAGACAATTCCCATGGTCACAGCGATCGCCGCGATGACCTTCGAGACCATTCCCAGCTCTTTTTGAAGCGGGCTCGGTTCCTCCTTAACGGCCTGTGTTAGACCGGCGATCTTACCGATCTCAGTCTTCATTCCGGTGGCATAGATAACTGCCGTGCCGCTGCCTGTCGCTACGTTCGTGCCGGCGAACACCAGGTTCGGGAGGTCGGCGAGGGCGGCCTTCTCGGCCTCAACCGCCTCGGAGCGCCTTATCTGCGGCTCCGACTCTCCCGTGAGGGCCGAGTTATCGACCCGCATCTCCATGGCCGAGATCAACCTGGCGTCAGCGCTTATGTTGTTCCCGGCTTCCATGAGCAAGAGGTCTCCCGGGACGAGTGCCTCGGCGTCTATCTCCACCTCGGCTCCACCGCGGACCACGCGCGCCTTTCGTGGCAGAATCTTCTTAAGGCTCTCGATCGCCTTCTCGGCCTTGTACTCCTGCCAGAAAGAGAAGGCGGCGTTTATCAATATGACCAGGAAGCATGCGATCCCGAGAGGGACGCTGTCGCTGAATATAGCAAGTAATCCCGCCACCCATAGCAGGATGGCGAGGAGGTGAGTGAACTGCGTGAGTATCTTTCGCCAGAGAGGGACCACTCTCTTTTCCTCGAGGACATTCGGCCCCTGCTCGGCCAGACGGCGGCTCGCCTCGTCGGCGGTCAGGCCTTCAGGTGAGCTGTCGAGAAGGCTGTATACGTCCTGCTCAGCGACTGCGTATATCGGTCTGTCGTCCATAATGAGCCCGCTTCAGCGCAGGAGCTCAGTGGCGGAAATGCCTCCGGCCCGTGAAGACCATGGCGACCTTGTTCTTGTCGCAGACGGCAACAGCCTCATCGTCCTTCTTCGAACCACCCGGCTGGATGATAGCGACAGCCCCGGCCTCGATTACCTTTTCCACAGCGTCGGGGAACGGGAAGAACGCATCCGAGGCCACGACGCAACCTGCTGCCTTCTTGCCCGCCTTCTCCACCGCTATCGCGGCGGAGTCGACGCGGCTCATCTGCCCCGCGCCGACGCCGACGGTCGCCGCGTCCTTTACCAGCACTATAGCGTTCGATTTCACGTGCTTTGCAACCTTCATGGCGAAGATGAGGTCATCCCACTGCCCCTCGGCGGGCGAGGCCTTTGTGACGACATTCATGGTCGATAGGTCGTACGGGTCGGTGTCGTAATCCTGTGCCAGCATGCCGCCCGAGATGTGGCGATAGTCCCTGCCCGTTCTCTCCCGCTCTTCTATTCTGCCAATCTCAAGGAGGCGCAGGCCCTCCTTGGAGCGCAAGAGTTCGAGCGCGTCGGGATCGTACGATGGCGCGAGCACGAGCTCGATGAAGTTGCCCGTAAGCGCCTGGGCGGTCTTTTTGTCAACCACCCGGTTGAACGCGATGACAGAGCCGAAAGCGGACACCGGGTCGCAGTCGAAAGCCCTTTCGTGGGCGACCGAAAGATGCTCAGCGACGGCTACGCCGCACGGGTTGTTGTGCTTTATGATGACACAGGCGGGTTCGTCGAATTCCAGGGCGGTCGACCAGGCGGATTCTCCGTCGAGAATGTTATTGAAAGACAGCGCCGGTCCCGACACCTGCGGCGCCCGGCTTAAGGAAGCTCCATCAGAGCCCACCTCACTGTAGAGGGCTGCTTCCTGGTGCGGGTTCTCACCGTACCTGAGCCCCGACATCTTGCGAAGGGACAGGGTCAGCGTATCCGGGAACTTCTGCCGTCCTGACAGATACGCATGTATGTTGGCATCGTAGTCGGCGGTGTGGGCGAAGGCCTCTATCGCCAGCTCACGGCAGGTCGCCTCACTGATCTCTCCGTTCTTCTCCTTCATCTCCTGGATAATGCTCTGGTAGCGCAGGTGGTTCACGACCACCGCCACGTGCGCGTGGTTCTTGGCAGCCGCCCTCAACATGGTAGGTCCGCCAATGTCGATCTGCTCTATGGCCTCTGCTCTGGTCACTCCCTTTTTCTCAACCGTCTTTGCGAACGGGTAGAGGTTCACGACCACAAGGTCGATCGGTGGAATCTTCTGAAATTCGAGCTGCCTCATGTGATCGCGGTTGCTCCGGTCGGCTAGTATACCGCCGTGGACCATGGGATGGAGAGTTTTCACCCTGCCGTCGAGCATCTCGGGAAAACCGGTTACGTCCGCGACCGGAACCGCGTTTATTCCTTCGTTCCTCAGGAGCTTGTAAGTCCCGCCTGTCGAGATGATCTCAACCCCCATGTCTGAGAGCTCGCGGGCAAGCCGCACCACGTCGGCCTTGTCTGAAACGCTCACGAGTGCCCGCCTGATCTTCGGCATTCGATTCAGCCCCTTTCCTCTATACTCTCCGGGATAACCCGCACCGTCCTTCCATCTATCTCGAGCCGCCCTTCGGCGAAAAGCCTGATCGCCTTCGGATACTGGCGGTACTCGGCCAGGTGGATCCTGTTGTGAAGGGTCTCCTCGTCGTCGCCCTCTTCTACCGGGACAGCCTCCTGGACGATGATGGGCCCGGTGTCCAGTCCCTCGTCAACGAAGTGGACAGTCACCCCGCTTACCTTGGCACCGTGCTCTAGCGCGTCCCGTACGCCGTGAGTCCCCGGGAAGGAGGGGAGCAGCGCCGGGTGGATGTTCATGATCCTCCCCTTGAAGGCCCGCACGAGTTCCGGCCCCGCGAGCTTCATGTAGCCGGCCAGCACAACCAGGTCCACTCGCGCTTCCTCGAGGGCTCCCATTATCGCGCGGTCGTACGAGGGCCTGTCGGGGTGGTCGGAAGGCAGAACGACCCGTGTCGGGATACCCCGCCTTCGCGCCCGCTCGAGCGCGAAGGCATCCGGGTTGTCGCTCAGGACCAGGGCGATCCGGGCGGGAACCCGCCCGTCGTCTATCGCCCGGGCAATCGCCTCCAGGTTGGTCCCCGAGCCGGATGCGAGCACGCCGATGCTTATGTGCCGGTCGCCGCGGGACATAAAACAACCATCTCCTGCTGTGGGCCTTAAGCGCTCACTTGTAGAGGACCAGGCCTTTCCCCTCCACTATCTGTCCGACCTCGAAAGCCCGGAAGAGGTTCATGTCCAGGACTTCCAGCGCCTTCCGGACGTCACTCGGCGGGACGACGAGCATCATGCCCAGACCCATGTTGAAGGTCTTGAGCATCTCGAAAAGGTCTATCTCACCCACCCTCTGGATGAATGTGAAAATGTTCTTCACCGGCCAGGTACCCATGTCTATTTCCGCGTTCAAACTATCCGGGATGACACGCGGCAGGTTGTCGGTTATCCCTCCGCCGGTTATGTGGGCAACGGCCCTGAGGTCGCAGGCTTCCATGACCTTGAGGATGACCGGCGCGTATATTAAGGACGGGGTCAAGAGCTCCTGTCCGAGTGGGAAGCCGAGTTCCTTCGGCTGGTCGTCGAGGTTAAAGTCACCGGTATCGAAAAGCAGTTTCCGGGCGAGTGAATATCCGTTCGAATGAAGGCCGGACGAGACGATCCCTATAATCCTGTCTTCGGGCTTGACCCTCGAGCCGTCGATGATACGGCTCTTCTCGACCACCCCCACGCAGAAGCCCGCGAGGTCGTAGTCATCCGGCTCCATCACGCCCGGGTGCTCTGCAACCTCGCCTCCGACCAGGGCGCATCCGGCCTTCACGCAGCCGTCCGCGATGCCGCCCACTATCCGCGCGATTCTATCCGGATCCACCTTGCCGGTGGCGACATAGTCCTGGAGGAAGAGCGGTTCCGCTCCGCATGTTACCACATCGTCGGCGCACATGGCCACGAGGTCTATTCCAACGGTGTCATGCTTCTCGAGCATCTGGGCGAGCTTGATCTTTGTGCCGACACCGTCCGCGCTGGAGACCAGAACGGGATTCTCGTAACGTGAGAGGTCGAGCTCGAAAAGGGCGCTGAAGCCGCCGATGTCGGAGAGCACCTCGGGGCGCAGGGTCGCCTTCATCTTTTCGGTAAAGAGCTCGACCGAGCGCGCGCCCGCCTCGATGTCGACGCCGGCCCACTTGTAGTCGATGTCGCGCCGCTCTTCGCCGGACTCGGCCATGACCCTCCTCTCAGGCGGGCGATTTCTCCAGGCGGTACTTGGAAAGCTTCAGGTCCTCGGGCACTTCGATCGGATATTGCCCCTCGAAGCACGCGGTGCAGAACCTGTCCTTTGAAGCGCAGCACGACTTGACGAGGTTATCCATGGAAAGGTGGTGGAGCGAATCCGCACCAAGGAAATCCCTTACCTCCTCCACGTCCAGGCGGCTGGCGATGAGCTCGTTCCTGTCGGCGGTATCAATCCCGTAGAAACAGGGATACTTGATCTGCGGGGAACTCACCCTCATGTGTACCTCTCGGGCGCCGGCCTGCTTGAGTATCTCCACTATCTTCCTGCTCGTGGTCCCGCGCACTATGGAGTCATCGACCACGACCAGTCTCTTTCCCGCGATAACGGGGGTGAGGGGGTTGAGCTTCAGCCTGACACCGAGCTGCCTTATCGACTGGCTCGGCTGAATGAAGGTGCGTCCTATGTAGCGGTTCTTTATCAGGCCCTCACCGAACGGTATACCCGACTTCTCGGCAAACCCGATGGCGGCCGGAACGCCCGAGTCCGGCACCGGTATCACGATATCCGCATCGACCGGCGCCTCCTCGGCAAGGTGCATCCCCATTTCCTTGCGCGCGTCATACAGCACTCGGTCGTAGAGGAGCGAGTCGGGTCGGGCGAAGTAGATGAACTCGAATATGCAGAGGGCCGGCCTGGCGGAAGGCACGAACCTTTGAGAGGAAACACCGTCCTCGTTTATGTGCACTATCTCGCCGGGCTCGATCTCGCGGAGCAACTTTGCCCCGACGACATCCAGCGCGGCGCTCTCGCTCGCCATGAAAGTACCTCCGTCCCTCGTGCCGATACAGAGAGGCCGGATCCCGCTCGGGTCACGCACGCCGAACAGGCCCTCCTCGGTCAGGATCGCAAGCGAATATGCTCCCCTCATGCGCGGGAAGACGTCTTCTATCGCGCCCACGGTTGTTTCGGCAGTCGACGAATTGAGAAGCGCCCCTATGACCTCGGTGTCCGTTGTCGAGGTGAACGTGACACCCTCCTGCGCGAGCGATTCCCTCAGCTGCACAGTGTTGACCAGGTTGCCGTTGTGGGCGATCGCGATAGGGCCGCGGCGGGTGAGCTCGTACATGGGCTGCGCGTTCTCCCAGAGAGTGGAGCCGGTCGTGGAATAACGGACGTGACCGATCGCGTAGTCGCCCTGGAGGCTGACGAAGCTCTTCTCGTCGAAGACCTGTGACACCAGGCCCATGTCCTTGACCACCAGGATGCCGTCGCCGCTCGTCACCGCGATACCCGCGCTCTCCTGGCCCCGGTGCTGAAGTGCGTAGAGGCCGAAGTAGGTTTCCCTACCGACCTCTTCACCCGGCGCGTATACGCCGAAGACGCCGCAGGCCTCCTCCGGCGAATCTCCCGGGCTCTTTTCAAGCAATATGTCTTTCACAACGTTATTATCCCTCAACCGGGGACCCGGTGTATTGACATCGGACAATGACACATCGGGGCCAGGCCCCTATGTGTCATTTTTATGGTGCGCCCCCGCGATCATCTTCTCGAGCGAATTCATATAGATATCTTTCACCTTCTCGAGCGAGATGGAAAATGTGCCCTCGACCTCGAGGCTGTCACCGCCGGTCCTGCCGATAACCTCAAGCGGTACTCCAAGCTTATGAGCGATCTCCTTGAGTGCTTCGAGCTTCTCGGGCTCTAAGCTTACCAACGCCCTCGACTGGGACTCGCTGAAGAGCAGCACGTGGAGCGGCAGGTCGCCCGCGAGCTTCACGCTTGAACCCGTTCCACCCTGGATGCACGACTCGGCGAGTGCGACGGCGAGCCCGCCCTCGGAGAGGTCGTGCGCCGAGGAGAGCAGATCCGACTCGGACGCCAGGGTAAGGGCTTCTATGAGGCCTTTCTCCGCAACCCAGTCGATGGACGGTGGAGGACCCGCTACCTTACCGTGTATAACCTTAAGGTACTCGCTGCCACCGAGTTCGTCCTTCGTCTCGCCCAGCAGGACCACGAGGTCTCCCTCTCGGATAAAGGCTGAGCCTACCCTGTTGTCCACGTCGTCGAGCAGCCCGAGCATCCCTACTACCGGGGTCGGGTATATCGCCTCCCCGAACGACTCGTTATAGAAGCTCACGTTCCCGCCGACGACCGGTGTCTCTAGCTGCCTGCAACCCTCGGCCAGGCCATCCACCGCTCGGCAGAACTGCCAGAAGATGCCGGGCTTCTCCGGGTTGCCGAAGTTGAGACAGTTGGTTAGAGCGACCGGCTTGGCACCGGTGCAGGCGAGGTTCCGCCCGCTCTCCGCCACCGCTATCTGCGCCCCTACATACGGGTCGAGGTAACAGTACCGCCCGTTGCAGTCACACGTGAGCGCAAGCGCGGTCTTTACCCCCTTGACCCTGAGCACGGCTGCGTCTCCTCCCGGGAGCATTACCGTGTTCACCCTGACCATGTGGTCGTACTGGTGATACACCCAGTGACGGCTGCAGATATTGGGCGAGCCCAGGAGATTGAGGAGTGTATCCTCAACGTCATCTGTTGGAGGGAGCGTCCCCGGGTCAAATGCCGTGAGCTCGTCAATGTAGTCGGGCTTCTCCTCTTCACGGTGGTACTCCGGCCCGCGCGCGAGTGAGCTCGCGGGCACCTCCGCAACGACCTCGCCGCCCATGAGAAGACGAAGGGTATCGCCCTCGGTCACCCGGGCGAGCGGGGTCGCGTCCAGGCCCCACTTGCTGCATATACCAAGCACCTTCTCGAGGTTATCCTCGGTGCAGATCGCAAACATCCTTTCCTGGGACTCGGACATCATTATCTCGATCGGCTCCATGCCCGGTTCCCGCAGGGGCACCTTCGAGATATCGACGTCCATCCCGCAGCCGCCTCGCTCCGCGGTCTCGCAGGTCGCGCAGGTCAGGCCCGCTCCGCCAAGGTCCTGGAGCCCGATCAGAAGCCCCTCGTCCAGCATCTCGAGGCACGCCTCGATCTCGAGCTTCTCGGTGAAGGGGTCTCCGACCTGGACGCTCGGGCGCTTCTCCGCGGAAGTCTCGTCGAACTCCTGAGAGGCGAGCACGCTCACCCCGCCGATGCCGTCCCTGCCTGTGCTGGAACCCATTAACACGCCTACGCTCCCGGGCTCCGAGGCCCGGCCGCGAATGAGGCGCTCGATCGGCATTATGCCCAGGCACATGACGTTTACGAGGGGGTTCTCCTCGTAGGAATCCTCGAAGTAGACGTCGCCCGCGACCGTCGGTATGCCGAGGCAGTTCCCGTAAGCTGCTATCCCGGCGACGACGCCGTCAAAAAGGTAGCGGGTTCGCGCGTTCTCGAGCGAGCCGAACCTCAAGGGATCGAGGCTGGCTATCGGGCGCGCGCCCATGGTGAAGATGTCCCTCACGATGCCCCCTACGCCCGTCGCCGCGCCCTGAAAAGGCTCGACCGCGCTCGGGTGGTTGTGAGATTCCATCTTGAACACCACTGCCATACCGTTTCCTATGTCGACGACGCCCGCGTTCTCCCCCGGTCCGACGAGCACCCTCGGCCCCGTTGTCGGAAGCTTACGCAGCTGCTCCTTCGAGCTCTTATAACTGCAGTGCTCGGACCACATCACCGAGTACATCCCGAGCTCCACTTTATTGGGTTCCCGGCCAAGGACCTCTACGATATCCTCGTACTCGCTCCTGGTAAGGCCCAGTTCCTCGTAAAGCTCTGCCAACTCTCTTCACTCCCGGCTAGCCACCGCCCAACGGCGGATAGATCGAAACGACATCATCTGGCTTGAGTTTTGTCTTCTTACCCTTCAGGTACTCGACGTTCTTTCCGTTCACCAGTACGGCACTCGTTTTCAAATACCTGTCCAGCTTTCCTTCATGATCTCGCGAGAGCCTCTCCAGCAGCTCTTTCACAGAATTCGCTTGGACGTCGGCTTCTCGGCCACCGGCGGCCTTTACTAACGTCGCATAGAACTTCACCCTGGGCACGCGCGCTCCTCAAATGCTACAGCGTGGCAAATTACATGGAGATTATATCAAACCGCAAAACGGGGTCAGACCACTTTTGTTGCATCCCTGCCTAAGAGAGCGGGCTAAAGGTGCTGGTGCAACAAAAGTGGTCTGACCCCATCTTTGCATGACCCCTTCTTAGAAACAGCCGAGCTGGCACTCGACTATCTTGATATCCAGCAGGTCGAGCGCGCGGCCAACCAGGGGTATCGGTACCCCGAGCTCTCCCGCGAGTTGCTGGGCGCGGGCACAGGGTATCCTGTCTTCTGTCGCTTCTTTCTTTACGGCCTCGATTACTTCTTCAGGTATGTCTTCCGGCATTTCCCCTCCTCCGACCCGGGACCGCGCCATGTCGAGAGCCTTACGGAAAGCGCGCTTCCGACCCTTCTCGTCACTGTAAATGAGCACCTTCCGGGCGCCTGTAGCCTCTTTTGCGGCCTGTTCCAGGCCGATCTCGGACCTATCATCAAAGGCGGGCCCCCACTCGATCAGTACCAGATCCGCCTCCTTCGCAGAATCAAGCTCCCCGAGTGGAACATCGATGAGGAGAACCTTGAAACCCGGGGCCCCGCCGGTGACCGGGTCGTTGCCGTCAACCACGACGGCGCCGGGAATGCCCGATCTGAGGAATTCCGCTATTGCTTTTCTCCCCTCTGCTCCACTGACAATTATCATCCCCATTGTCTAAACCCCGCCGCCGTCTCCATGTCCTCCGGCGAGTTGATGTTGTAGAGCAATCTGCCCGCCGGGTCGAAACGTCTCAACTCTTCCCACTGTATGTAGTGTACCGACACCTCGCCGTAGAAATCCGTGACCTTGAGGCTCCCCGAATCAAGCTGCCTCGCGACGGCATCCATACATTCCCTGCGATAAGCGGCGTGCAGGGGCTCGAGTCCCGCCGGTGTCCTGGGTACCGATACCTGGTAGCCGGCGAGGCCATCGATCACGAAAGTGACCGCCTCCCGCTTGATAAAAGGCATGTCGCAGGCGAGGATGAAGTTCTCGTCGGAACCCGACAGCTGAAGGCCGCTCAGTATTCCCCCGAGAGGCCCCTTTCCCTTGACGGGTTCCTCCACGACCCAGACCCCACTCCTCGCAAAAACCGACAGTTGCTCCAATCTCTCGGCATTCCCAACGATAAGGACCTCTTCAAAAAGACCGTCAATAACCTCGAGCTGGATGTCGATGACGCGGCGACCGGCTACCTCCATGAAGGCCTTATCTCCCGGCATCCTCTTGCTCTCGCCGCCGGCGAGGATTATCCCGGTCGCCATCAACCGCCGCCGATTCTCTCGGGGTGCGAATAGACGTTGAAGCTCCCGCCCCTGAGGAAGCCGACGAGGGTGATCCCGGTCTTCCTTCCCACTCCCACGCCGAGAGCGGTCGGCGCCGATACGGAGCACAAAAGAGGTATCCCCACCCTCGCGCCCTTCAGGACCATCTCGTAGCTCAACCTGCCGGAGAGGATAAGCCCCTTGTCCTCCACGGAATCTCCGGAAAGCAGCAGGTGCCCGAGGACCTTGTCCACCGCGTTGTGCCGTCCCACGTCCTCCTTGACCACGACCACCCGCCCGTCGACTCCGAAGAGCCCCGCCCCGTGGGTACCGCCGGTCGCCTGGAAGACCTCCTGTCCTTCGAGCAGGAGGTCGGGCACCCCGGTGA
>Ga0315281_10007178_pt1 | contig 15737 bp, 10 predicted proteins | sample YL17G07_0_MG_FD_204540 | JGI IMG/M metagenome (GOLD analysis project Ga0315281, IMG submission 204540) | Sediment microbial communities from Yellowstone Lake, YNP, Wyoming, USA - YL17G07_0 | ecosystem: Environmental > Aquatic > Freshwater > Lake > Sediment | place: USA: Wyoming | collected... | reverse complement strand
ACGCCGCTTTGGTCAATTCATCCCTGCGGCAGAGACCGCAGGGAGTTCTTGTCTATTCATTAAAGGCTATCCCGATACCGACGGCAAGAACGAGATCGGCTACGGCATAGATGCAGCCTACCAAAACAAAGAATATATGACGGAGGCGCTGCAGGCGCTGAGCAAATGGGCGTTTTCGCATCCGGAGTGTCGGATACTGACGGCGACTACTGTTGTCAATCCGGCCTCTGAAAAAGTGTTGCAGAAATGTGGATGGCAAAAAGTACTCCAAGAAAATGAATCGTCGGATTGGGAATTGCATAAGTAAATCATCCCGAATATGGAACTGATAAACTATCTATATGAAATACGTAACACTACTGAGGGGAATTAATGTCGGCGGGAACATGATTATTAAGATGACCGACCTTAAAACGGCCGTAGAAAATTGCGGATTTACGAATGTAAGCACGTACATTCAAAGTGGAAATATTATTTTTGAGTCGAATGAAAAGGACAACAGCATTATTACCGCAAAACTCGAAAATGGACTCCTGCAAAGTCTAAATTATAATTCTCGCATCTTCGTGAGAACATACCAACAGCTAAAAACAATCCTATCTAACGTCCCAGCCGATTGGAAAAAGCGCAAAGACATGCGTTGTTACCTCGCTTTTGTAAAAGAGCCTGCCACAGCAGCAGATGTTATCCGCGAGTTAGAATTAAAAGAAGGTGTTGATTCTGTGAAGGCTGGAGAAGGTGTTGTATACATGTCAACCTTACTTAGTGGTCTGACCAAAAGTGGATTTACTAAATTAATTAATAAAAAAGTATATAAAAATATTACGATACGAAACTATAATACTTGCCAAAAAATTATAGCACGTATGGAACTTTAATTAAGAGGTTTTCATTAAGAGATGGGACAGTCGTGCTAAGAATCACCTTCAAAGCTATCCATTAATGCTCCTGGGAGAAATGAAGAAATGAAAACTTCAAAATATTCTTACCAGGCTAAGATCTTCCAAAGGGAGATGTGGGGAATCCTGTTTATCGTGCTGCTTGGATCGTTTTTACATTTCACCTTTGATTTATCAGGTAGCTGGAAACCGCTCGGAATAATTTCTGCGGTTAATGAAAGCGTCTGGGAACACCTGAAATTAGTCTTCTGGCCGGCTGTTTTTTGGATGGTCATCGAGTATTACTTCGTCTACCGGAACAACAAAGATAACTATCCAAATTTTCTTCTCGCCAAAGCTATCGGAGCCTATCTAATGCCCGTAGTCATAGTTATCATATTCTATTCTTATACCATCTTCACTGGCGAAAGCATTTTAGCTGTCGATTTGTCATCTTTCGTGATCGCAGTAATCATTGGACAGTTCGTCAGCTACAGGCTGTTACGCGACTTGAAATCATCAAGAGTGTACAACTGGCTGGGGCTAGCTATGTTAGTAGTTGCCATCATACTATTTGCGATGTTTACATTTTTCCCACCGGAAGTCGGCTTGTTTCGTGATCCTCCAACCGGAGGTTATGGAATAATACAATAGTAAATATCTAATATTAACGACAGAGAATTTTCCAAACCGCGCACTCTCAGTACCCGCCTGTCCAAATGTATAACCTTTAAGACCGCTACCTGCAACCATGCATTAATCGTAAAATCATTGGGAAATGTATTACAAAATGATGACATTTCTATATAAAATAGCGATATTCTCGGATGCGTGTTTTATAATACAGTTGTTTTCACTATTGAGATGACAGGTGAAACCCGATGCAGCAACAACCTGATAGCTGGGCAAAGACCAAAGAGAAAATCATAGAAGAGCTTAATACCGACCCTGTTCGCGGGCTTTCCCAATCCGAAGCCGAAGAAAGGTTAAATCATGACGGTCCCAATAAAGCAGCCATAGAAAGAAAAATTTCCTTTTGGGGTATATTTAGAGAAGAAATCGCTGAGCCCATGATCTTGCTGCTAATGGTTGTGGGAGTGGTTTACAGTATCTGGGGCGAATTAAGAGATGCCATTACTATTTTCTCCGTCATAATCCTCCTCGTGCTAAGTGAAATAATTACTGAATACAGAGCGAAGAAAGCTGTCGATTCTCTTAAAATAATCACTTCGCCCACCACCCCGGTTCTCCGCGACGGGTTATATCACGAGTGCCCGACGACCGAAATTGTTAAAGGCGACCTACTCGTGCTCAAAACGGGTGGAATAGTGCCAGCTGACGCCCGATTGATTCTGGCAATCGACCTTGAAGTGAATGAATCGACACTCACCGGTGAATCGACGCCCGTATCCAAACAAGACATTGTGCTTCCTACGATTACTGCCTTGGCAGAAAGAAGCAACATGGCCTTTGCGGGCACAACCATTACACGCGGTCGCGGCCAGGCAGTGGTCACAGCCATTGGAATTAATACCGAATTGGGTAAAATTACCGGTCTTGTTCTAGAAGCTAAACCGCCAAAAACCCCGCTGCAATTAGGTATGAAACGCTTGTCCGGGCTTCTGGTCTGGGTCGCGGTTGGTTTCAGCGTCGTTATACCAGCAATCGGATTACTTCAGGGCAAAGGTCTTAAAGAAATGGTGTTAACGGGGCTCTCATTATCTTTTGCCACTATTCCAGAAGAACTACCAATCGTTATTACCATGGTTCTGGGAATAGGCGCCCTCTCTCTTTCGAAGCGCAACGTCCTTATTAAGAAACTAAAAGCCGCCGAGACACTGGGCAGCGTGACGGTGATTGTAACCGACAAGACAGGTACTCTAACTGAAAATAAGATGGCGCTTTCAAAAATCATTACAGACCTTTCCGTTCCGTTTCAGGATGCAGGGACATCAACTCAAGATACATTTTTACTTAAAATAGGGGTACTCACTTCAAATATTGAAAAAGGGAGGGAAGGGTATATTGGCGACCCGATGGAAGTTGCCCTGGTAGAATACGCCGAAAATGCTGGTATTTTTTCTGAGCAGCTTCGTACAGATTATTCCCTCCAAAATGAATTCAATTTCGATAGCCAGAGAAAAATTAACTCCGCGATTTACAAAATAAAAGACATTAGTTTTGTCTTTGCCAAGGGCGCTCCGGAAGTAATATTGCAGAAAAGCGTTAGAGTTGTTCACGGAGCTGATGAATTGATTAAGAGTCCTGCAGATGACGCTGCAATTAGAGCCAATGTGGAGAATCTAGCTGGTGAAGCGATGAGAATAATTGCCTTTGCTTATAAACAAATCCCGGAATCAGTACATTTGAACCAGGAAGAAGCTGAAAACGGTCTTACATTCCTTGGTATTGCTGGTTTTTCCGACCCACCCCGCGCTGAAGTAAAACAAGCCGTGAAATCAATTTCTGAAGCCGGTATAAGGACGATTATTGTTTCGGGAGACTATCCTCTGACCGTTGAGAAGATTGCTGAAAGCGTAGGACTTGACGGTAAGCAAAAATCGATTACCGGAACACAATTAGAATCGATGACAATGGACGAATTTGACAACCAAGTCAATCACTCCTCTCTATTCGCCAGGACCACCGCAGAACAAAAACAAAAAATCGTCGCCGCGCTGCAGTCGCAGGGAGAAGTCGTAGCCGTAACCGGAGATGGGATTAACGATGCTCCTGCATTAAAAAGCGCCGATATTGGCATTGCCATGGGAGAAAGTGGGACCGAGATTGCGCGTGAAGCCGCCGATATGGTCCTCACTGATGACAGTTTCAATTCTATCGCTGCGGGAATTCGGGAAGGAAGAAAAATTTTCGATAATCTGAAAAAGGGTATTACGTATTACCTGTGTGTAAAAATAGGACTTATCTTAAGCTTTGTAGTACCCTTATTCCTTTCGCGTCCATTCCCGTTTGCTCCCGTTCAAATCATCGTATTGGAACTGTTTATGGACCTGGCTGCTTCTGCTACCTTCGTTGCGGAGCCTATTGAAAAGGACGTGATGCAAAGACCTCCTTATAATATCAAGGAACGATTTATAAACCGCACCATGATTTTAAAAATCTTTACTGGCGGTGCCAGCCTTGCTGTTGCTGTCATGTTTAATTATCTGCTTGCTACATATTCCGGGTCGAGCTTAATCCATGCTCAAACTATCGCCTTTGCGACCTGGATGATAGGCCACATTTTCCTGGCATTTAACATGCGCTCTGAAATAATTCCCCTTCACCGGGTAGGTCTATTCACAAACAAAACAATGTTGATTTGGACGTCAGCCGCGATAACTTTTTTGGTTGTAGTTATGTACGTTCCTCAAATAAGGTTATCCCTGAAACTCACCTCTTTAGACTTAAAAAGCTGGCTGTTAGCAGTTGGCGTTCCTTTCGTGACCACATTCTGGATGGAGTTAGAAAAGACAATCAGATACCGTAATTTGAAAGCACATTGATTTGCATCTTTAGCCCACTTATAATTTTCAACGAAATTTTTATTATAATTTGTTTTTAGCTGTACATGTGAACTAGAACCAATACATAAGAACTTGATTTGAGAAAAATAGTTACAAATTTATAACATTTTGACTATTAAATCCACTTAAAAGGTACAAAGCGAAAAAAACTGATTTATAATATTGACGATGGACGCACGAAAACGAGTTCTTGTCGTTGATGACGAACCCAGGATATGTGATCTCCTAAGGATTAAACTCGGGCTTTCAGGTTATGAAGTCGTCTCCACAATAAGTGGTGCTGAAGCTATTGAACTGGCAACGACACAAAATCCTGATATTATCTTGCTGGATGTAGTAATGCCTGGCGTCAGTGGTATGGATGTGCTCGATAAAGTGCGGACTTTTTCAAAAGTACCAATAATCATCTTCACAGGCCGGCCTGAAATAGTTCAACTGGCTAAGCGGTTTGGAGCAACTGATTATATTGCGAAGCCATTCAACCCTGATTTGCTGGTAGAAAAAATAAAGCTGGTTCTTGGAACCAATCACGACGAAAAGAAAAGATAGTGGCTGCCAAACGAAAAATCCTGATTGTTGACGACGAACCTGCACTTGTCAAAGTCGTAAGTATAAAGTTAAGAGTATCTGGGTACGAAGTTATTACAGCTCTTAATGGTCACGAAGCACTCAGCCTGATTAAATCAGAGAAGCCTGACATTGTATTGTTGGATGTTATCATGCCTGGTATGGATGGATTTGAAGTATTGCAGAGACTGCGTGCTTTTTCAAAAATCCCGGTTATCATTGTCAGTGCCAGACTGGAATATTCCAGGCAAGCTATGACCCTTGGAGCTAATGCCTTTATCGCTAAACCATTTGATATCGACGAACTGCTAAAGAAAATCGAGCAATTTCTCAACTTAAAAAGCGGTTGACCTTTATCTCCAGTCTTTCGACTGCGGAATCTTTTCCAGGGCATTGAACGGCTTCACCTGGTTTACCACCACATTACGGGTGCCTTCGCGCTTTGACACCGTACCCTTTATTATCAGGAAGGGAGATTTGAACTTGTGTTCCTGGCGCTCATATACCTGCGGAAAGACCATCAGCGGAATGTGCCCGAACTCATCCTCGAGGGTAATAAATACAACCTTGCCCAGCGGTCTTTGACGGCGGATTACCAGGCCGGCGGTCGTTATTTCTGCACCGTCTTTCAACCGGTCGATGTCTTTGCTGCAGCACATATAATTGGGGAAGCGGGAACGTAGACTTGCCATGACATGCCCGGCAGGAAACAGACTGAGCACATTGTACTCGTCCTTCATGCGCTCCCATGAGCCGGGATTCTCAAGTTCCACCAGGTCATGCTTCACCGGGAGCGGCAGCAGCAGCTGCGTGTTTATGGGACGGTAGCGTAAACCTATTTCCCATTTCACTTTGCGGCGGTTCGGTTCCAGGCTGTCGAAGGCTCCGGCGCTGGCTAAATTACAGGCTACTTCTTCCAGTACGCCGGTGCTCTCCAGGAACTCACCGATGCTATTAAAAGTCCTCTGTTTTTTCCTGCCCGATTCAATAGCCTCAGTTGCTGCCTTCCCCAGTCCCAGCACATTCAAAAAGCCGAGCCGGATAGCATTATTTTCAATCGTGCAGATGTCACGGCTCTTATTAATATCCGGGTTTAATATTTTGATTCCGTGCCTTCTTGCATCCTCTTTTAATGTCTCGAGGTTATAGAAACCCATCGGCTGCTGGTTAAGAAGACCTACGAAAAACTCCAATGGGTAATGGTATTTCAACCATGACGCCTGGTATGCGGTCACCCCAAAAGCGAAGGCATGAGATTCAGGGAACATGTACTGGCCGTTGAACTTCTTAAAGATTGTGTCCGCCGCAGCTTCGCTGACACCTCTCGCCATAGCGCCGACGAAAAACTCCTGGCGGAAACGCTTAATCAATTCGTCATTGTGATGCCTGCCAAAAGCACGCCGCATCTGGTCGGCTTTGCTGGGATTAAACCCGGCGACATCAATTGCCAGCTGGTTTACCTGGTCCTGGAACAAGACTATCCCCAGGGTACGCTCCAGCGCCCGCTGCTCCAGCGGATGGTCGTAGGTGACCGGCTTTATGCCGATACGACGTACTATATACTCATGCACGCCGTGATTAACTCCCACCCCGGGACGTACTGCACCGACCTCATGCGCCATGTCGAGCAGGTTCCTCGGCCTGAGCCGGGTAATAGTCTGCATCTGGGCGGCTGATTCCACCTGGAAGATACCGATGGTATCTCCCTTGCAAAGCATATCGTAGACAGCCCCATCCTCAAAGTCGATGCGCGACATATCGATTCTTTTGCCGGTGCGCTGCTTAATCAGTTCGACAGCCTCTTGAAGCTGGGAAAGAGCCCCCAGCGCCAGGAAATCGATTTTCACAAAGCCGGCATCATCGATGCTGTCCTTGTCCCACTGGCAGACATAGCGTCCTTCGATGGCGCCCCTCTGCACGGGCACGATATCAATTAGCGGGGTAGAGGATATTATCATCCCGCCCGGGTGCTGCCCCATGTATTTCGGGAATCCATCCAGTTCCGATGCCAGCCGTATTAAGTCCCGCCACACCGGCGTGTTTATTTTCTCACTGAAACGCGGCAGCTTCTGCATCTGCGATTCAAGGTGACGGGCACTGCCGTAGTCGGACTGCTTAGAGAGCTGGTCGACTTCCTCGAGCGGCAGGCTCAGTGCTTTGCCCAGGTCTCTGATAGCGCCCTTGATTTGATAGGTGGCGATCGTGCCGGCAAGAGCGGCATGCTGCCAACCCCATTTTTCATGGGTTCGTAAAATCAAGTCTTCCCTGATGCTACGCGGAAAATCGAGATCGATATCCGGCACGTTGGTCATCACATCGTCAGGGAGAAAACGTTCCAGCGACAGCTTGTATTGCAGCGGATCGATGTGCGATAGCCCGATTAGATAGCCCACCAGTAAAGCCACCGACGAGCCACGGCCTCTCCCCGGCGGATTTTCTTCAACCGTCAGCGAAGGGTCGCTCAGTCCCTGTTCTATCATCACTTCCCGCCCGAGCTTGATGACCTCGTGATAGAGCAGGAGGAAGCCTGCCAGTTTATACCTGCGGATAAGGCGGAACTCTTCTTCCAGCCTCTGCCTGACCGCGGGAGTGACCGCGCCGTAACGCCTCACTGCGGCCTCATAGCACAGCTTCTCCAGGTAGCTGTCAGGAGTCAGACCGTCGGGCGCTGAGTAATCGGGGAAGTTATAGCTGAGGTCTTTTGTGATATCGAGGGTACAGCGTTCCGCAATCTCGACAGTATTATGTAAAGCGTCAGGGTATTCACAAAACAGTGCTTCCAGTTCAGCCACGGGCCTGAGGTAGAACTCGGAATTCGGACGGCGCTCACGGTGAGTTTCCTCGAGGCTCTTGCAGTGCCTGATTGCTACGAGGCAGTCTTGAAGCTGGTGCCTTTCCCTCAAATGGTAGTGGACATTGCCGGTCGCCGCCACTTTGACGCCCAATTCTGCCGCCAGTTCCATTATCTTTTTGTTGCGCTCGGACTCACCGAAGACGAGGTTCCGCTGGATTTCGAGGTAATAATTCTCGGCGCCGAACCATTCCAGGTAACGCCTGACGAGGTTTTTTGCTTCCGCAAGATGCTCTCCCTCTATCAGGCGGCATAATTCACTTTCGGGGCAGCCGGACAATGCAATTAGTCCAGTAGCATGTTCTTTAATAAGCTCCGACGGCAGTTCAGGCTCATTACGTTCGCCGACTTGATGGGCGGCAGTGATCAGGCGGCAGAGATTGCGGTAACCGGTGCCGTCCTTTGCCAGCAGCGTCAGGTGATAACCGTGCTTGAGCGTCAGTTCCGCCCCGATAATGCCCTGCATTTCCAGTGAGCGGGCAAGCTGGGCGAAACGCATCGCGCCGCAGAGGTTATCGTGGTCGGTCAGCGCCAGGGCTTTATAACCGAGTTCCTTAGCGCGCACGAGCAGCTCCTCAAGAGAAGAGGCGCCGTCGTGGAAAGAATAATAGCTGTGACAGTGAAGTTCAGCAAACATCTCCCCTCATCTCCCCTCACCTCCCAACTCCCCACAAACTCTAAATCCTAAACTCTAAACCCTAAATAATATTCAAGTAACAAGTACCAAGTAAATATCAAATTTCAAACTCTAAAATATAAATTGATCATAAAGAGAAATGCTCTGGGGGTTTTCATGTTTAAATCCCTCTCAATCTCCCCCGATTTACATCGGGGCAAGCTCTTTACGAAAGGGAGAAGAACGATGGTTGATATTTCTTTCTCCCTACAGTTTTGACGTTTACTCTATGGTTTTGACTCCCTGTTCAAGTTTAGGTATCAGGGACAAGTTTTGACCTTTAACTTTTGACTTAATTTTAGTATCCTTGTCTGTACCATTGCCCGCCGATAAGGTCTTTATAAAGGACTAACCGCTGGCCGCGGGCGAGCATGACTGCATAGTAGAGCCGGGAAACAGGCTCGCTGCGCCACCACTCGTCATCGATACGCCAGCTGTCTTCAATCGCGGCAATCGACTGTCGGCGCTTTAACCTGACCGCCACCGGCTTACCGGAAGAGTCTTCATCAACGCGCACCGGCTCGGGCAGGTTTACTGGCTTAATGGTATCAATGCGTGGCGTCTTTCCGGTATCCGCGACCATGGTTCGACTTCCTTTATCTTGTATAATTGCGTGCCGCCCAGGCGGAACTCAAGCTGCTGTATGTCATCGAGCAGGTGGTCTCTCGCCCTGATATCGTGGAGAAGGCTTCTTTGTTTGCCGCGCTGTCGGCCCAGTCCCGTAATCTTCATCCCGAGCTGCTCGACATAGCCGGGTTGAGGCGAGTTTTCCATAATCAGCCTGATGCGTGAGAGTGCCGTTCTGGTATTCATCGCCGGCTCTTTGAACTGGATGTTCTTCTCCCAGTGTTCTCCCAGCCAGCCGCGCGTCCAGAGATTGATACTGCGGATACCCATGCTCTTAGGTTCGAATTTGACGAAGGCGCGGGAAAGCATTGCCTCGATTGAGACCATCATGACATCAAGCGAGGCTGTCATCGATGACAGGGTTGTGCTGTCTTCAATCGTTTCCTCAGGTAGGCGCGGGAATAACGGCGAGTCATCCCGGCCGTTTGCCAGTTCCCAGATCCTGATGCCTTCCGGTCCAAACTGAGCCTGCATCGGACCCGGCTGCAGTACTGCGATCTGTCCCAGCTTATGCAGTCCGAAATTATGCAGTTTCTCCTTGCTCTTGAGAGAGACCGGCAGCAGGTCGCAGCTTAAGTCCCGGAGGAAAGAAGTGATATCGCCGGTGAGTGTAAGGTAGCTGTCATTCCGACTGTGCAGCGCTGCCAGGTAAGCGATGAATTTACTGCCGGCGATGCCCATACGGGCTTTAAAAATGCCGGGAATAGCCTCATTTACGGCTTTGACCAGGATATCATCGGTCTCGTAAATCAGGTGCAGACCGTCCAGCCCGATATAAATATCACCCAGGTCGGAGCCCTCCACGACCGGGCTTACCTTTTCCAGCGACTCCAGTATGCCCTCGAACAAAGAGCGGTAATGGGGGATATCAGCGTGGACTATTTCAGCGTCGCCGTGGAGTGACAATGCCTGCTGCAGAGGCATATTGCGCTGCAGTCCATTGAGTTCGGGAGAATAGTCCAGGACAAGCTTCTGCGAGCCGACGGCAGAGGTGATGATGACATGCCGCTCCGCGAGGCTCGGATTCTTTGATTTCTCGCAGCTTATGGCGAAATGGGGTAACAGGACGCAAAGTATTTTCATAGTTTATCTCAAAGACCGGGTAAGTAATATAATAGTAGAACATTTGTACCATTGTCAAGGGGGGAAGGATTGTTACGACCTCACCCTTGATCCCTCTCCCCCGATTTACATCGGGGCAGGCTCCACAGAGAGGGAGAACGAAACTTTGTCACCCTCTCTCCGGCTCTCTTCCTCTGTCACCAGGACAAATCCTCTACCCCTTCAGGACAAATCCTCTGTCAACAGGACAAAGGATAAAGGATAAAGGATAAACCCCCATTCGAATACCTCAGGGGTAAACCACAGGGGGCGAGAGGGCTAATGCATATTTACAAATTCCAAGAAAAGTGACAAGAAACAAATACAAACAATAATCAATAATCAAGATCGGGATCGATTCGTTTTGTTTTTGGGGGGTGATTTTTCAGAAACGCAGTGTTATTAACGTGCGGATGCCTTCTCGCTTTTATAGTTGCGTGAGGCCTTCGGTGTCCCTGGAACCGATATCAGGCGATGACCTCTGCCTGAATATCGAAATCCTAATACCGAAATCCGAAACAACATCGAATTTCAAATATTCAAGATACCCGGCGGAGATGCACCTGAAGTATTATTCTCATGCCTCGTAAAGGCACCCGCGTGTTTTAACGCGAGGGGATGGATTCTGACGACAGATTTTACTGCTCCTTCACGGACTTTACACCCCAAAGCCCTCAATGAATTACACAGCCAGAATCGACGGCGTCTTTCACAATCCGGAGACCGCCACGTTGTAAGGATATGATAGGGTATGCGGGAGATAAGAGGCAAGGGGATTTTGACGCGAGTGATGGACGTAATCTCTCCTTGCCTCTCTTTAAAAAAGAGAGGTATTGGGAGTTACCCTCTCCCAGACACCCCTTTCCGATTCGTACACTCATTCGGGATAAAGACTCTCCCCCATTCGAATACCTCAGGGGTAAACCCTAAAGGACGAGAGGGAGCCAATAATCAAGAGTCTTCAACACTGGGGGAAAATCAAGGTTACGGAACTATATCCTTCGATGAACTCAGGACAAGTCCGTTCGCGAGCAGCCGGATGTTTTAAGTGAAGTGGTATGCGGACTCTATCAGGATGACAAATGAGTGTGTAGGGGCAGGCAAGAGGATTTTGACGCAATAAGAAAATAAGCAAGAAACAAAATGCTTAAGATTCATAATTGACACGTTATTGACTTCGCTGTAACATAGTGTAAACTTAGAGGTTTTATTATTTATGCCTGATTTTAAATCAAATGAATTGGAGTTTCAGGGATTTGTCATAGGGTGGCTAAACAGTTTTTTAGCTTCTGGCTCTTATCCTTTCGATACTGCTACCCCAAACACTTCTTTGAAAGTTCTTGACACAACCAAATACCCCGATGTCTTGTTGTGGATTAACTATACTTCAAAAATGGGGTATTGCGGATGGGAATTAAAAACTCCGACAACAAAGGCAGATGACCCGAAATTACTTAAAGACGCGTCCGGAAAAGCGCAAACAATGGGCGCCGAGTATTTTGTCACCTGGAATATGCGCGATGCAATCATCTGGAGAACGCCAAAGCCGGGCGAAACTGTAAAAGCAGAAAATAGAGAAAAGCAATATCCACAGTTAATTGATATTAATGGCGTTGAGGATTTGAAGAATGAACAAAACAAAATCGCTTTGAAACAACGCACGAAAGAAATTCTTGACGACCTTACTACTTTGAAAAATAAAGGAACCCTAGTAAGCGTTATCGCAACGCCTACTTTTTTTGTAAAAAAGCTGCAAACTGTTGTGGAAAATATTTCCCCTGATGTTGAAAAGGCTCTTAAAAAGAAAAATGGACTAAAGATAAAATTTCACAATGACCTCAATGCCTGGGCAAAACAACAAGGCATAAGCAATACCGGCACCGATGAATTTTTCAATATGATTGCACGTCAAATGGTTTACCGCTTGCTTGCCAGAATTATTTTTTATGAGGCACTAACCAGCGCTCATAAAGCCCTTCCCAAACTAGATTTACAGGGATTGGGCGGGCAAAATGCAATGGAAAAGTTAAGAGAATATTTTAACGCGGCTGGTGTTATCGACTGGCAGGCTGTATTTGAAAAAGACCTTTCCGATGATGTGGAATTAGCAAGCGAATCAATTGATATTATCTGCAAGTTGATTGAAGAACTTCACCAATACAACTTTTCTCTCTTACCACATGATGTTATCGGTGCAGTGTTTGAACAGCTAATTCCGGAGACGGAACGGCATGCGTTAGGTCAATATTTCACCCGCGAAAATCTTGTTGACCTCATTAATGCCTTCTGTGTTAGAACTACGGATACCATCGTGCTGGACCCGACATGCGGTACTGGTACCTTTCTTTTACGAGCCTATGATAAGAAAAAGACAGCTGGTTTATATGACCACAAGGAACTATTGGGACAACTATGGGGTATAGATATTGCCAACTTTCCTGCGGAACTAGCAACCATCAATCTTTTCCGGCAGGATGTTGCAGAAATAAGTAACTTTCCCCGTATTATCCGCGCTGATTTTTTTGATATTAAACCGGAATCTGTCTTTAAGTTCCCACCATTAAAAAAGGGGCAGGATTCTGAATTACACGTAGATGTAAAGATGCCAGTATTCGACGCGGCAGTGGGAAATTTCCCCTTTATCCGACAGGAACTGATTGAGAAGGCGATAAAAGGCTACAAAGGTTCTATAGAAAAGGTAATTAAGCAAGAATGGCTGGTAGAATACCCTGAAGCATTCACCATTGACGATTCTAACACAAATGCTGTTATTGAGCATGCTAAAAACGGCAAGAAAATAGACTGGACGCAAATCGGCTTTAATCTATCTGGGCAAGCCGATATTTACGCTTATCTATTTTTCCACACGGCACGATTTATTAAAAAAGACGGGCGGATGGGTTTTATTACCTCAAATTCATGGCTGGATGTGGCTTACGGTTACGAACTCCAGAAATTTATGCTGAATAACTTTAAAATCATTGCCATATTGGAATCACGTTGCGAGCCGTGGTTTGAAGATGCGGCGGTAAATACGGTAGTTACGATTCTTGAGCGCTGCGATAAAAAAGATGAGCGTGATAACCACATTGTTAAATTTGTAAAAATCAACAAAACGCTGGATGATTTGATACCGCAAGATATCAAACTTGAAAAATCAGATAGATGGTATCACCTTGCCAGTATGATAGATACGATTGAAAAAGCCGGTGATGAGCATATTCAGATTGATAAAGATGGAGTCAAGAATAACCTTAGCGGAAAGGAAACCGCCGTAGATGACGATAATTTCAGAATCCGTATCAAGAAACAGGGTGAATTGCTTTATGACCTGAATAAAGAAGGCAAAACTGCTAAATGGGGACAGTACCTCAGGGCACCTGATGTGTATTTTAAAATTCTTGAAAGTGTCTCTGGGTTAACCCCATTGAGTAATATTGAATCAGTTAAATCTGGTATAAAAACTGGAATAAACGATTTTTTCTATTTTACAAAGGAAAAAGCACAACATTGGAACATCGAGAAAGAATTTCTAAAACCAGTTATTAAGTCTCCACGGGAATCTTCCAAGATAACAATTTCCCCTAACGAGTTGGAGCAGAAGTTATTTGTATGCGGAACAAGTAAAGAGGAACTGAAAAAACAGAAGAAGTATGGAGCCCTATCTTATATAAATTGGGGTGAAAAACAAAAAACAATCGAAGGGGATACTTGGAGTAAAGTAACTAGCGTAGCAGGGAGAAAGCTCTGGTATGATTTGGGAGAAATTTCGATTGGGCAAATACTGCCTTTTATCAATTCCGGTGATATCCATAGAGTTCTTTACAACCCGGATGAAGCTCTAGTAGATCATAACCTATTTCAGATAATTGTTGATAAGAATATTGAAAAGGGATTGCTACTCTATCTTAATTCAAGTATTGGAGCTTTGTTCAAAGAAGTCATCGGAAGAGCAAATTTGGGTGAAGGGGGATTAAAGGTTGAAGGAGTTGATTGGGTAAAATTACCTTGCTTAAAAAAATCAATTCTGCAACAATTCACACAAAAAAATGCTGACAAGTTTATAAAATTATTAAATCGTCCAGTCAAATCAATTTTTGAAGAAATAAAAATGAAAGACCGCCAGCAGCTTGATAGCCAGATTCTGGAAGCCATGGGATTAAACCCCAAAGTTTATTTAAAACCTCTTTACGACGGTTTAACAGAGCTGGTTAGGGAACGTATAGAACTGGGAAAAATGCGCAAGAAAGCTAAAAAAACAAAAGTAGCAACAGATACAGAAAAAATCAAGGAACAGGTAATTAAAGCGGTTTTACCCAATGGTTTGAAAAAATTCCCGGAAGATTTTCTGGAGAAGCCGCTCAAAACTGATGAATGTGAAACTATACCAGTTACGGGCGAAACATTAAAATTAGGCGGTCAGTTTATGACACAACATGAAGTTATCAGCGAAGGTGATTTTAAGTATATGGCACCAAATACAGAAACCGCTAAATACATTATCTATTCACAAAAATCTGACCTTTATCTGGTTCCTTTCCCCAAAGATGAACTGGTAACTGAAAAAGCCGTTCAAGCTTACGAGATTTATATTAAGGATATCAAAGAGAAATTAAGAACGGAACTGGCAAATCAGACTGCGGATTATAAATTAGCTGACACACTCACTGAGCAAATAATGACGGAATTCGGAATTCCACAAGTTTAAATATAACACCCCTAGCTTCACAATCTATCTAAAATTTCTTTCTAACATTCATGTATTATTGTTCTTTTAGAAAACATAAATATGAAAATTCATTTGCCTTTTTCTTGCATTGATTTTACAAGTAACTGCAATGTCCTTAATGTATCGTCACCGAAATAAGTCCGCCCTTTTGAATTCTCTGCGATCTCTAACATAAGATTACGGAAATCCCAAAGAACAATATTTGCTTCATCTGCTTGTCGTTTTGCTTCCTCAGTCCATCCCCAGGTGACGATGATACGTTGATAATTTCCGTTATTGAATCCATAACTGGTAAGTGCTTGCAAAATGCCTTGTGATGTGAATTTCCTGTCCCTAAAATAGCCAACTGTACGTCTTTGAGATGCTTGTTGAACCCGCTGTTTGAGAGCTTCAGTGCTAAATACATCGCCGGTGAGTCTGCTAAAACCGCCAGAAACTGATACACCACTCTCAATATGGTAACGTTTCCCATCGAGGGGATTTATAGCTAGCAAATCTATCTCAAATTGTCCTTCACATTTAATATTTGGAATTGTAGCCCACCCTTTAACATATCGTACATATGCTTCAACTATTTTTTCAGTAGTCTCCAATTCAATCTCCTTGGCTCTATTTAAATTTTTTTGGTCACATTTAATATTCTCTTTTTTCAACTACATTTCATTTTGCCTGATTGGAATGTATGTTTAATTGAAGGGTTAAAGGGTTTTTACTTATAACTGAAACTCCCAATGATTCTTCAGCTACCATGCATGCTGGGCAGATTTTCCAAGTTTTTACA
>Ga0315281_10007177_pt1 | contig 15738 bp, 21 predicted proteins | sample YL17G07_0_MG_FD_204540 | JGI IMG/M metagenome (GOLD analysis project Ga0315281, IMG submission 204540) | Sediment microbial communities from Yellowstone Lake, YNP, Wyoming, USA - YL17G07_0 | ecosystem: Environmental > Aquatic > Freshwater > Lake > Sediment | place: USA: Wyoming | collected... | reverse complement strand
AGGAAGCCGGCGTGAAGCTGATCGCCTGCCAGATGACCATGGACGTCATGGGAGTGAAGCAGTCGGATATCATCGACGGCGTAGAGTTCGGCGGCGCGGCCACGTGGCTCGATGAGGCGGCGGACTCACAGATCAACCTGTTCGTATAACCACTACCCCCTTCACACCTGCGATAGAAATTATGAATTGACCGGCCCGGCAGTTTGGGCCGGTCGTTTTTTTGCCGCCTCTCTTCTGGACAATTCTTTCCGTTTATGTTAAAAAAGCAGTATGAATATTCCGGAAAACCTCAAGTTCGACGACAAAGGCCTGATCCCCGCGGTCATTCAAGACTGGAAAACCAGCGAAGTTTTGATGGTGGCGTATATGAACGCCGCTTCGCTCAAAAAAACCGTGGAAAGCGGTCTCACCTGGTATTGGAGCCGCTCGCGCCGGAAGTTCTGGCAAAAAGGCGAAACCTCCGGCCATATCCAGAAGGTTAAAGAGATCCTCTATGACTGCGATCAGGACACGCTTCTTATCAAAGTCGAACAGACCGGACCCGCCTGCCATACCGGTGAACGTTCCTGCTTTTTCCGGAGCTTTTCCGGAAACGCGCAAGGAGAAACAAAATGAACAGGGACCCAAACTGCATTTTTTGCAGGATCATCGAAAAAAAAATTCCTGCGACAATCGTCCACGAGGACGAACGGGTGATCGCATTTAAAGACCTTAATCCCCAGGCGCCCATTCATCTCCTCATTGTTCCCAAAAAACATATCGCCGACATTCATCAGATCACCACTGCTGATCGGGAACTGATCGGACACCTGTTCTTTGTCGCCAAAACCATTGCTGCTCAGAACGGTCTCGACCGGGACGGATACCGGATGGTCATTAATAACGGCGAAGGCGCCGGACAGACCGTATTCCATGTTCATCTTCACCTGCTCTCCGGACGCAAATTTAGCTGGCCCCCGGGTTAAATTACTTACCCACAGGTCCCTGTGAATAGTTTTTTGATAATCTGTGCATAGTCCCTTGCATCAAATTATCAACATCATTATTCACCTCTTCACACATCGTCTCCTCCCTCTTGTCAGTTTTTGATTTACTTTATTTCTCAAGGTCTTTTGTTCTGTTTTCACATATTCACACAGACTACTATTACTACTACTAATTTATTTAATATATATTAATAGTAATTAAGAGCAACGCTGGCTCTGGATAATAATTTATTTTGAGCAGAATGCCGTATTTAAAAAAATCATTAGATATTTTTTTCCTGTGGTGGTATTCTTCCGACGCGTACTAAACACTCGTGCATTATTAAATCAGGAGAAAAAATGGGAAGCAAGGAAAAGGAATTTGTTTTTGTTATTACACATTCGTATGACGCCATTGAACGCGCCGCCGCAGCACTCCAGCTCGCGACCAATATGGCGGCTTTTGACGCGAAGATAGATTTTTTTCTCATGAACGAAGGCGTGCTTCTGGCGCGAAAAGGTTTTGCGGAATCCGTCACCTGGCAGAAAGGCTTTTCACCAATTGCGGAACTGATGAAGAGCCTGGTAGAGGATTTCGACTGCAGGTTTTACATCTGCGCATCGTGCGTGAAACCCTACGGTCTTGAGGGAGCGGAGTTGATAAAAAATTCGGAAGTCAAACCGGGTTCCTACCTCGGGGAACTTCTCATGAAGCGGCAGAATGTCACCTTCTGAGTACGGATGTCGCGTACATAATTATTGCGGATTAAGGATGATCGATGGATGAATTTAAACTAAGCGGAAAAGAATTCATCGAGCTCCATGATTTACTGAAAGTAATGGATCTCTGCGGCAGCGGCGGCATGGCAAAAACGGCCATCTCGGAAGGACAGGTCAAAGTTGACGGCAACCTTGAATTACGGAAGCGATGTAAAATAAGGTCCGGACAAGTTGTGGAATTCGCAGGGAACAAAATAGTAATTCAGTACTCTTTAAAAAAGCCATTATGAAAAACATTGCTAATTTTTTGTTTGAAGCGGGAATGCTGAAACGCACACCCCGGAGCGGGTTCCAGTTTCTCGGCGCCGGCGCCGAGTCTGTAGCAGAGCATATTTTTCGCACCACCTATATCGGGTATGCGCTCGGGAAACTTGCAAAGTCCGTAGATGTCGATCGCATGATCAAGATGTGCCTGTTCCATGATCTGCCGGAAGCGAGGACCGGAGACCTCAACTATGTGAACAAGAAGTATGTAGAGGCGCATGAGAAAAAGGCGGTGGACGATCTCGCGCGGACCCTGCCCTTCGGCAATGAGCTGAAGGATTTGATCCTGGAGTTTAATGAAGGAAAGACCGAAGAAGCGCGATTGGCCCGCGATGCGGACCAGCTGGAAATGATCCTGGCGCTGAAGGAGTACAAGGACCTGGGCAACAAATACGCCGACGAGTGGCTCGTTTTTTCACTCAAACGGCTCCAGACCGAGGCGGCGAAGGAGCTTGCGAAGGTTATTCTCGAAACCGACTCATCGCTGTGGTGGTTCAGCGATAAAAGCGACTGGTGGGTGAGCGGAGGAAAGAAGTAAAAGCTGTTGATATGCCTGGTCTGGTGTGGTACTGCCGGAGATCCCGATGCGGTACACGGCGCTGCCCCTGTTTTCGTAATGCTTGATAAGCGGCCCGGTCCTCTCTCGAAAGAGAACCAGCTTTTTTTCTATCAAGTCATGGTTGTCATCCACGCGCTCCGTTCTGTCCCCTCCCACATTATCCCGGATTCTGCGGACCACATCATCTGCCGGACAATCAAGCACAACAACAGCAGGTATCCGAGCAATGGTCGCCATGTCCCGCGCCTGTCCCGTATGCCGGGGAATACCATTTAACACGAGCACGTCGCGCACTGAAAAACCCACCCGTTTCAGGAAGAGCGAGACGATCTTTGCCGCAAGAGAGAAGTGTTCGTTCTCGAGCAGGAGGCCGCGCTCAAGAACACCATGGATGAACGCGTGCTCTTCCTTGGAATAGGCCCCAGAACGCTCTTCGCCCGACACTGCGCCTCTCAGTTCAGCTCCGAAGTCGAGGTGATGACATTGGCGTCCGAACAGGCCTTGGGATGCGATGGCATCACCGAGCGGGCTTTTACCGACACCGGTCGGGCCGAGGAGGAGGAGAGCGTCAATGGGGTATGTGTAAGAATTTATCATAGGTCAGTCAAAATTAACAGTAGAGATGCGGAGGTAGAGAGCGCCTTCATAAACATTTCTCACCCAGTACGATTTTTCCTTCTCAGGCTCTCCAGGCTTTTCTTCGACGCGATCGTGAGACCGTCTTCCTCCGGTATCCGGTCAAGCGTAAACCATGCGATCTCCGAGCACTTGTGCGGCTCCTGGATGCGCGGTGTGCCGCTTTTGACCCTGCAGAGGAACGAGGGCGAGACCCAGTGCTGCTTTTCAGCCGGGATGATATGGTCCACGACGTCAAGAAGCTCCCGCACTTCTATCTCGAATCCATACTCTTCCCTGATCTCGCGTACCAGGGCCTGTTCAAGCGTTTCATTGAACTCGACACTGCCGCCCGGGAACTCCCATTTTCCCGCTTCGTTCCGTGCTTCCCTGCCGCGCCTGGCAAGGAAGATCTCCCCTGCGGCGTTGGAGATGATGGCACCCACACCTACTCCTATGTAATCAATGCCTTTTTTCATTGTTTCTTCTTCAACAACGGCAATGTACCAAAAAGAATGACTAAAGTCAAAAATCTGTTTACTTCACTGGTATGGTATGGGGCCATTACCTGAATTTGCTGGGGAATTTCCTTTTTACCCATGGTTTTTTGCTTGACATATTAACTTTTTCGCTTATAATACCCGCCTGTTCATAAATACCACAGAAGGAGCACTACGATGTCGGAAACAACAGCACAAAAAAGCAATCTCAAGCAGAAGCGGGCCCAGGGCTTCAGGAAGCGGATGAGCACTGCCACGGGCAGGAATGTTATCAAGCGCCGCAGAGCCAAGGGAAGAAAGCGTCTGGCCGTATAACTCCCGGCCGGGACCGACGCGATGCCCTACGGATACCGCAAGAGCGAGCGGATACGAAAAAATACAGAGTTTGTAACTACCATGAAGGGCAAAAGACTGTCGGTTGACGGTCTTTCGCTTTTTTATACCAGGAACGAAACAGGCAACTTCAGGGTTGGTATTTCCGTCAGCAAAAAGCTGGGGAATGCGGTAAAACGAAACAGGCTGAGACGTCGGATACGCGATTGCGTTATGAAGACGCTCATGGACCAGACCATGGGATTTGACCTGGTGTTCGTTGCGCGGCGGGAACTGATGGCCGCGGAATACGGGCAGATCCTGAAAACGGTTGAAACTATTCTCAGGCGCACCGCGCTCCGCAACGGGAAACAGGAAAGCACAGCGTCGTGAAGAAGTTCATAATCGCCATTCTCCGCCTGTATAAGCGTTTTATCTCGCCGCTTTTGCCGCCTGCCTGCAGGTTCACACCCACGTGTTCTGAATATGCCATGGAGGCTTTTCAGAAAAAGAGCCTGCATACGGCTCTCTGGATGACCATCGTGCGTATTTTAAAATGTCATCCCTTTCACCCTGGCGGCTACGACCCCGTACAATAATTTCCGGAGGATCCATGGAAACTCGAAGATTCATTTTAGCGCTTTCCCTTTCTGTGATCGTGTTCGTACTGTATATACGCTTCTTCGCGCCCAAGCCTCCGGAGAAACCTGTTGCTCCCGTGCCGGCGCAACAGGAGCTTGCGAAGGAGCAGCCTGCCGCGCCCAAGCCGGTTCCTTCCGGATCATTGGCTGCGAAGATCGCACCGGCGGTCAAAGGCCGTGACATCATCGTGGAAACCGACCTGGTGAAGGCCACGGTGAATACAGCGGGCGGCGTGATCACCGGTTGGGAGCTCAAACAGTACCGGGAAGGGGACAAGGCCCAGGTTGGCCTCATGGTCCTTTACCATAAAATTACGGGATCGGCGCCGAAGGTCGTGGAGGCGCCGAGAAAACCGCTCGGCAATGTTCAGCTCTTGCCCGCCTACGAGGGCATCGATTCTCGTGACATGATCGCATCTCTCGCCGTACTGCCTCTTGACAAGGAATTGTACAAGCTTGCACAGGTGGAATTTCGCGCGAACGCTGATGCCGTCAGACTTGATTCCACTAAAAAGTCAGAGACCTTGGTCCTGACCTATACGGGCCCCGCGGGACTATCGATAGAAAAAAAGCTCACCTTTTACAGCGACCAGTACAAGGTTGATGTAGAGATCAACACCAAGGGGCTGGATGGCTACAGCCTGGCCCTGGGAACGGACTTCGGTCTTGCGGACAAGATAAGCTCCGATGCAAGCGGCCGCGTCGGTCCTGTTGCGCAGGCCGATGGAAAAGTGGTCCGGGAAAAGATTGAGAGCATCAAAGGCGAGCTGCAGACCACGGGGATGATCGACTGGTTCGGCCAGGAGGACAAGTATTTTACCGCGTCCATAATTTACGGAAGCCAGGGACTGGTAACGAGCAAGCGGACCTCGGCCCCGAAAGAGGTGGGCGATCTGCTCTCGACCACAGTGACGGTCAAGGACAAGCCGGAAACGCGCACGTTCACGCTGTACGCGGGACCAAAGAGCTTCACGCTGCTTCAATCCTACGGCCACGGCCTGGACCAGATGGTTGATTACGGCTGGTTCAGCATCCTCGCAAAGCCCATGTTCTGGCTGATGACGCAGTTCAATGCGCTCACGGGGAACTACGGGATCGCCATTATCCTGCTCACCATCGTGGTGAGGATCCTGCTGTTCTATCCCTCGCTCAAGAGCGCCATGTCCATGGAGGAGATGAAGAAGATCCAGCCCCAGATCATGGTGCTTCGTGAAAAGTACAAGAAGGACCCGTCGAAGATGAACGCCGAGATGATGAAGCTGTACAAAGACCACAAGGTGAACCCCGTCGGCGGATGCCTGCCCATGCTTCTGCAGCTTCCGTTCTTCGTGGCGTTGTACAACGTTCTGTCCGTGTCCATCGAGCTGCGCCATGCGTCGTTCATACCCTTCTGGATCAAGGACCTGTCGGTTTTCGACCCCTTCTATATCCTGCCGGTGCTCATGGGCGCGAGCATGATCCTGACAATGAAAATGACGGCCACGACCCAGGATCCGCAGCAGGCCAAGATCATGATGTACATGAACGTCGCTTTTATTTTCATGTTCGCCTGGCTGCCCGCCGGGCTCCTGCTCTACATCACGCTCAGCAACGTGCTCTCGATCGCGCAGCAGCTCTACGTGAGGAAGCTCATCGGCGGCTCGTCGCAGGTTTTAGTTCAGTAGGTTTTTAAAGCCGATTCGTAATGCCGGTTACAAGCATCAGCGGTTCTTTAATATACGATCAAATTAATCAGCCCTCTCTCCTACGCCGGAAAGAGGGCTGAACTTTTTTAACGGTGCGATTATATTTCTGTCGCGCAGTGTGCGCGCTTGTAAAAGCGAAGGTCTGCCCATTGTTGTTAAAAATCCAGCGGGCTCTTCACTTCTTTCCCGGGTTTCGGCGGGAGGCAGTGCAAATAGATCATCGTGGTCCTGATATCGGCGTGGCCCAGCAGCGTCTGGATCGTGCGGAGATCATAGCCGGCCTGAAGCATGTGCGTGGCGTAACAGTGGCGGAAGGTGTGGGACGTGACGCGCTTCGTGAGCTTCGCCTTTCGGACCGCTTCGCCAAAAACTTCCTGCACCCGCGAATCATGGATATGATAACGCCGCGATTCCTTCGTTTGCGCGACGAAAGTCAGCGACTCCTGCGGTAAAAACCATTGCCAGACTAAATCCTTCGCGGCCCGCGGATACTTCTTCTCAAGTTGGTCATTGAGAAAGACCCCGGAGAAACCTGCCCCAAGATCCTCGTCATGCAGTTTCTTCACGCGCTCCATTTGAGCATGCAGTTCCGGAAGGATCGTTTTCGGCAGCGGCACGGTCCTTATTTTTTGACCCTTTCCCCGTATCAAAAGCATACCTGTGTCGAAGTTAAAATCCTTTACCCGAAGCATGCAGCCCTCCGAAATGCGCAGCCCGCACCCGTACTGGAGCTGGGCCACGAGTTTGAAGGGATGCCGGAGATGAGCCAAAATAGAATCTATCTCTTGCCGGCAAAGGACCGAGGGGATATAATTCGAGGTTTTCGCGCGGGGGATGTCTTTATGAGTTCCGAAATCCTTTTTCAGAACGTGCCGGAACAGAAACAGCAAGGCATTAAACGCCAGATTCTGATGGCTTGAAGACACTTTTTCGTCAACTGCCAGATGAGTGAGATAAGCCTTTACGTCCTGCGAGGACAGTTCGCCGGGGTCCTTGTCTTTAAGATAATTCTGGAACTTGCGGCCCCAATTCGCATAGTGTCTGAGCGTTACCCGGGAGTAATGCCTGAGCTTTATTTCCTCCGCAAGTTTTTCGATGACCGCGTCCCAAGCCGGCGCTTCGGTTTTTTTAAGGCAGCGCCATTCGTCATACTGGCTGCCTCGTCTTACCTTTGCCGGGTACCGTAAACCGCCGGGCGGCTCGCATACCATCTCGGGAGATTTCACTGGCGACGCGGAATTCCGCGTCACAGGGCGGCTGTACCCGGGTTGCTTCGTTCCATGAGCGATTGCTTCAACAGTGGAAGTCTGTTCCACGGACCGAGGAAGAACATCGCTTCCCGGTTCCGTTGTAATAAACAGAGAAACCGCGTCCATAGCCTGCCCTGCCTGCGCGACAGTCTGATTCTTCGAACGAAGCTTGTCGACAAACAGTCTCACTTGATCGGCCTGAGAGCCCGGCAGAGGATACTTGGCGCGAAAGTCGAGGAAATACAGGAGCCACTTACGGTAATCGGACCGGGAGAATAGAGGTACATTTCGTTGCATAAGACTGTTGTTGAATCTACCGAGGACATCACTGGGTATGGGTTTCATGTCGGCCACCTCCTGTCATGCAAGTATAGTGAACACTTGTTCACTTGTCAAGAGTTAAATATTCCGATTGCGTCAGGGGTAACTTTACCTTGACACAGCTGAAAACATTAAATATACTCGCTTTACGCAAGAGATTGCATGGTTTACGCTGGCCGCCGTAGAAGCGCCGCATTGCCGGAACTATCGTGAAAACAATGTCCGTTAACAAGAATTCGACTTTTCACCATCATTTCCGGGAGGTTCGCCATGACTGAGATCGTTAAGCTGAGGCCTGGACAAAAAGGGACGAAGAATCTGGTCGCGGAACACGGAGACGCACTCCTCTGCGTACGGTACCGATATGACAGGGAGAAACTTACCCGGTTAAAAACCGTAGAATTGATCGTCGAGAGTAAACCCTGGACGCCGACACCACACCGTTTCAAGGAAGATACTCATGTGCCGGTACGCATCGAATACGGGGATAAGGCCTTGCGGGAAAAGGCCAAGGCGGCTCAGGGGAAATGGAATCCGAAGACAGGCGCATGGCATATCCAGTATGGGAAAATCAAGGGAACTGAATTGGAAAAGTTAATCATATCATAAACCGAAAATGCCGCCAAAAAATGCCGAGGTTTATGATACCATAAACCCAAAAAGTTTATGATATAATAAGCCGGTTTATGAATGCATAAACTTGTTTATGATACCATAAGCCTGGTTGCTTCGTGTCAATAACTGGTTGGCTCCGGCAAACTACCGCTCTACGCCAACTAATAGTCCAAGCGGTCTTGGCCGCTTAACTTTCAAAAGGAGGAAACGAAGATGCGGCAAAAAATTGTTTGGGCTGTGGTCTGTATGATAATTGCAATAAGTTTGTATGCTTGTAGCAGTTCATCAACAAATAGCGGTGCCGGCAGTACCACGCTAACTACTATATCAGTCACACCGGCGAGTCCATCAATCTTAGCTGGTACCAGTCAACAATTCACAGCATTGGGTACTTATTCGGATAATTCATCACAAAACATTACCTCATCTGTTACCTGGTCTTCCTCTGATACGAGCAAAGCATCTATTTCAATTGCGGGTTTGGCAACCGCCGTTTCTGCTGGCACAACGACTATTATGGCGAATTCGGGAAGTATTTCTGGTTCTACGATAGTAACTATTACTGGCCTCCCATCATCACCTACCAGTGTTGCAGCCGTTGCCGGGGATAGCCAAGTTACCATTAAGTGGGATGCTATATCAACAGCAACATCATATGATATCTACTGGTCAACAAGCCCAGGCGTAACAAAGACAAACTATACGGGGAAGATTTCCGATATAGCCACCACAATTACCACCACAAACTACACACATCTTGGAAGAACTAATGGGACAACCTATTATTATAGAGCCACAGCCAAAAACACCGCTGGTGAAAGCAGTGAATCAAACGAAGTATCTGCCACACCTCGTCATGATACCACAGCACCAATTAATACTACCGGAACCAATTTTATCAACAATGGCGCGTACTATGCGACTTCCTGTAACAGTTTTACCCTTGGAATATCCGCAACAGACGATATGGCACTTTCGGGTTATTGGTTCTCACAGTCTTCAAACGGCGCTCCCGATCCTCAAAGTTCGGGGTGGTTAACCATTACACCGACAAAAGCGTTTTCAGATATCGTACCTTATGCCAATATAGCTCGTAACGAGCCTGATTTCTGTTTCATGTGTACCTTATCCCCTGGCAACGTTTGTTGCGGGACCTTTACTGTCAATGTATGGTTCAAAGACACTGGTGGTAATGTATCCGCTTCTAGTGGCGACTCCATCAGTGTTGATAATGGTGCACCAGTAAACAGTACGTTGTCTAATAATTTTATCAATGGTGGTGCTTCCAATACCTCAACCCTCATAGTCACTCTTGCAATATCTGCAACTGATGCTTGTACCGGCGTCGCAGGATATTATATCTCGGAAAGTTCGACTACTCCATCCGCTACCGCTGGAGGATGGTCAACAATTAACCCGTCCACGACATCATATTCAGCAAATGTAAGCTACACCTTGAGCAGCGGCGGCGGGACAAAGATGGTCTATGTCTGGTTCAAGGATGTGGCTGGGAATGTTTCGCAATCAGTCAGTGACTCCATTATTTATGCACCTTAATGTTTACGAAGCGTGAGCATACTCAAGAGTTTTGTGGTGGTTAGAATGTCCAATGAGACTCAGTGTCCAGATTGCGATTCAGAAAGAGAACTTAGGTGACGTTGATACATAGCGTGCAATGATCGAGCTGATTCCAACTTGCCGGTCCACAGCGTCGCGCCAAAGGCGGCGCGTGACCGGTGTGTTGGAGGTGAACTCATGGGCGACGAAGTTTTAGAATTCGCGAAGGAAATCGGAGCAACGGATTTAAAAGAATTATTTGCCTCTTCAGAATATCACGGGTTATTCAAGAGGCGAAACTACTTCCTCCTGAATAAAGACAATTTTCTGATTGTAAAAATAAGTCGTAACAAAATAAAGCCCTTCTATGGTCTCGGAAAAGACTTTATTGATTTGTTTAATACTATGACTGAAAAGGGTGGAACTTATTATTATGTCGCGTTAGAATCGAACAGGTCGGGCTGGGTTCTGTCTAAGCAGCAAATACAGAATCTAATATCGAGCGGATTATTGAGCTTCTCAGAAAAACATAAAGAATATAAAGTCAACAACTACAATCTCAAAGATCAAGACTGCTTTATGTCTATAAGAGGATTTTTAGAGAAAATCGGAACAACACCCAAGTAATGTTTGTTGCCAGTTGATAATATCAAGGGTGAAAACATAAACAAGGGCACGAAGTTCTTCACTGGCTGTAACATTGGCGTCTTATGGCACAGCAAGCCTCACTTCTATGTCCATTCGTCCATGTAGAACGCGAACAATCTCAATTGTGTCGGTAAGCGTTTGACGGTAAAATATCACATGGCTACCTGCGTTGAATTTACGGTAGCCATCCCGAATCTCATTACAGTCCTTTCCTATGTGGGGGTTCGCGGCCAACTGATGGAAGCAGGCATCCATCATGGTTAGATACTGATCGCGCTGGTCACGCCCCCAATGTTCTTGTGTATAGCGGCCTATCTTTTTCAAATCGGCCTTGGCCTTATTTGTGAGGGTAAAAAGGGGTTTCACTTGAGCCCTTCATCATCAAGCTCATCAATTAAACCCTTGAGGGAGTAGTCGGCTTTCCCGCTTTCTTCACCCTCGGCTAGTGCGCGACGTAACAGCGACAGCTTGGTTTCCCGTTCCTCCAATAGCCGAAGCCCAGCCCGTATCGCTTCACTAGTTGAACCAAAATGGCCCTGGGCGACCTGTTTAGAAATAAATTTTTCATAGTGTGCGCCGATAGTTACACTAGTATTTTTGTGCATAATTTAACCTCCAGCTTTTGCAAAGCTAATATTATCATATAATATTTATTGGTATAAATCAAGACAGAAAGAATGGGCTACGGGTAACAGGCTACTCGTCCATGGTTAATCAAAACAACGGACGGAGGAGAACTACCACGGGGCACAGCTCATGCTTCGACACGTTTTTGGTTCCACGAGATTTAATCTCTTAGGGTCTAATTCCCCGCAGCTCTGCTGCGAGGTAGTTCATTTCCAACAAGCAGGTCGTGTGGGACGCTGAGATGCGCGCCCTACACCTGCGTGTTAGTTTTTAAATCGAAAGGAAAATATGATTCAGTCAAATCCTCTGATCGCCGTCGCAATCCTTTTTGCTCTTCTCGGCTTGGTTTTTCTTATCAGTACCATTATGTTTCTGAAGAAGAAAAAAATATTCAGCACAACCTTGAACTTCGTGATCGCATTGCTGATGCTCTCCTTGTCCGCTTTGTTTGGAACCATAAGCATTGCAACCCAGGGGTATCACGCCTTGACCAGGGAGGAACAGGCGGCCATCGTAAAAGTTCAGCCGACCGGTGGGCAGGCGTTCTTGGCCCGTTTTACTACGCCTGATGGCGTCGAAAAAGTGTTTTCTCTTGCCGGTGATCAGATTTACGTTGATGCCCGCATTCTCAAATGGAAACCCATCGCAAACATCTTCGGGCTGCACACCTCCTATGAACTCGATCGTATCGCCGGACGCTATGCAAGTCTTACCGATGAAAGGACAAAGATCCACACGGTGTATTCGTTGTCAAAAGACAAGCCTTTGGACATGTTCGATCTCCGAAGCAGGTTTGCATTTCTGAACCCCCTGTTGGATGCCGAGTACGGATCAGCTACCTTCATCAAATCGACCAGCATGGAAGAATACAGGCCCATGGTTTCGACAACAGGACTGCTGATCAAAAAGACTGAAAAGGCAGCCAGTCAGTAGCGGGCAAAAACGGCGCAGCGGCATTCGCATTCAATGAATAAAATGAGTGCTCACCAGACGAATATCAGAATTGCTCCAGGCGGATATTTCGCATCCCGTTCCGATGTTGTGTTATCCACGACACTCGGTTCCTGCGTGGCAGTCTGCCTGTACGACCCTTTTCAGAAAGTTGTGGGAATGAACCACATAATGATCAGCAGAGAAGAAAACAAGGTCAATAAACTCTTTTGCTTTCAAGAGGACGGGAAATACGGCGACAGCGCAATGGATCTGCTCGTGCATGAAATGATCAACCAGGGCGCGGTGCTGAAAAATATGCTTGCCAAGGTTTTTGGAGGAGCATGACTGTTCTCGCCTTCCGATGCATGTACGACCGTTTATTGCAACGGAAACGAAAATATCGGATTCGCTCTGAACTATCTGACGATAAACTCCATTCCCATCGTCACGAAGGCCGTGGGTGGCGTCCAGGGCAGGGTCATACGGTTTTATTCGAGTGATTTTTCCGTCTGGGTCAAAAAAATCAAGAAAAGCTCAACTTCCGCATTGATTGAAAAAGAGAACAAGGCATGGGAAAAAGACAAAGCATAGCAGATCACCGTGAACTGCAAGGAACAGGGGCCGGTGGCGTTCGACACAGCGGGGAGCATATCCTATGAGACCGGTTATCCTCTTTATCGCAACGAGCCTTGACGGTTACATCGCCCGCATGGATGGGCGCATAGACTGGCTGTTTACCGACCAGGACTACGGCTTTCGGGAGTTTTTCTCGAATGTGGACACGGTGGTCTTGGGAAGAAAGACCTACGACGTGTCCCTTTCTTTTGGCGAATATCCCTATCCCGGCAGAGCAGGCTACGTGTTCTCGCATACGCGAAGCGGACAGCAGGACGAACATGCGCAGTTCATCTCAACCGATCCCGCGGAGTTCATAGCCGGGCTCAGGAAAAAGCCGGGCAAGAAAATCTGGCTTGTCGGCGGTTCGGAGCTTGTTCAGGGTTTTGTGCAGGCGGACCTCATCGACGAGTACGTGATCTCGATCCATCCCCTGATACTCGGGGCCGGCATCCCTCTGTTTCGTTCCCCGCTGCCTGCGCGGAAGCTGGTTTTCCGGGACAGTACAACCTTCGACAGCGGGCTTGTGCAGGTGAGCTACTCGAGAAGAAGAGCTTGATCATTCGCTGGATTGTGTCCGAGCATCGAGCAAAATTGCCAAGAACGAACTAAGCGCCTTCAAGCCCCAGCAGCCCAACCGCATTCTTCCACACCAGCTTTTCCTTCCGAATGTCGGAGATTTTCAGTTGCAGCGTTCGTTCAAGCATTTCTTTCTGATCGGTCCAGGGGCTGTCGCTCCCGAACAGCACCCGGTCTTCGTCAAAGTGCGAGAGGAGTTCGATGAACCGCACATCACTGACCTCGCTCAGCGTCATTGATGTTTCGGTATACACGTTCTCGCACCCGCTGAGGCAATGAATGCGGTCCCACTGCTTCCATCCCCCGACGTGGGTGCACACAATGGTAAGGTCTTTGAACCAGTCGGCCACTTTCTTGATGCGCTCGACATCGGCCTGGGTATTTTCCGGAAAAGCGAGGTCGAAGCCGGTATGGAACATGACATAAAAACCGAAGCTCGCAAGGAGTTCGTAAAAACCGTACATATGCTTGTTGTCGATGAAAAAGCGCTGGTACATGGGGTGGAGCTTGACCCCGCGAATACCCGCGCGCTGCGCCTGGCCCAGCATATCTTCGACGTCATCGGGATCGTTTCCCGGATGGAACGAGACCAACGGATGGATGCTGTCGCTCCTGATCTGCTTGCAGAATTCCAGGACCGGGAAGAGTTGCGCCGGTTTGGTTGCGATGTTCGCGACCAGGCTCGCGGAAATGCCGGCCCGCTTCATGGAGTCCTGCAGGCCTTGCAGGGTCCCGTCAGTATGGGGCTGGTAATCACCTGACTCCGCGGACAACGCGTCCATGGCCGGCTTCGCGATCTTATCGGGGAAAACGTGGGTGTGAAAGTCGATGTATCGCATGGGGCAAATCCTAAGCACGGATATCTAAATTCTAATCGTGCCAAACCTTTCATTGATATTTTGTAATTCGATATTATTTCGGATTTCGAGCGTCGCTATTAGAATTTTCTGTTATCGATGACTCTTTTCGCTTTCCCTTCAAACCGTTCCAGGGTCTTTTTTTCCACGAGCTTTACGTCAACGGAAATCCCGAGCTCCGACGCGAGCCTCCTTTTGATAGTCTCCTTGAGCTCGCTCTGCTTCTTCATTTCGTCGAAGAACATCGATTCCGATACCTCGACGTTCACCGTTGTCTCGTCAAGAGCCCCCTTGCGGTCGATGATGATCTGGTAGTGCGGGGCGACGCCTTCGATCTCGAAGAGCACCGTCTCGATCTGCTGCGGGAAGACGTTTACGCCACGGATGATCAGCATGTCATCGGTCCTGCCCATGACGCGCGTCATCCTTGTCATGGTCCTGCCGCAGGCGCAGGGGTCATGGATCAGGCGGGTCAGGTCGCGGGTACGGTACCGGATGACGGGAAACGCCTCCTTGGTGAGCGTCGTGACCACCAGTTCCCCGATCTCGCCCGGTTTGGCAGGCTCGAGCGTATCGGGGTTGATCAGCTCTACGAGGAAATGGTCCTCGGCGATATGGAGGCCGTTCCGCTCCTGGCATTCCCCGGCAACGCCGGGGCCCATGACCTCGGAAAGGCCATAGTTGTCCGTGGCAACGAGCTTGAGCTTGCTTTCGAGCTCCCTGCGCATGGCGTCGGACCAGGGCTCGGCGCCGAAGAGTCCGTACTTCAGGGAGGTCGCGTTCGGGTTGATCCCCATTTCCATCATCGTGTCCGCGATCAGCATGGCATAGCTCGGCGTGCCGACGAGCGCCGTGGTTTTGAAGTCCTGCATGATCTTGATCTGGCGCCGCGTATTGCCGCTCGACATGGGGATGACCGACGCGCCGATCCGCTCCGCGCCGTAATGAAGGCCGAAGGCTCCGGTGAAGAGGCCGTAGTTGAATGAGATTTGAATGACGTCGTCCTTCGTGATGCCGCCAGCTGTCAGGACTCTTGCAACGAGGTTCGACCAGGTCTTGATGTCGTTCCGGGAATAGCCCACCACCGTGGACATGCCGGTCGTGCCCGACGACGCATGGATTCGGACGATCTCGCGGAGCGGCACGGCAAAGAGCCCATAGGGGTAGTTGTCTCTGAGATCGCTTTTCGTCGTAAAAGGGAGTTTCCGGATATCATCGAGGGAGCGCAGGTCGTCGGGATTGAACCCGATGTCGTCAAACTTTTTCCTGTAAAAAGGGACGTTCATGGAGACCCTGCTCAGGGTGGATTCGAGCCGCTCCAGCTGGAGCTGCGCCAGCTCTTCCCGGTCCATGCATTCGCTTTCAGGCTGCCAGTACATAATTCACCTCCGGTGCAGATAAAATTCAATATTCAA
>Ga0315281_10007176_pt1 | contig 15738 bp, 12 predicted proteins | sample YL17G07_0_MG_FD_204540 | JGI IMG/M metagenome (GOLD analysis project Ga0315281, IMG submission 204540) | Sediment microbial communities from Yellowstone Lake, YNP, Wyoming, USA - YL17G07_0 | ecosystem: Environmental > Aquatic > Freshwater > Lake > Sediment | place: USA: Wyoming | collected... | reverse complement strand
CGGGTATGCGCAGGGGTTGTTTATCGACCACCTGGGGAATTTCCGAGAAGATACGGATCAGGACGGAAAATTGGTCTATCAAAACGATTACATCGTGAAGACCCGGTACGATAACAATGTGGCCAGCCTTACTTATCAGACAGTGCTAGTCGACAAGTACGTGGATGCCAACGGCGACGGGAATGCCGACAGTGCGACCCCGACAATCTCGGGCTTGGGACTGAAAGATATTCTTCCCTTCTGGGAAGGAGGCAAACAGCTGGCCAACCTGGCCTCCTCGTCGAGAAACCTGCTCACGTGGGTGGATTCCGACAATGATGGAGTTGTGGATGCAGGCGAGCAGATGCAATTCAGCACCGCGAATTCTGGAACGTTGGGTCCATACCTGAGAGCCGGCGCCGCCCCCTATACATCGGACAACATCATTAATTTCATTCGAGGGGACGAAATCGCGGGGCTTCGCACGCGTATGGTGGAAGTGCCGATCGGCAGCGGCACCTACAAAGTGTGGAAGTTGGGCGACCCCATCCACTCGACGCCCACCATTGTGGCCGCGCCGCACAACAACTACGATCTCATCTATGGTGATGCTTCCTACGTTGATTTCTATACCCGTTGGAAGGATCGCCGTGAGGTCGTCTACGTCGGCGCGAACGACGGGATGCTGCACGCCTTCAACGGCGGGTACTACCACAAGAGCGACGATGTGACGACGGCGGCCGTGGTCGAGCATGGATGGTTCACGAAGAACCCCACCGACAACAGCAGTGGCCGTCCGCTCGGGGACGAGCTCTGGGGGTTCATCCCCTATCAGCTCCTGCCGCAGTTGCAGTGGTTGACGAGGGCCGATTACACCCATGTCTACTACGTGGATCTCAAACCCACGGTGGCGGATGTGCGGATCTTCACGCCGGACGCAGACCACCCGAATGGTTGGGGGACAGTTCTGATCGGGGGGTTCCGCATGGGAGGGAGCTGTGAAAACTGTGCGTCCGGCACGGGCGCTCCTCCGATGACGGTCACCGCCAACTTCGGAAGCGGTGTGCAGACGCGCAAATTTTACAGCGCGTACTTTGTGCTCGATATCACCAATCCGGAGGTAGACCCAAAAATCCTCTGGAGTTTCAGCGATACCGGGCTGGGGCTTACGACCGGCTCGCCGGCGGTGATGCGGGTGAGCCCGACGGCGGATGCGAAGACCGATAACACCAACGCGAAGTGGATGGTCTTGTTCGGCTCAGGCCCGAACGGCTATGCGGCAGACTTGCCAGCCGCTCCAGCGCAATTAGCCACGCTCTATGCCGTGGACCTGAAGGTCGGGCCTGGGGCTGGGAACTCGCAGGTGACTAAGATGCCGGTCGGCTCATTCAGGTCGTTTCTCGGTAGCGTTGCGGTGCTGGATAGGGATTTCGACTACCGCACCGACGTTGCCTACTTCGGGAGCACGCTCAACGACGGATCTCTGCCCTGGAGGGGCAAGATGTATCGGTTGACCACCGGAGGTTGTACGAACGCCCCTTGCAGCACCTCGACCTGGGGTGTGAACAACAGCGGCAGTCGATCGCCTACGGAGATGATCGATACTTTCAGTGACTACACGGCGCTGAGCAGTGCGACTGTGGAAACGGGGCCGATAACGACCACACCGTCGGTGACGATCGACGATGCCAATAAGGTGTGGGTCTTCTTCGGAACGGGCCGCTACTTGGGTAACTCGGACAAGACCAACACCGAGCAACAATATCTGTTCGGAATTAAAGATAATGTCATGAACTCGGGGTGCACTCAGACAAGTACCACCAATTGCAATGCCGTCAACCTGGTGAATACCACGAATGCGGTGCTCTGTATCGTCTGTGCGCCTGGGACGAACCAAATGACTGATCCTAACAATCCTGCGCTCACTGACGTCACCACGGGAGTCAACTCGATGGTGGGGTTGGTCCAGAGCAAGGATGGATGGTACGTCAAGCTGGTGACAGCAGCCGGCACGGCAGCAGAGCGGTCGGTGTCCAGCCCCATCGTGCTAGCGGGAGCGGTATTCTTTCCAACGCTCGTGCCCACGAACGATTTCTGCGCTTCGACTGGGACGAGCTATCTCTACGCGTTGTATTACAAGACCGGGTCGGCCTACTCGTCTCCGATCATCGGGACCAGCGCCTCCGGTGCGAATACGATCAGCAATACGAGGATGAATCTTGGCGATGGAGTGGCCTCGCAAGTCGCTGTCCATATCGATGGGACTGGTAACCTTCCCGGAGGACCCCCAGGCGGGCCGCCGATCAAGGCCTGCAGCCAGATGAGCACAGGGAGCAGCACCTGTGTAGATGCAAATGCGCCAAACCCTCCCTGGAGTCGGTATATGTCTTGGGAGCATCAGCGAAGGTGAGTGAAGGTTCAACAGAGTTGGGAGGGACCAGCTTCTTGGTCCCTCCGGCTCGATAACAGAGGCGAAGTGGCGTTCATCAACGAACAAGATGGTCGCATTAACAAGTGGTGTATATAAGATCCTTTTCATCGCTATGGGTTGTTCTTCCCCTCCTGTTCATCGGGTGTGATTCGAGTTCTGCCCCAGGCAGCGGGTCAGCTTCTCCAAGTGATGTCTCTCCACAGCGCCTCGCGACCATCCGTTTAGCGACAATTACCCCTGACCCTATTACGCTGAACGAGACGGTCAAGGTCATGATCGAGACCGATGATAACCGGTCCGGTACGGCTGGATTCCAGTACCAGTGGATGGTCAACGGCACCCCTCTCCGAGATCAGACGGGACCCACGTTGACGCCGAGCATGTTAAAGCGGGGCGACCGTGTGACGGTCGATCTTGTGCCCACGAAAGGCACGGTTCAAGGAACTCGTTACCAGGCTGGCCCCGTGGTGGTCGGCAATACCCCCCCCGTTGTTGGCCATCTTTCCATCGAGCGTCCGGATGACCCGCATGCTCCGGTCGTTGCGAAGATGGATGCCGTTGATGCAGATCAGGACGAGATGCAGTTCGACTTTCGTTGGTGGCGCAACAACAAAGTCGTGAAGCAGGGGTCGGAGCAGACCTTGGATACCACAGGATTTCAGACCAAGGATACGCTTGAGGTGGAAGTAACCCCGCGGGACCACTTGTCGACAGGAAAGCCGGTTCACTCTGAATCGGTCTATGTCGGCAATAGTCCCCCGAAGATCGTCTCTTCCCCTGCGGTGCTCATCGGCCGCGAGCGATACGAGTATACAGTGAAAGCGGTCGATGGGGACGGCGACCCACTTAGCTTTCTATTGGAAGCGGCACCACCGGGGATGGTGATTGAAAAAGAAACCGGGCATCTCGTCTGGCAGATTGCCCCGGACCAACTTGGTAGCCATCGAGTTCGCATCGTCGCTGAAGATGGGCAAGGGGGAAAAGCCTTTCAGGAATTCCACTTCACCCTTCCTGCCCCTATCGCGTCCGCTAAACCCAACGGCGCGTGAGGGTGTCCGCGTAGCGCAGTTGTTTCTTCTGCTTGTCACACCTTTCCTCGGTTTGCTAGAATCACCCCACTATCGCTGCATGGAGGGAGAACGCCTTAGCGCTTGTGCGTAAGCTTAAACTCAGAGAAGGCACCAACACTGCCGTTCTGTTCGGTTACCACGACCGGCACCTCAAGCTGATCGAAGAAGACCTCGGTGTGCGCCTCTCGGCGCGCGGAGAAGAACTCACCCTCGACGGTACGCCGGACGCCACTCGCCACGCGGAACGTGTCCTCACGGAACTTGCCACCCTCGCCAACGACGGGATGGTGCTCCAGCCGGACGACATTACCCACGCCTTGAGCGCCCTCCGGCAGAGTCCAGAGACTCCGATCAAGGAATTGCTGTCCAGCTCCGCAGCCATCGTCACCAAGAAACGTTTCGTCGCACCGAAGACGCCGACGCAAAAAGCCTATATCGAGGCTATCGAGACGCACGACATCGTGATCGGCATCGGCCCCGCCGGCACAGGCAAGACCTATTTGGCAATGGCCATGGCGGTCAGCGCCCTCATGAAGAAGGAAGTGAGCCGCATCATTCTCGCGCGGCCGGCTGTCGAGGCGGGCGAGAAGCTCGGATTCCTGCCGGGCGATCTGTATGCCAAAGTGAATCCCTATCTCCGCCCTCTGTACGATGCGCTGTTCGACATGATGGATATGGAGCGGGCCTCGCGCGCGATCGAGCGGGGCGACATCGAAATTGCGCCGCTCGGGTTTATGCGAGGCCGCACATTGAACGATTCATTCGTCATTCTCGACGAAGCGCAGAATGCCACGGCGGAGCAAATGAAAATGTTTCTCACGCGGCTCGGTTTTCATTCCAAGGTGGTCGTCACCGGCGACATTACACAGGTGGATCTGCCGCCCGAGCGGGTCTCCGGCCTGATCGAGGTGCGGGAAGTCCTGCGCGACGTTGAGGGCATCGAATTCGTCTATTTCGACGAACGGGACGTGGTCCGTCACAAGTTGGTGCAAGACATTATCAAGGCCTACGATCAGCATCAGAACCCTGCTCAGTCTTCCGGCCCCTCATCTGGCGCGCCGGGACGTCGAATGGCTCCGCTGCCGCATAGTAAGCGTCCGAAGCCCGCCAATCCTTCCTCACCGCTCAAGGATTCTTGGGGCCAGTCGCATTAATGCCGGTCCATATGCAGAGTCAGGTCCGACGTATCACGTTTGACCAGGCGCGCCTGGAACGATCGGCACGGGCGATTCTAGCCGAGGTCGGGGAAACGTCGGCGGAGCTGGGCATCCTGTTTGTGGGCGATCAGCGGATGCAGGGTCTCAATCGTCGGTATCGGGGCAAGGATCGCACGACCGATGTGCTGGCCTTTGCCATGCGGGAAGCCTGCACGCCCCACGCCTCACGCCTCACGCCGGATATGCTGGGCGACGTGGTGATTGCCGTGCCGGCGGCAGTTCGTCAAGCCAGACGAGGCCAACGATCGCTGGACGAGGAGTTGACGGTGCTCTTGGTCCACGGCATTCTGCACCTCTGCGGCTACGATCATGAGCGGAGCGAGAAAGAAGCGCGCCGGATGCATCGTCGTGAACGGATGATACTGCGGTCGATCACACGGTCGCCGAAACGGGCGAATCAAACGCGTCACGGTTCGACAGGCTCATCGCCCCGAGCCAAGTCAAGAGACGTATCTCACATCACGTATCACGGGTAGATCTATGGGATGGCTGCAGCGACTGAGTGACGGGCTCACCAAAACGCGCGATGTCGTTCGCGGGTCTTTGGATCGGCTGCTTGGCCGTGCGGCGGATCCTGCTCTCTTGGAGGAGTTCGAAGCGGCCCTCATTGCCTCCGATCTCGGCACCCGCGTGGTGGATCGCGTGATGGAGCGCCTCAAGAAACAGCTTCAAGGGACCGATGCCTCACAATCCGGTCGGGTGCACACGGTATTGCGGGACACTTTGCTCGATGCGTTGACGCCCGTGCAAGGGCCGTCGTTGGAGTCCCTGCTCGCAAAAGGTCCCAAGCCCTTCGTTATCTTGGCAGTGGGGGTGAACGGTGTGGGTAAGACGACCACGATTGCCAAGATCGCGCAACGGCTTGTGCAGGGAGGGAAAGTGCCGTTGCTGGTGGCGTGCGATACCTTTAGGGCGGCGGCGATCGATCAGCTGCAAGTCTGGGCCGACCGAGTCGGCGTCGATGTAATCCATCACCGCCATGGAGCCGATCCAGCCGCCGTCGCGTTCGATGGAATTGCCGCCGCAAAAGCGCGGCAGGTGGACGTGGTCTTGATCGATACGGCCGGCCGGCTGCATACAAAATCGAATCTCATGGACGAACTCCGAAAGATCACGCGTGTCATCGCGCAGGAGTGTCCTGGCGCACCGCACGAAGTGCTTCTCGTGCTGGATGCCACGGTCGGGCAGAACGCGCTGTCCCAAGCTCGTCAATTTCATCAAACGGTCGGTGTCACCGGCTTGGTTCTGACGAAACTCGACGGCACCGCTCGCGGCGGGATCGTCGTCGCGATCGCCGAGGAACTCAAGTTGCCTGTGAGGCTGATCGGAGTCGGGGAGTCGGTTGAGGATCTGCAGGATTTTCAGAGCGACGCGTTCGTGGACGCGCTCCTCGGGACGACAGTCTCCCCCGCTGCGTAGCTTCCGGTGAGTTCCTGTCATTTTCTTCTCCGTCGGCATCGCCTGTGTTAGGCTGAGATTCCTACTTAACCAGCATCCTGCAAGCGTGCGCTACGTATTCTTGTCCGTGGGGCTGAGATATGATCAAGCTTCTGGTTATCGACGACGATCGTATGAACTGCGAGCTGATCCAGTCTGTCTTTACCCGACATGGGTATCAGGTGCTGTCAGCGACGAGCGGGGTCGAAGGCCTGGCCCTCTTTCGCCAGCAGGCCCCGCGCGTCACCATTCTTGATCTTCGCATGCCTGAAATGGATGGGCTGACCGTCCTCAAAGAAATCCGTGCGTACGATCCCCATGCGCCGGTGATCATCTTGGGCGGCGGGGCGACTGAGGAACAGGAAAATCAAGCGCGGGGATTACGCGTGACCGATTTTATCCGAAAGGGCCTGTCGCTCGATGTGCTGGTCGAATGCGTCAACCGGGTGGTGCAACTTTCTGCTAAATCCGTTCCCGCTCTGTCGGTGACGGGCAGCGCAGCTGTGGCCGATACGGGGGAAACGATCCTCGTCGTTGACGATGAGCCGTTGGTCCGCGACTTGCTCGTTCAGTTTCTCAGCCTCCGCGGCTATCGGGCACTCGGTGTAAAAGACGGCTCCGAGGCCCTCTCGATGGTGGAACAAGCGCCACCCGACCTGATCCTTCTCGACCTGTTTATGCCAGGGATGGATGGAGTCGAGGTGCTCAGGCAACTCCGTCAACGCGAATACACTGGCGGAGTGATCATCATCACCGGGAGTCACGATGAAGAGCGCCTCGATGAAGCCTGGGCCGTGGGGCCGCAAGAAGTCATCGGGAAGCCGATCGACTTGGAACAATTGCTGACATCCATTCAGCTTGTGCTCGTCTGTCGCGAATGCTAAAACTCTTCCGATGTCAATCGGAAGTAGAACGATCTCTTTCACCTGCCTCGTTCTCGTCACGCTCCTCAGCCACGGGGTTCTCGGTGTTGCCTGGGCAGCTGACCCTGTCCTGCCGCGAGTCGTCATTCGGCATCACGAGTTGTTCGTACAGATCATCCCCGAGGAACATGCGCTCATCGCAAAGGACCGGCTGACCTTTGAGGTGCCTCAGCAGAAGACCCCGATTCGTTTCACCCTCGCCCCCACGCTCCAGATCGACCACATTGCACTCGTGCAAGGATCGGCCGGGACGGAATCCCTGAGTCACGATGTGCCGTTTGAACTCGAGCGTGGTTCCACGCCGGAGTCGGCGCAACACGTGACCATTCCCTCGCAGGTCGTGGCTGCCGGATCGGTGACGCTGGAAGTGCGCTACCATGGCGTCATCAACGATCCACCACGAGATCCGCGCCATCTTCGATTTGTGACGCCCAGCGAGACCGCAGGACATATCGGGCCGGAAGGCGTCTATATAAGCAGTGAAAGTTCCTGGTATCCCGATGTCCCGGAATCGCTCTCCACCTATGCGCTGCTGGTCGCCGTGCCGGCGGGGTGGATCGCCGTGACCCAAGGAAAGTCCGGTGAATCGCGCGCCTGTCCCACCGGGCTCTGCCGCAGCGATAAAATGGTGATGACGGAATGGGCCGTGACGCAGCCGAGCGAAGCCCTCACGCTCGTGGCGAATACGTTTGTCGCGACGTTTCGCGACTGGACGGCCAAGACCGGTCAGAAGATTCGGCTCTCGACCTATCTCTTCCCCGACGATGCGCATCTGGCCGAGGAATATCTCGATGCCACCGCGCGCTATCTGGATGCCTATATCCCTCTACTGGGCCCCTATCCGTTCGAAAAGTTCGCCGTGGTGGAGAACTTCTTTGCGAGCGGGCTCGGCATGCCCTCGTTCACGCTTCTGGGGAGCGGCATCATCAAGCGGCATTATGTGCAACCCTATGCGCTCGGCCACGAGATCGTGCATTCGTGGATCGGCAACGATGTCTTCAATCGCGCCGAGCGCGGAAATTGGGTGGAAGGTCTGACGACATATCTGGCCAATTATTACTGGCACGAACTGGTGGGAGACCGTGCGCAGGCACGGGACCAACGCCGCCTGATGGTGCAGAGCTACAATCTCCATGCGCCCCCGGAGCGGGACTATCCGGTCGCGCAATTCACGCAGAAACTGGACGAGCATGATAATGCCATCGGCTATCAAAAGGCCGCCATGCTGTTTCACCTCCTGCGCCAGGAAGTGGGAGAGGAGACGTTTTGGCGGGCGCTCACGAGCCTGGTCGCGCAATATCGTGGCAGGCATGCGGAATGGCGCGATCTTGAGCGAGTCTTCGCAGAAGAGAGCGGCCAAGATCTCCGATGGTTTTTCGCGCAATGGGCGGAACAGGATGGGGCGCCGGTACTGTCGCTGTCGGAGGTCGTCGCCCGTCCGGTAGCAGGGGAACCGGCGCAAGCCTTTCATCTGGAGGCCACGATCGTTCAATCTGGCAAGCCCTTTCGTCTTCCCCTCCAAGTACGGATTCGCATGGAGGGTGACCGCGAGCAGAATCTGACGGTGCCGCTACGTTCGCAGCGAGAGGCAATCTCTGTGACCGTGCCCGCGCGACCGATCACGATCGATCTCGACTCCGAGTTCATGGCCGTCCGACGGATCGCCCGGCAGGCGCTATCGCCGGTGCTCAATCACTACGTCACAGATCGGCGGCGGTCGGTGCTGATGGCGTTTACGGATGAACCGGGTCATCCCTCGCCGTTTCGGGAAGTCGTCGCGCGTATCGAAACCCAGGAACAGCAGAAACCGGTCAGCGAGCGAACGGCAATCGCCTCGCCGGCTCAGGATGGACTGTTGCCCCAGGAAGGTTCGGTGTTAGTATTGGGCAGCCCGGAATCCCGTTCAGTGATTCAATCGATTCTGGCCAATCACTGCGGCGAGCGTGCGACCCTGAGCGACAGGGGTGTCACCGTCATGGGGACACCGTATGAAGGGTCAGGGCTGGCATTGCTGGTCAGCTGCCACCGGGTCGATCGCCCGGGCAGTGTCGTGACGGTGCTGTACGCGGCCTCGCAGCAGGCTGTGGCGAAGGTGGCGCGGCTGCTCTTTTTTTACGGGTGGAATAGTTTCGTGTTGTTTAAAGATGGAGCGGTGGTCACCCGCGGGGAGTGGCCACTCGCGAGTGATCGTACGGAGGTGCGTCTCGATGCCGGCAATCTCACTCGGTAAGTGGTGCATGATAGGACTCGTCTGTCTGTTACTGGGTGAGCAGCAGGGACAGGCGGAGGGTTTGGCCTCGAAGGCCCGGGCGGTTCCCGCTCACCAGGCTGAGCGGCATCTGAAGAATATTCGCCAACTCACGGTGGGCCGACAGAATGCCGAAGCCTACTTTTCATTCAGCGGAACCAAATTGATTTTCCAATCCACGAACAATTGGATGAAAGATACCGACGCGGCCACACTCAAACCGGCCGACACCGGGTTAGGTTGTTATCAGATGTACGTAATGGACCTGGATAGCGGCACCGTTCGCTTGGTGAGCACCGGCACGGGCGCCACGACGTGCGGATATTTTTTCCCGGGCGATCGCCGCGTGCTCTACTCGTCCACCCATGCGTCGGGGCCGAACTGTCCGCCGAAGCCGAAGCGGGACGGAGCCTACCGTTGGGCCTTGGACGACTATGATATCTATGCCGTAGGCATCGATGGACAGGAGATGCAGCGGCTGACCTCCACACCGGGCTACGATGCGGAAGCGACCATATCGCCGGACGGCAAGACGATCGTCTGGACGTCCGTGAAAGATGGAGACTTGGATCTCTATGCCATGAATCTCGATGGTTCGAAGCCCCGGCGGTTGACGACCGAGATCGGCTACGACGGTGGGGCGTTCTTTTCTCCTGACAGCACGCGCATCGTCTATCGGGCGGCCCATCCCACCGATCAGGCGGAGATCGACAAGTACAAGGACTTGCTTCGCCAGCGGTTGGTGGAGCCGGGGCAACTTGAAATTTTTGTGATGAACGCCGACGGAAGCGGCCAGCGACCGGTCACGTCGAACGGCGCCTCGAATTTTTCGCCGTTCTATTTTCCTGACGGCAAGAGGATCATCTTCTCATCGAACATTGAAACGAAGGGCGAAGGAGGCCGGCCAAGTTTTCATCTCTATCTGATCGGCGACGACGGAGCCGGGCTCGAGCGGATCACGTTCGACGGGCAATTCAACAGTTTCCCCATGTTCTCGCCGGATGGTACCAGCCTGGTCTGGGTATCGGATCGTCAAGCCAAGACGCCCGGAGAGTTCAATGTTTTTCTCGCCGACTGGGTTCCTTGAAGCGGTTAATCGTTGAACGTAAGGCGCTAAACGTGTAGACCGATCCTCATGGCGCTCCCGCGATTCACGATTCACGATTCACAATCTACGCCTGTTGTAGCCGTCCTTCTCTCCCTCTGTGCGCTCATTCTGGCGTTCATGGGGTTATTCGAGTGGGATGTGCCGCTGACCAGGTTCATTCGCTCCCTCAACGATTTTCACATGGACCATCTCGCCAATCCCTGGTTGGCGCAGCTTAGCGATATCGGTGACCGACTCGGCAAGGGAGAGTCTCTCGTAATCCTGAGCCTCGTGCTGCTGGCGGTCGGGTATGGATTGAAACATCCGCAGTGGAAAGATGCAGGCTGGCAGAGTCTCATCGCGCACGGTCTTGCCGCATTGAGCGCCAATGTTTTGAAACATATCATTGGCCGCCCCCGTCCCAAATTCATGCATGCCGGCAACCTCGAACTTTCCCCGGTCAGCGGCAGCGGATGGGACTCGTTCCCGTCCGGACATGCGGCCGCAGCGTTTGCGGTCGCCACCGTCCTGGCTGCAAAGTTCCCGCGAGCGAGATGGCCCATTCTTGCTGTGGCGGTGGCCATTGCCGCCAGTCGGATTGTCCGCGGGTCTCACTATCTGACAGACGTGGCTGGAGGAGCGGCTCTTGGCTGTGTCATGGGCGTGATTGCAGCCCATCCCTGGCGCGAGTGGCGCTCATCGGCTGGAAGAGCTGTCTGTCGGATGACGCCGTTTTTCGTGGCGACACTCGCGCTCGTCTGGACAATCGCGCATCTCCCGTCTGAGACCTGGCCGTTCCAACAGCTCTTGTGGGGCGGACTGTTGCTCACCTTGGCGGGACTCGTGGGCCACGTTTTGTGGTCGGTGCAGTCGCCATGGTGCCCGGCCTGGCTATCCGGACCGTCGGCTCGCGCTCTCGTGGGACTGGGGTTAGGGATGACGACCGGCTCTCTGTTCGTCACGACCATCGTGCTGTTCGTCTGTGCTGCACATTGGTTGGACGGGTTCCCTGGTCAGATCGAGTCCGTGGCAGATGGTCATGTGGGGCTACGGGCGGCCATGGTAGAGGGTCTATTCGTCGCGGCCACACTGCTGGTGCTGGGGGCGAGTTATGCCCTGAAAGGCATCGTGCCGATGTAGGCTTGTCTTTTCGGTCTATCTGGTCTGTTCGGTCTGTCTGGACAATCAGACACCAGATAGACCTGACAGACCAGATAGACTGGATCAATGACCGAACACAGTGGGTGGAGGTGGTGGGGTTGCACCTTCTGGAATCGTCACCATCGGTTGGTTGGCCAGCAGCACGTAACCGTAGCGTTTGAGAATGGGGACCAGCCCGTTTGCCTCAGCCGGCAACTTCGATTGTGCGCTCTCCGGTAAGAGGATCATCACTTTCTTTGACTCTTTCAGGGCCGCCCGTATCTTGTCCTCCTCCCCAATGGGTACGAAGAGCGTCTTGCGTCTCGAATAAAATACAGAGGACGGTCTTGTGGTGCCATAGGCAATGAATTGATCCTGGCGATCCAGGTTCAATCCCGCGGCATACGCAAGTTCCTGCGGGGGCGCGACCACATATCGATTGATGCGTGGAACCGCGATCACGATGACGATCAGAACGAGACCGGCCAAGGTCCCCCCAGCCGCCCAGAAGGCTCCCCCCCGCCGGTCCTCGTTCAATCCAAGGTACCCCACCAAGGTCATTCCGAGTAACAACAGGATTGCAACCAGATAAGGGCTACTACCAAGATCCACCTGCCCGGCCAAGGGAAACTCCCGCACCATCTTGGAGGCGTAGGTTGCGTAGAGTGTGGGGAGGCAGGCAAAGCCGATTGCCAAGAGGTATCCCACTCCCATCATGAGATGGATGGACCCTCGAATTCCTTTCGTCGCCGGATCGTGCAGGCATCGGGACCAGTACGAAGCTGTCAACAGGGCGGCGGCGGGAAACAATGGACCGATATAGTGGGGCAGGCGTGTCGCAGAGGCCGTGAAGAACACGAAGGTGCCCACAATCCAGAGGGCCGCAAAGAGGTCGAGCTCGGATGCTCCTGTGGAGTCAGGATGAGTGCGCGCACGCCGTATGAGGTACCAATCCTTGAGGGTGCGATAGAGCGGGACAGGAAGGAGCGCGCTCCAAGGAAAGAAGCCTAAGAGCAGGACCGGGAGATAGAAGAAAATGGTGCCTTGGTGTCCTTCCATCGGGCTGAGGAATCGGCCGATCGTATGGGCCTTCGCGCCTGTAGCATAGGCATCTCCATGCACGAGGAACATCGCCGCATACCAGGGGGCGGCGAGCAGGATGAACAGCAGCATGCCCGCAAGGGGAACCCCCTTCTGCCAATAGTCCCGCCATCGGCGCGTCCAGGTGAGGTAGAGCGCCGCCACGATGAGGGGCACGGCGAACCCGACTGGTCCTTTCGTCAGAGTCGCGAGAGCCATACCGATATAAAACACCCAGATCCAACGGCGTACGCCGCCTGTTCCATGCAGTCCCAGCCAGAATCCGTACAGCGATGCCGTGGTGAAAAAAATCAGGACACTATCGGTCAGCGCCATGCGTCCGAGTCCGAGGATTTCCAGGTTGAGCAAGAGCATCAAGCCGCCGAAGAGCGCGACGGTTCGATCGCGCTGCTGCACGAGAAACAGGTAATGGATGAGGATCAAACCCACGCCGAAGAGAGCGGAGGGGAATCGTGCGGCGAACTCATTGACACCGAACAGGCGATACGACTGCTCCATCAACCAATAGAGAAAGACTGGTTTCGCAACGCGTAGCTCACCGTTGAACGTCGGCGTCAAACGATCTCCCGACTCGAACATTTCGCGTCCGGCTTCGGCGTTCCGCCCTTCGTCACGGTCGGTCAAGCCCATGTCGCCGAGCCCCAAGCAGAATAACAGTCCCGATAGGAGGAGGAGGGCCAGGAGGAGCAGTGCGTGGTGAGAACGATCGGTTGTGGTCATAGCATCGTTCGGGTCGTGTGGTAACTGTATGCGTTGAGCCTGTTGGATTTCAAAGAATCAAGAGGAGGGGTTGACCGGTGGGTTCGCCTGGCTCGCGCGCGAGATCAGCATCAGGTTGCGGACATAGACGATCGATCCGATGCCCTGCCCGGCGATGAAGACCGGATCTTCGCGATAAATGGCATAGGCGAGCGTGATGAACCCGCCGATCAGGCTCATGTACCAAAACGAGACTGGGACCTGGCTCTCCGCCTTTTTTTCAGAGGCAATCCATTGGACAACCCAACGGCCGAAAAACAGCCCTTGGCCGAGAAATCCGATGGCGAGCCAGATGGTTTCGATGCTCATGATGGAACCGTCATGCGCGACAGGCGAGACGTGCGAGAAACGCGTGACACGCTAGGTAGCCGATTCTCACGGTCCATGGAGTCTTGCTTGTCACGCATTGCTCGCCTTTCTCGCTCGTCCCGCCCGGCCGTCACTTGTCGCGGAATGTATATCGCAGCACTCTGGTTTGCATCCACCGCACGGCAATCAAATCGTAGAGCGATTTGAATAGTCGGTTGCCCATGCCGTACTTGGAGACGCCGTGAATGCGTGGGTAATGCCGGACCGGCACCTCCGTGACCGTAAACCCGTGCATGAGTGCGAGCGCGGGAAAGAATCGGTGCATACCCTCGAAGAGGCAGATGCGTTCCAGCACGGGCCGCCGGAATATCTTGAGCGGGCATCCTGTATCGTGGACGCCGTCGTGGGTGAAGAAGTTCCGCACGCGGTTGGCGATTCGGGACGACAGTTTCTTCACCAGACCATCCTGCCGCTCTTGCCTCCATCCGCACACGAGATCGTGGGTATCAGTATAGGGGAGGAGTTTCAAAATGTCTTGGCTGTCCTGTTGAAGGTCGCCGTCGAGTTCGATGATAAGGTCTCCGGAAGACTGGCTGAAGCCCGCGTCGAGCGCGCAGGTCTTGCCGTGATTTCGGTCGAGGTGGAACACCCGAATTTGGGGGTGCTGCGCTGCCAATCGATCCAGGTCTTCACCGCTGCCGTCGCTGCTGCCATCGTCGACGAAGATGAGTTCGAACGGCCGAGTCTGGGAGGCCGCGTGTGAACTCATGACGGTCAGTAGACCCTCAATCAGTGGGACGAGATTGTCTCGTTCATCCTTGATAGGGATGATGACGGAAGCCCATGGATGGGATGGCACGGCCATGCGGGGTAGATATTCCTGAAGCAGAAGGGAGCCAACACGCTCACGCGGGCATTCTACAGAATGCTGGTGGGAGCGTCAAACCGCGCGGCGCAGCCACGCCGCGCGCGAGACGAGCGAGAATAGCGAGAGTAGCGGGATATGCGAGAAGAGGCGATCTGTGAGACATGCTGGACAGTCAATTTCGTAGGCTCATCGAGTCTTGCCAGTCTCGCTTTTCACGCTCTTCTCGCTATTCCCGCTATCCGCTGGTGGCGCGGCGATCGTGAAACGCATCGTGCCCATCAGACTCATCTCGTTGATCTGTTCGCCCACGTGTATTTCCACTTTGTATCGCCCGGGCTTCCATGCGCCCTGCGGAGGAGAGAGGGTGAGATAGCCGCTGTCGTCTTCGAGCGCAATGTGCATCGCGTCTTGTCCGATCACCACCGTGGGGTCGAGGCCGGCTACCGCTTCAGGGAAGCAGCGTCCGAACACCAGGAATCCCTGATAGTGCTGGTGAAGGTGGAACACAATGAAGACTGCCGGGGTATCGGGACGGAACCGGTCGGTCGGTTTCACCGGTACGATTTCGTGCGTGCGGTGAAAGCCTAGTTCTTCGTCGAATCCTTCCGCTGTCGTAATGGTACGGAACAGGCCTTGCGGTGGAGCGTCGAAGTCGTAGGGGACAACGTCTTGGGGGCGGTTCTGAAAATCAGGGATGGGGAGATTCTTGGTGATCGGCAACTCTGCCGCCAGGAGCGCCGGTAGTGCCGAGAAGGCCATCACAACGAACGCCGCGATCGCTCCTCGCACTGTTCGTTTCGTGCCTCTCGCCATCTCTTCTTGGTACACTGGTTGATGGGAGCTGTCAAGGAGCAGGAAAAGCCGACAGCAATCAGCTTTCAGCCAGGAGAAAGAGAATTTCCGAGAGCTTTGCCTTGATTTCAACGCTGAGAGCTGAAAGCTGACGGCTGATAGCTCTCAGGGAAAGCCCGTTGCGGCTGTTTCCCGCCATCTGTTAAAATCCGCGCTCATTGAAGCTGGGAAGCGAGAAGGGCGGGACGCGCGGGTTCGAGGTTTTCGGAACTTCGAACACTGAACTTCGAACTTCAGATCGTGCCTTTCTCACATGTCTCGCTCGCTCGTTGGCTCCGACCGGGATTTTCTTATGTTGCAGGATGCAGACGCCCTAC
>Ga0315281_10007175_pt1 | contig 15739 bp, 12 predicted proteins | sample YL17G07_0_MG_FD_204540 | JGI IMG/M metagenome (GOLD analysis project Ga0315281, IMG submission 204540) | Sediment microbial communities from Yellowstone Lake, YNP, Wyoming, USA - YL17G07_0 | ecosystem: Environmental > Aquatic > Freshwater > Lake > Sediment | place: USA: Wyoming | collected... | reverse complement strand
GGGTAGGCAAGGTCATTGACCTGGAGCTGCCGGAGGGCGACCACACGGCAGCACTCGCAGAACTCACACGCATGAGTGAACAGCTTCTCGCCAATACCGTTGTCGAGGCATATTCCTGCACTATTTTGGACGAGGGCGCATGAGGTTTGCGGTTGCCGTCTTTCCTGGTTCCAACTGCGACATAGATGCGTACCGTGCTCTTCACGATGTTCTTGGCAGGGATGTCGAGTATCTCTGGCATCGTGAGACGGACCTGTCTGGCTTCGACGGCGTGATCCTGCCGGGCGGTTTCTCGTACGGCGATTACCTGCGGCCGGGAGCCATTGCGCGGTTTGCACCGCTCATGGAGTCGGTGGTCCGGTTTGCCGGCCGGGGAGGCATGGTCCTGGGCATCTGCAACGGCTTCCAGCTGCTCACAGAAGCAGGTCTGTTACCGGGCGCCTTGCTGCGCAACCGTGACCTGACCTTTCTCTGCGACACCGTACCGGTGCGCGTCGAGAATGCGGACACTGTTTTCACACGCTGCTGCCGGGCCGGGCAGGTGCTCCGGCTGCCCATTGCTCATAGCGATGGTAACTATGCCGTGGACGCAGCGACGCTGGCTGTCATGGAACAGCGGGGACAGGTGATCCTTCGCTACTGCGCCCCAGACGGCACGGTGGACGAGCACCACAATCCAAACGGCTCGGTCGCGAACATTGCAGGCATCATCAACGAGCAGGGCAATGTGGTCGGCATGATGCCACATCCCGAGCGGGCGGCGGAGGAGTTGCTGGGCGGGACCGACGGCCTGTTCATTCTGCAGTCCATGATCCAGGAACTCGAAAGGAGGCAACATGAAACTGCCCTGTGTTGAGCGGGCTGCACGCGTCGGCCTCACGGATGCGGAGTACGCGCGTATCGTTGAACTCGTTGGGCGCGAACCCGGAGACCTGGAGCTGGACCTCTTCGGTGTCATGTGGAGCGAGCACTGCAGCTATAAGACGTCGCGCCCACTGCTGTGCCTGTTCCCCACGACGGGAGCAGCGGTGCTGCAGGGGCCGGGCGAGAACGCCGGCATCGTCGACATTGGAGACGGGTTGGCAGTCGTCATGAAGGTTGAGAGCCACAACCACCCCTCTGCGGTCGAACCGTACCAGGGGGCGGCCACAGGTTCGGGCGGCATCATCAGGGACATCTTCACGATGGGAGCACGACCCATAGCCATGCTGGACTCGCTGCGGTTCGGCGACCTCCGGGAGGCCCGGCAGCGCTCACTGTTCAGGGGCGTTGTGAAGGGAATCGGCGACTATGACAACTGCATGGGCATCCCGACGGTGGCGGGAGAGGTCGGGTTCGACGATTCCTACGCAGGAAACTGCCTGGTGAACGCGATGTGCGTCGGGATCATCCGGCACGGCGACATCAAACGGGGCGCAGCCACAGGGGTCGGCAACCCCGTCATCCTCATGGGCGCCACGACCGGCCGCGACGGCATGGGCGGCGCCAGCTTCGCCTCGGCGGACCTGACGGTCGCTTCACAGGAACGCAAATCCGCCGTTCAGGTGGGGGACCCGTTCCTCGAGAAGTTGTTGCTCGAGGCATGTCTCGAACTGTTCCAGACGGACGCGGTGGTGGGTATCCAGGACCTCGGGGCAGCAGGGCTGACGTCGGCAAGCTGCGAGACAGCGGCCCGGGGCAGCATGGGGATCGATCTGGACGTTGCCCTGGTACCGCGCCGCGAGGACGGGATGGTCCCTGCCGAGGTCATGATTTCGGAGTCGCAGGAACGCATGCTGGTCATTGCGCGCCAGGGACATGAAGGAGAGGTACAGCGTATCTTCGACAAATGGGGCCTGAACGCCGCGGTCATCGGACGGGTCACAGACGATGGCATGCTGACCATCCGCAACGGGGACGTTGTCGTGGGACAGGTCCCTGCCAAGGCACTGGCTGAACAGGCGCCTCTCCGGCACCCCGAGGCGGTGCGGCCGGCATGGCAGGACGACCTGCTCTACCTGGACGTGACACGCCTGTCGCAGCAGGACGACTGGACCGGAACGTTGATGGCACTGCTGGGGACGCCGACGATTGCCAGCAAGGAATGGGTGTACCATCAGTACGACAGCGTCGTGCGCACCAACACGGTCATCGGCCCCGGATCGGATGCTGCCGTCCTGCGTGTGGATGGGACAGACCACGGCATAGCCCTGACGATCGATGGGCCGGGACGGATGTGCCTGCTGGACCCGGCGATGGGCGCAGCCATGGCAGTGGCCGAGGCGGCACGGAACTTGGTCTGCAGCGGTGCAAAGCCCCTGGCCCTCACGGACTGTCTCAACTTTGGCAATCCCGAGAAGCCGGAGGTGTTCTGGCAGTTCAGCCAAGCCGTCAAGGGCATGAGTGACGCCTGCCGGAAGCTGGGGATCCCCGTGATCAGTGGGAACGTCAGCTTCTACAACGAAGCTGGCGCGTCGGCGATCGTGCCCACACCTGTCGTCGGCATGGTCGGTGTGGTTGAAGATCTTGCCCACATCTGTCGGCAGGGGTTTCGCGAACCGGGCAGCGTCGTGGTTCTGCTGGGTGCGAATACGGATGAGCTCGGCGGCAGTGAGTATGTCCGACTGGCGACGGGCAGGACGGCCGGGCGTGTTCCACTTCTCGATCTGGAGCGCGAGATAGAAGTTCAGGAGCTGTGTCTGACCGGGATACGCCGTGGGTTGATCCGGTCGGCGCATGACGTGAGCGACGGGGGTCTCTCGGTGACGCTTGCCGAGTGCTGCATTAGTGGGCAGACGGGAGCCGATCTCTCCCTGCCGGCTGGGATACGTCCGGATATGCTCCTCTTCGGCGAGGCGCCGTCGCGGATCGTCGTCACGGTCGGCGCTGGGGAGCTGCAGGCGCTTGTGGACGTGGCCGTCGAGATGGGCGTCCTGCTCGCCGTGCTGGGGACGACTGGGGGTGCGCTGTTGGACATCAACGTCTCAGGCAAGTCACTTGTCCACGCGTCGGTTGTCGATCTTGCCGCCGCCTGGAGTGGCTCGTTGCCGCAGGCGATGAGCATATGATGGGCATGAGCGGTCTCCACGAGGAATGTGGGGTCTTCGGCATTGTCGGCGGGCCACAGACTCGTGCCGCTCGCGCTACCTACTATGCGCTCTATGCTTTGCAGCATCGGGGCCAGGAGAGCGCGGGGATCGCCGTCAGCACAGGAAGAGAGATCCTGCAGCACAAGGCCATGGGGCTGGTGTCGGAGGTCTTCGACGAGAAGCGTCTTGCGACACTCCCCGGGTCGATGGCATGCGGACACGTCCGGTACTCGACCAGCGGGCGCAGCCTGGTCGTCAATGCGCAGCCACTGGTCGTGCGCTACCGAGGTGGCGCGCTGGCTCTTGCCCACAACGGGAACCTCGTCAATGCCCCATCCCTGCGCGCAACGCTGGAACAGGAGGGAGTCATTTTCCAGACATCCATCGACAGCGAACTCATCGCCAACCTGGTGGCGCGGGCTGACACGGGAAACATCGTGGAGGCTGTCCACAGCGCCATGCGCGTCATAAGTGGCGCCTACGCCCTCGTCATTATGACTCCGGATGCGCTGATCGGCGTGCGCGATCCAGACGGTATCCGTCCCCTGAGCATTGGGCGCAGCGAAGATAGCTGGATGCTGGCCTCCGAGAGCTGTGCCTTCGACGCTGTCGGTGGGACACTGGTCCGGGACGTCGAACCGGGCGAAGTGGTGATACTGAGTCGCAGCGGGGTAATGAGTCACTCGTCAGGACTAGCGCGACCGGAGAGGCTGTGTATTTTTGAGTTCATCTATTTCGGGCGTCCAGACAGCGTGATGGGAGCCAGTACGATGTACGTCGTACGCAAGCGTGCGGGTGGTCTGCTTGCTCGCGAAGCGCCGGCGTGCGCCGACATTGTCGTCCCGGTGCCCGATTCAGGCACATCGGCAGCAGTCGGGTATGCCGAGACGTCAGGGATCCCCTTTGCCGAAGGGTTCGTGAAGAACGGCTACGTTGGACGGACATTCATCCAGCCTGAGCAGTCGCTTCGGGCGACGGGCGTCGACCTGAAGCTCAGTGTCCTCGTAGATGTCGTCCGTGGCAAGCGGGTCGTGCTGGTCGACGACTCCATCGTGCGGGGGACGACCATCCTGCGACTCATCCGAAAACTGCGTGCGGCCGGAGCTGCCGAGATTCACCTGCGTATAGCGTCTCCGCCGATTATGTATCCCTGCCACTTTGGCATCGACACGCCGTCACGCGACGAGCTGATCGCTACCAGCCTGGATGTCCCCGCAATCTGCCGAAGAGTGAATGGGGACTCGCTCGCGTACCTGAGCATCAAGGGTCTGCGGCAAGCGGTCGGGGGCAGAGGAAGTTGTGACGCGTGTTTCAGCGGCGACTATCCCATGGAGGTCCCCAACGAGGGAAACAAGTTGAGTCTTGAACAGGAGGAGGTGGAGCATGCAACGGGATAGCTATCAGCAGGCGGGCGTAGATATTGCTGCTGGCGACCGGGCTGTCGAACTAATGCGGACTGCCGTTGCTTCCACAATGATACCGGGTGTCCTTGGGGATATCGGCGGGTTCGGGGGTTGTTTCCAGCCCGATCTGACGGGCGTGGCCGAACCAGTCCTGGTCTCAGGGACCGACGGTGTGGGGACCAAACTCAAGATCGCCTTCATGACCGGCCGCCACGATACGGTAGGGATCGATTGCGTCGCGATGTGTGCCAACGATGTGGCAGCAATGGGAGCCGACCCCTTGTTCTTCCTGGACTACATCGCCCTCGGCCGGCTGGTGCCGGAACGCGTCGCCGAGGTCGTGGGCGGAGTGGCGGCAGGCTGTCGCCAGGCGCACTGTGCGCTTGTGGGCGGCGAGACGGCTGAGATGCCGGGCTTCTATCCTGTCGACGAGTATGACCTTGCCGGGTTCTGTGTGGGACTCGTCGACCGCAGCCATATCGTCGACGGACACACCGTGCATGCAGGCGACATCCTTGTCGGTCTCCCATCGTCGGGGCTGCACAGCAATGGCTTCTCGCTCGTGCGACACATCGTGTTCGACCAGCGCCATCTGGATGTCGGGACGTATGTGCCCGAGCTCGGTCGTACGGTTGGAGAGGAACTCCTCGAGCCGACGACCATCTATGTGGACGCGGCGGCGCGGGCTCGCGCAGTAGCTTCCATCGGAGGGATGGCACACATCACCGGGGGCGGACTCATGGGCAACATCCCGCGCGTCGTCCCAGAAGAGCTGCGGGTCGAACTGGACGTCCGTTCCTGGCAGGCGCCCCGCGTATTCGACTGGCTGACGCAGCTGGGCAAGCTCGAGGAACAGGAGTGCTACCAGACGTTCAACATGGGCCTCGGCTTCGTGTTCATCGTGCCGGAGGCCTCCGTGGACAGCGTCTGCAAGGCGCTCGCCGTCAACGGTGCGTGTGCCGTGGGCCGTATTGTTCCCGGGGAGTCCGGGGTGGAGTTGTGCCGATGACACGCATTGCCATCCTGGCGTCGGGCAATGGCACGGATTGTGAGGCGGTCATGACGGCAGTCGAACAGGGGCGGATACCGGATGCCGTCGTGGCCGTCGTCATCGCGGACAGGCCCGCGCCGGTGCTGGAGCGGGCTCGCCGGCATGGTGTCACGGCGCTGCTGATCGACAGGAGGGGATGTGGATGGGTTGCGTATGCCGGCGCTCTCGCAGCCGCTCTGGCGGAACACCGGGTCGACCTCGTCGTGCTCGCGGGCTACCTGAGGATGGTGGACGGTGCGATGGTGACAACGTATCGGAACCGTATCATCAACGTCCATCCGTCGCTGATCCCCGCGTTCTGTGGACATGGCTTCTATGGAGAGCGCGTGCATCAGGCCGTGCTGGACGCCGGGGTGAAACTGACCGGTGTGACCGTGCACTTCGTCGACGAAGGGACCGACTCCGGGCCGATCATTCTGCAAGAGGCGGTGAACGTACTCGATACGGATGACGCGGCGACACTGGCCGCGCGGGTGCTGGTCGTCGAGCACCGGCTGCTGCCGGAGGCCGTGGCATTGTATTGCAGCGGGCGACTGTCCGTTCAGGGGCGGCAGGTTCATATCATGGGGGAGGAGAAGAAATGAAGCGACGTGCAATCATCAGTGTGTCAGACAAGACAGGCGTGATCGACCTGGCCCGGCGTCTCGTGAGCATGGGCTGGGAGATCGTCAGCACCGGTGGGACTGCGTCCATTCTTGCCAACGAGGGAGTCCCGGTGACGGCGGTCAGTGACGTGACCGGTTTTCCCGAATGCCTGGACGGGCGTGTCAAGACACTGCACCCGGCGGTACATGCCGGCATCCTTGCACGCAGGGACGTGCCAGCGCACATGGAGCAGATTGCGGAACTCGGTGTGGTCCCGGTGGACCTCGTCGTGGTGAACCTGTACCCATTCCGTCAGACGGTCATGCAACCCGGTGTCACCTGGGATGAAGCCGTGGAACAGGTGGACATTGGAGGCCCGTCGCTCATCCGCGCAGCTGCCAAGAACCACGCGGCCGTCACGGTCGTCGTGGACCCGGTTGACTATGACCCTGTCCTGGCGGAATTCGAACGGGACGGGGACACAAGCAAGGCGACACGGCGTGAGCTGGCTGCCCGCGCATTCCGGCATACAGCCGCATACGACGCGTTCATTGCGGGGTGGTTCGGGGGCCGGCTGGGCGTCCGCTTCCCGGAGCAGCTCACGCTCACATGGGACCGGCAGCAGCAGCTCAGGTATGGGGAGAACCCACATCAGGCAGCCGCCCTCTATGTAGACCCTGTCCCCGCTGCCGGATCGGTGACAGCGGCACAGCAGTTGAACGGCAAGGAGCTCTCCTTCAACAACATCGGCGACGCGGACGCCGCGCTTGCCTGTCTCACCGAATTTCCCAGTGGCGTGCCGACCGTTGTTGCCGTGAAACATGGCATTCCGTGCGGCGTCGGCACGGGTCCTGACCTGATGACAGCGTGGAGGAAAGCTCGCGATGGGGACCCAGTCTCAATCTTCGGAGGTGTCGTCGCCACGAACGGGACCGTTGATGCTCCGCTGGCGGCGGAGATGGCCGAGCTCTTCCTCGAGATCATCCTTGCCCCGGGGTTCACCGGCGATGCGCTCGAGATTCTGAGGCGAAAGAAAAACCTGCGGGTTCTGCAAGTGACTGCGGTTGCGCCAGGACAGGATGAGGTTGCGCTGCGTGACGTGCGCGGTGGGCTCCTGGTACAGAACCGGGACGTGCTGCTGCTGAAGGACGAGCCAAGGGTTGTTACGCTTAGTCGACCGACCGCTGAGGAACAGGCAGACCTGTTGCTTGCCTGGCGAGTCGTGAAACACGCCAGGTCCAATGCAATCGTCCTGGCCAAAGGTGGGGGGACGATCGGCGTCGGCCCTGGGCAGACGAACCGCATCTGGGCACTGCAGAACGCTATCCGGCAAGCGACGACTTCTCCTTTGGGGGCGGTGCTGGCTTCAGATGGGTTCTTCCCCTTCGCGGACTCTGTCCAGGCAGCGGCCGCTGCAGGAATCCGTGGCATCATCCAGCCTGGCGGGTCCGTCAGGGATGCGGAATCGGTCGCCGCTGCAGACGAAGCCGGCATCGCGATGCTGTTTACTGGCATACGGCACTTCCTGCACTAGACTGGGCCCATGGATGTGCTCATCGTTGGTGGTGGTGGACGGGAACATGCGCTGGCCTGGAAGATCCAACAGAGTCCCCTGGTAGAACGTGTCTGGGTGGCACCCGGCAATGCGGGGATCGCCGCATGTGCGACCTGTGTCCCGATGCGTGCGGACGACACGTCCGGCCTGGTCGAGTTCGCCGTACAGCACGGGGTCGGCCTGGTCGTTGTCGGGCCGGAGGAGCCACTCACGAAGGGCATTGCCGACGTCCTTCGCGCTCGGGGTCTGCTGGTCGTTGGCCCAGGAGCGGCGGGGGCACGGCTCGAAGGGAGTAAATCCTTCGCCAAAGGGTTCTGCGAACGGCACCGAATCCCGACGGCTCATGGAATCCGTTGCGAAGATGAGGGGGCTGCACTGGAACACGTGAGCGATCTGGGGTTTCCGCTCGTCGTGAAGGCGGACGGCCTGGCCGCCGGCAAGGGGGTCGTCATCGCGACAACCCAGGGTGAGGCTGTGACAGCCATCCAGAGCCTGGCTGGCCGAGGTCCTCTGCTGCTCGAGGAGTTTCTCAGGGGTCGCGAGTGTTCACTGCTGTTCCTCTGTGATGGGAAGACTGTCCTGCCGTTCGCACCCGCGCGCGACTACAAGCGCGCAGAAGACGGCGACGTGGGACCGAACACGGGTGGCATGGGCAGCTTCTCTCCAGTGCCGGACGTGACGTCTGTGGTCCAGCGTGACGCGTATGAGCATATTGCGCTGGGCGTGCTCGCAGGGCTCGCCGACGAGCAGATCGACTACCGCGGAGTGCTGTATGCGGGCTGCATGGTGACGCGGGACGGCCTCAAGGTCCTGGAGTTCAACTGCCGGTTCGGCGACCCGGAGACCCAGGTTCTCATGCCGAGGATTCAGGGGGACCTGGTGCCGGCGCTGGTGGCGTGCGCCGAGGGGCGGTTGGCGGATGCGTGGCTGGAATGGCGGGAGGAGACGGCGGTCTGCGTCCAGATGGTCTCGCGGGGATACCCGTCGGCTCCAGTCACGGGCATGACCATTCGTGGCCTGGATGCTATTCCTCAGGACATCCTGGTGTTTCACGGGGGGACACGGCAGGAGGATGGTCGACTGGTGACAGCGGGAGGCCGGGTACTGGGAGTCACCGCCATCGGCGCGACCACGGCCGAAGCGCGCACGCGGGCATATGTGGGCGTCGGCGCCATCCACTTCGAGGGCGCGCAGTGGCGCACAGATATCGCGTCCGGAATGGACGCAACAAAGGAAGGTGAGCAGACATGATCGAACGGTATGCACTTCCGCCGGTCCGGGACCTCTGGACCGAGCAGGCGCAATACGAGCGCTGGCTTGAGGTCGAATGCGCGGTCACGGCAGCGTATGAGGAACTGGGTGTGGCGCCTGCCGGCACGGCAGACCGCGTCCACCGTACGGCAGTGCTCGACGTGGCAGACATCCACGCCATCGAGGCGACCGTCGACCACGACGTCATCGCCTTCATCAAGTCGGCCACCCGTGACATGGGGGACGACGCCCGCTTCTTCCACCTGGGGGTGACGTCATCGGACGTCGTGGACACGGCGCTGGGCATTGCGCTCAAGCGGTCGGGACAGCTCATCCTCGCCCAGCTGGGCGAACTGAGGAGCGTTCTGGCCGGGCAGGCATCGCGCTTCCGGATGACGGTGACTGTCGGCCGTACGCACGGCGTTCACGCCGAACCCACGTCCTTCGGACTCAAGTTCCTGTCCTGGCTCGCCGAGACGGAACGCAATGAGGAGCGGCTGGCAGCAGCGACAGATGGAGTGGCCTGTGGCAAGATTTCAGGCGCAGTCGGCAACTACGCCAACATTGACCCGCGTGTTGAGGACATTGCTCTCAGGAGCCTGGGGCTGCGGCGGGCGAAATGTTCCACCCAGATCGTCCCGCGCGACCAGCACGCGGCATTCATGGCCGCTCTCGCCCTGGTAGGCGCTCAGGTCGAGCGCATGGCGACTGAGGTCCGGCTCTTGCAGCGCACCGAAGTGCGCGAGGCGCAGGAACCGTTCAAGGTCGGCCAGCGGGGTTCGTCCGCCATGCCCCACAAGAAGAACCCCATCGTCTGTGAGCGCCTCTGTGGCATGGCGCGTCTGCTGAGGGGCTACATGACGGCAGCCTTTGAGGACGTCGCGCTCTGGCAGGAGCGTGATATCTCACACTCGTCGGTGGAGCGGGTCATCCTGCCCGACGGAGTCATGACCGCCTATTACATGCTCGATCGCGTTATCTGGCTGATGCGCGGGCTTGTCGTGGATGCTGAGGCGATGCAGGCGACATTTGCGGCGTCGCATGGTCTCGTGTATTCGCAGCGTGTCATGCTGGCCCTGGTGCGTGGCGGGATGAGTCGCGAGGATGCATACACTCTCGTCCAGCGCCTTGCCCTGGCAGCGTGGCAGGGGGGCGTGGACTTTCATGAGCTCTGCCTGGCGGAAACAGGCATCACCATGCTGATGAGCCCGGCAGAACTGGATGCTCTCTTTGATCCACAGTACTACCTGAGGAATATCGGCCCCGTCTATGCGCGGTTTGGCCTGGACAATGCAAAGGAGGAACAATCATGAAACGTGTCGCAGTGGTTGGCGCCCAGTGGGGCGACGAAGGCAAGGGCAAGGTCGTCAACTATTTCGCCAAGGACTTCGAGTGGATCGTCCGCTTCGCAGGAGGCGCCAACGCAGGCCATACCATCTATGTCAAGGACAAGAAGTACGTCAATCACCTGTTGCCGTGCATCCTGCCCGACGGAGCAGGCCGCGGTTTTCTTGGGGCCGGCATGGTCGTCGATCTGGAACAACTTGTGGCAGAGCTGGAAGTGCTGGCAAAGGATTTCCCCGGTGTGGGCTCCCGGTTCGCCGTCGACCCCGAAGTCTTCCTGGTGCTGCCCTGGCACAAGCAGCAGGACAAGCTGCTGGAAGCGATGCGTGCTGAACCCATTGGCACGACCGGCCGGGGCATCGGCCCGGCCTACACCGACAAAGCGTCTCGCGAAGGGATCAAGCTGTGTCACCTGTTCGATGAGAAGATGCTGATGGAACGGCTGGAGAACGCCTGGGAGATCAAGCAGAACCTGTATCGAGGCCAGCTTTCCATGCCGCCCGCAGAGCTTGCCGGCCTCCTCATGCGCCAACGGGACCGGTTGCTGGAGCTGGGAGTCCAGATTACCGGAGCGGTTGACATGGCACACGTCTTCCGCAGTACGTCGGTGTTGTTCGAAGGGGCACAAGGGGTGCTGCTCGACCTGGACTTCGGGACATACCCGTTTGTCACGTCGGGGTCCTGCATGGCCCACGGCGTCTCGTCTGTCGGGTTCTCGACCTTCGAGCTGGACGACGTGGCCGGCGTCCTCAAGGCCTACACGACCCGTGTGGGAGAGGGGCCGTTCCCCAGTGAAGACGATACTGACGTGGCAGGGGGCATCCGCGAGAGGGGAAAGGAATACGGCGCCACGACCGGCCGCCCACGCCGTGTTGGGTGGCTGGATCTGCCGGCGTTGCGGTATGCCGCCATCCGGTCGGGACTCACCAGTTTTGTCATCACCAAGGCCGACGTGCTCAATGGGCTGAAGACCGTCCGGGTGTGCACCGGCTACCGCATCGGCGGGGTCGTGCGCGACGTCCCGTCGACTTCGCATGACTTCTTCGTTGCCGAACCCGCCTATCAGGAGTTGCCTGGCTGGCGCACGACGGATGACGTCAACTTCCTCAAGTACATGACCTTCATCGAAGAACAGGTCGGCGTGCCCATCACGTACATCTCCTACGGCCCCAAGACAGACGAGATGGAGACCAAGAGTCGGCTCATCATGAACATCTGAGGCTCACATGACCGACGCCGCCATCCGACAGATGTCGTTTTCCGCTGACCGCTCTCTGCTGCTGCTCGCAGTGGACTGGCGCGTGGACGTGCGCCCCGGTCAGTTTGTGATGCTCAAGGCGGGGGACTGGCCGGTTGTCCCCCGTCCGTTCTCGATCTGCGCGCAGGACGGTGAGGCTGGCACGACGAGCTTCCTCATTCGGTGTAGAGGTCTGCTGTGGGATCAGCTCCTGCGGCTTCAGCCCGGCGCGACGGTCCAGATCAAGGGACCGCTGGGCAATGGGTTCCCCGAGGGGCCGGTGCCAACGCTGGTCGGTGGAGGGTGTGGCGTCGCCCCGCTGCTGTTCGTGGCGGCGACACGCCCGGTGGCCGGGTTCTACGCCGGGGTCGCCAGTTCTGCAGAACGCGACTTCCTGGCTCCACTCCTCGCGGTCGGGACGGTGGTCACGGTCAATCCGCAGTTCGTGACGGATGTGTTCCTGGCAGACCACACTGAAGGCCCGGTGTTTGCCTGCGGTCCGTCACCCATGCTGCGCGTTCTTGCAGACGGCTATCATGACGGTCGCATCTGGGTCTCGCTGGAGGAGCGCATGGCCTGTGGTGAGGGGTTATGCAAGGGCTGCCCTGTTCGCAGGCGGGACGGCAGTGTGGCGATGGTCTGCTCCGACGGGCCGGTGTTCCCTGTGGAGGAGGTGTCGTGGACATGGCAGGACTGACTGTTGCCGGGCTCGATTTCGTGAGCCCCGTCATCATCCCCTCAGGCCCCGGCGGTTTCGGGACCGAGTTGCGGGAACGCTACGACCTGACGGTCTTGGGCGCCTTCACGGTCAAGACGATTACGCCCCATGCCCGCATCGGCAATCCACCACCGCGTCTGGTTGATACCGGGTTCGGCCTCATCAACTCCATCGGGTTGCAGAACCCGGGGATCGCAGCGTTCCTGGACACGGTCTATCCGAAACTGCTGCCGTTCCCGACACGCCTGTTTCTCTCCATCGCGGGCGAGACCGCGGACGAGTTCGAGGGTATGGCGCGGACGCTTGCCGGGGTCGAGGGGTTCGACCTCCTGGAGCTCAATCTCTCCTGTCCCAACGTAGATGCGTCGTGCGGTGTCATCGGCGCCGATCCAAAGGCCGTCCGTGATGTGGTGACGGCCGTGCGCTGCGCCTTCCCCGACAGACCCATTGCCGCCAAGCTGCCCTTCGAGGTCCCCGACGTGGCTGGGGTCGTGCGCGCCTGCAAGCAGGCAGGCGTCGACGTTCTCACGCTGTTCAACTGTCCCCAGGCCGCGCGCTTCGATGTGGCGACCGGGAAGCCGTTCCTCGTCCGAGCCACCGGAGGCTTCTCGGGCCCCGCGCTCAAACCCTTGACCCTCGCCAAGCTCCTGGCTGTCCGTTCACTGACACATCTCCCCATCATCGGGATGGGCGGGGCGTGGACAGCCGATGACGTGCTGGAGTTCCGGTGCGCCGGCGCCGATCTGGTAGGCATGGGCCTGCATACCCTGCAGGACCCGGCGGAGGTCTGCGCCATCGCAAGGAACCTCAGGCCATAGCCTTGCCTCCGCCGTCCCTGCCTTCGCGGGACCCAGGCCCTGCGGCAGAATGATGGAGAAAACGCGATATACTGTGGCGATGAAAACGGATGCGGGTGAGTACGTGGGATGTGCCGGAAGCGGTCTGAGAGACTCTCTCCAGGACGAACTGCAGCAGCTCTATGACAAGGCGTTTGCGTTATCTGATAGGGACGCCCGCGCCGCGAAAGTCCTGGCAGACGAGATCTACGCGAAAGCCGGAGATGCGAAGAGTCCATATTGGCAGGGCTTGTCCCAGTACCTTGCGGGCTTCTGTTTCTACAACCTCAGCGAGTATGACAGCGCCATGGAAGAATTCGAGCATGGAGACCAGATTGCCCAGGAGCACAATCTCCCGAACCTTGCGATCAAGTTCCGCAATGGGTATGGGGCGATCTTCTCGCGACTCGGACGGTACCACGATGCCATCGAGCAGTTCGCTGAGGGCCTGAAGAAGGCCAGGGAAATGGGTCTAAAGAGCGATATTGGCCGTTTCCTCGTCAACCTCGGGGAGGTCTCTCTTCTGATGGGGGATACTGCCCAGGCACTGTCCTTTGAGTCGGAGGCCGAGGGGCTCATTCTGAAGGACATGGCCGGCGACAGCAGATATGCCATCGACACCTACTACAACCTCGCAGAAGCGCAATCGAAGAGCGGTCTGATGGAGGACGCAGAACGGTCCTACCGCCGAAGTCTCGAGACTGCTACGAGGGTTGGCAATACCGTCTCCGAGGTGGAAGCGCGCGTCCGTCTCGGTTCCATCCTTGCGGGTCGTGGTCACGAAGCCGAAGCTCTCGCTGTCATCGAAGAGGCTCTCCAGTTGAGCAGGCGTTGTGTCTTTCCGCTGCAGGAGGTGGCGTCACTCCTTTCCTGCGGGCGCATCGAACTGAGCCTTGGCCATCCGGAAGAGGCGACCCATCACTTTGAGATGGCGGTCGAGGAAGCCGACAGTCACAAGATGGGAGACCTGCTGCCCGTTGCTCTCGAATCGCTCTCCACGGCCAAGGCCGCCATGAATCGCTTTGATGAGGCATATCACGATCTCCGGAAATCGGTCGAAGCGGCACATGCACGGTCGAGTTCGGAAGCGGCCAGGATGCTGGCAGAGCTGGCCTCAGGATATCGGCTTGAGAAAGTGAAGCGCGAAGCTGAAGTTGAGAAGGTCCGGCGCGAAGGGCTCGAATCCGCAAACGAGCGTCTCCGGATCGTGACGCGTATCGGGCGGAGTCTCACGCAGAGCCTCGAACCCAGAGACATCCTCATGCGGATGTGGAGTGAACTCTCAGCGTCTATCGACCTCAAGTCGCTGGGATTTGGCGTCTACAGCCCCGATTCGGGGGAGATCGAGTTTCCTGGATTGATCGAGTCTGGTGTTTTGCAGAAGGCATCGTCGGTCTTTCTGAGCGACGAGTCCAGTCTCGCTGCGCTCTGCGTGCGGGAGAAGCGTATCCTCTACTATGCAACGTCAGATGAGGCGCGGTCAGCGCTCGGCGACAAGCCAACCATTACGTTTGGGTCGGTGCCGGTCAGGTCGGAGACGATCCTGTATCTTCCGTTGTTCAGGGAGAATGACATTGTTGGTGTGATGACGGTGCAGAGTGCCAGGGACCACGCATATTCGGATGATATCATCGAGATGCTCGAGGCTATTGCCTCGTTCACCGCGATCGCTGTCGAGAACGCGCGCATCATGATCCGGTTGAATGAGATGAATCAAACCATATCGGGAGAGAAAGAGCAGGTCGAAAAGGACGCCCTTGCATCTTCCTGGCTGGCCGAGCACGACAGTCTGACAGGACTGTCCAACAGACGCTTTCTCGAGAGGATCCTCGACGAGAACATTCGGTTGGCCACACTCGAAGACAACAGCATCGCCGTTCTCTTCGCCGACCTCGACGACTTCAAGAAGGTAAATGACACGTACGGGCATGACGCCGGCGACCGTGTCCTCGTGGCTGTCGGGGCACGCCTGCTCTCTGTCTTTCGAGACGGGGACTACGTCGCGCGCGTCGGGGGAGACGAGTTCGTCGTCGCTGCGCCCGGCGTGAAGGATGTGAGAAGCATTGCGTCGATGGCCGACAAGGTCGTCGCATCGTTCGATGAACCGCTCACGATCACAGAAGGCCCGATTTCAGTCAGCATGTCAGTTGGTGTCGCTCTGTTCCCGGAGCACGGGCACAGCAGCCAAGAGTTGATCAGGCGCGCCGACGAAGCGATGTACTTGATCAAGCGGACAGGAAAAGGGGCGTGGCGCCTGTCGTCGGCTTTCTAGCCTGCCGAATGAGCGACTGTGATCTTCGAGAACGCGTGGGGTATCTGTGGTATAATTACCTTGTGACATCTCCTACACGTGGGGAATACACCCCTCGTATGGGAGAAAAGTACTCGGGGGTGCTGGGGTTCGACAGATACGTGAGGTGCAGGGTTGCAGGTAGAGGACGACAGTTGGCCTCTCTAAACATCTGTCACAAAAAAAAGCCAATAACAATTACGCTCTAGCTGCCTAAGCGCGGCTAGCGTTCCTCCGGGCCGTCCATCCCTGGGTCCGTCAGGGGCGCGTCTATAGGGGTCTCGAAGGCGAGGGTCGTTCCCGTTCCTTGCCAGAGAGTACCAAACGGGAAATCGTGCAGAGCGGGGCGTCGACTCCCGGCCGAGCGCAAGGTACAACAGTCGACTAAACCTGTAGTAACG
>Ga0315281_10007173_pt1 | contig 15741 bp, 12 predicted proteins | sample YL17G07_0_MG_FD_204540 | JGI IMG/M metagenome (GOLD analysis project Ga0315281, IMG submission 204540) | Sediment microbial communities from Yellowstone Lake, YNP, Wyoming, USA - YL17G07_0 | ecosystem: Environmental > Aquatic > Freshwater > Lake > Sediment | place: USA: Wyoming | collected... | reverse complement strand
CTTGCCCAGGCCCAGCCCGATGTCGTCATGCTTCAGGAAATCAAGGTCTCGACCGCCGACTTCCCGCGCCTCGAAATCGAAGACCTTGGCTACAATGTCGCGGTCGTCGGGCAGAAGACCTATAATGGCGTCGCCCTGCTCTCGAAGCATCCGATGACGGTCGAGGAGACTCGCCTGCCTGGTGACGAAAGCGACGAGCAGGCGCGGTATATCGAGGCGTTGATCGAGGCCACGGCCACCAAGGGCGGCAAGCGCACGGTGCTGCGCGCGGTCTCGGTCTATGTCCCCAACGGCAATCCGGTCGAAAGCGACAAGTTCCCCTACAAGCTCACCTGGCTCGACCGATTGCACGAGCGGATGGCGGAAATTTTGACCTTCGAGGAAATCGCCGTCATCGGCGGCGACTACAACGTCATACCGACGGACGATGATGTCTACGATCCGGTTGCTTGGCGCGCCGACGCCCTGGGCCGACCGGAATCGCGAGCCAAGTTCCGTAAGCTGCTGCATCTTGGCTACACGGATGCCCTGCGGGCGCTGCATCCCGAGCCGCATCTCTATACATTTTGGGATTACCAAGCAGGCCACTGGCCGCGCGACGAGGGTCTGCGCATCGATCACCTGCTGCTGTCGCCCCAGGCCGCCGACCGTTTGCACGCCTCTGGCGTGGATCGCGAGCCGCGCGGGCGCGACAAGCCTTCGGACCATACGCCGGTGTGGTGCGAACTCGACGCTTGAACCGGCCCACCAGCCGCTATCGCCGGTAGGCGGGACCGCCCGGCATCAAACGCATGCCAGGCCTGAGCCGCCGGTATGGGAAATCGAGGTGATTGACGGGGTTTGGGCCAGGGGCGGCCACGATCAATATCTCCTCGGCCAAATCCTGGAAGTCGGCGCGAAAATGCACCGAGCTTTTGAGGGCAAGAATCTTCTGGGCCGCCGGCTCGACGCCGAGATGCCGGAACTTTGCCTGATCCGCCGCCTGCTGTTTTCTCGTCGAGACAATGACCCGCACGTCCGTGCCGACGACCCGCAACAGCGCCATGGGCCCAAGACGCATGCGCGAGCCGCGATAGAAGGGGCCGGTGCCGGTGAAATTGCCGTCGCCCAGGCGATCGACCCGGTAGCTGGCCTGAAACGGTCGGTGACCGGGAAGCCCGGACCAGGCGCCGAGGCCGAGCCCGATTTCGCTGCCCTCTCCAGCCGCCTGGGCGGCCTTGGCCGCAGTGGGGTCGCAGACCATCGCCACGACCGCCCCTTGGGCGCGATGGCGTACCAGTGCTTCCAGCAGCCCCACGGTGTCGGAATTGGTCCCGGCGCCCGGGTTGTCTTGGGTGTCGGCCAGGATGATCGGGCGGCTGGCCCGGCCGGCGGCTTGCATGGCATGGCGCACCGCTTGGTCCGGGTCATGGATTGTGCCAGCAAAGGCCGGCTCGGCCTCCTCGACGGCGCGTGCCAATTCACCGGCCGCGTGCTCCGCTGCCTCGGGTCGCGTGGCGTAGGCCAGAACGGCGGGGCCGCATTCCGGGATATCGGCCGGAGGAAAGCCCGGCGTGAATGACATGCTGACCACGCCCTCTCTCTCCAGCTCGCCCAGCAGGCGATAGAGCCCGGCGGCGGGCTCGATCAGGGTGCATTGCCAGACCAGCGGGATCAGAAAACCCGGCTTGCGTAGCGCCATGTACAAGCGCTCGCCACGCAGCAGGCGGCCGATCAGCTGGGCCGCCCGGGCGCCCGTCTCCGCCATGTCGATATGGGGATAGGTCCGAAAGGCCACCAATGAGGTCGCCATTGCGGCCATCTGTGCGGTGACGTTCGCATGAAGATCGAGACTGGCCACGACCGGCAGATCGGGCCCAACCAAGGCCCGGATCCGGCGCAGCAGTTCCCCCTCCCCGTCCTCAATATGTTCGGCGACCATGGCCCCGTGCAGGTCGAGGTAGATGGCATCCACGGGCAGGGCCTGGGCCAAGGACTGCAACAGATCGGCGACGATGCGCTCGTAGGCCTCGCGCTCCACATGTGCCAAGGGCGAAGCCGAGCACCACAGCAAGGGTACAAGCTCGAACCGTTCGGCCCGGCAGGCCTCTATAAATCCGGCCACGGGCAGGTTGATCCCGGCGACGGCGTCGAACATCTCCGGCCCCCGCACCAATCCTGGCCAGGCGTCGGCGGCGGCAAAATCGTCATAACGCGCCCGAGTCGGCGCGAAGGTGTTGGTCTCGTGCATGAACCCGGCGACGGCAACGCGCGGCATGGCGGGCCAACCCCTACAATTCGATCAGGACATCGGGCAGTTCGTTGCGGTCATCGGCCCGTCGCGGAAAATGCTGGGCCATGAGCGCGCCGCTGGCTTCGACCGCGGCGACGAAACCGTCGCCCGCCCGCCCGGCCCTAACCTTGGCCGTGAACTCGGCCACGATCCGCTCCCAGGTTCCAGCCGACACCTTCTGGTTGATACCGCGATCGGCAATGATTTCGACATAGCGTTCGACCTCGGAGACAAACAACAAGACTCCGCCGCGATCGGCTGTTTCGTGCAGGCCGAGGGCATGGAATTGTTCCCGCGCGAGGCGAGCCGCGGCCCGCTCCAACAGCCGTCGAGGAACCATCAGCCGGAGCATCGGCCGCCAACTCGATAGCACCAGGACTCCCGCGAAGGCGGCGAGTTGGGCCTGAAACAGGGGCACGAATGCCGTCATCACTTGCGAGGCATAAAGCCCGGCCGCGACCAGGAAGGCGATGGTGGCCGCCCAAAGTAGGACGACGAAGCCATACCTGGCGCTGCGCCGGGCAATGACGGTCACGAACTCCGCCCGCGTGTGCCTCTCGGCGGCCCGTATGGCGGCGATGATTCTCTCTCGTTCGGCTGGCCCTACCATCGCCCGGATGCTCCGCCACCGCCGAAGGAACCGCCGCCGCCACTGAAGCTGCCGCCGCCGGAGCCACCACCAGAACTACCGATTCTTCCGGCAAAACCGTCGTACCACCGGCGAGGGCCCTTGCGCCGCCGCCCGCGATTACGCCAACTCATTATCCAGGCAACGATGAAAAACGAAAAGAAGGCGACAGTATAAACCAGATCGGGATTCTCCCCCGGGTCGCTGGGAACGTCTCCCGGCTGGTAGGTTCCGCCGAGCGCGGCGAGAATGGCCATCACACCCGCCTCGATCCCGGCCGGCATGTCGCCCGCCTTGAACTGGGGGATGATTTGAGTTTCGATAATGTTGCGGCTTAGGGCGTCGGTCAGAGTCTCCTCCAAGCCATAGCCGACTTCAATTCTGACCTCGCGGTCGTTGGGTGCGATGATGAGCAGCGCACCGTTATTTTTCCCGGCCTGGCCAATGCCCCAGGCCCGCCCCAGGCCGACGCCATATTCCTCGATGGCATAGCCCTGTAAATCGTTGACGGTGACGACCACAACCTGATTCGAGGTTGCGCCCTCATGTTCGGCCAGGGCGCTGTCGATTCTTTGCTCGACTTCCGGCGGCAAAATGTCCGCCTCGTCCACCACCCGCCCGGAGAGCGTGGGATAGACGGGATCGGCCAACGCCAGCGAAATCGGCGACAGCCCGAACAGCAGCAGGAACGGTAGGGTTCGAAGCCGGACGGTCACGAACTGCTGCCGCCGAAACTGACTTTCGGCACCTGCTGCACGCTTTCATCGACGGAGAATGTTTCCTTCAGCGTCGCGTCCGGATAGAGCCATGCCGCCCACCAGCGCCCAGGAATGGTGCGCAGCTCGGTGTTATAGAGGCGGACGCTCTCGATATAGTCGCGCCGGGCCACGGCAATTCTATTTTCCGTCCCTTCAAGCTGCGACTGCAACGCCAGGAAACTCTGATTGGCCTTCAGGTCGGGGTAGGCTTCGACCACCACCAGCAACCGCGCCAGGGCGCCAGACAGCGCCCCCTGGTTGGCCTGAAAGGTTTTGAAAGCCTCTGGATTGGTCAAGATGTCGGCCGGCAACTGCATCTGCGCCACCTTCGAGCGGGCCTCGACCACCGTTGTCAGGACTTCCTGTTCGTGGGTGGCATACCCCTTCACCGTCTCGACCAGGTTCGGGATCAGGTCAGCCCGGCGCTGATACTGGCTAAGAACCTGGCTCCAGGCGGCCTTGGAACCCTCGTCATAGCGCGGAATGTCGTTGACCCCGCAGCCGGCCAGTAGCAACAAGGCGATTCCGGCCAGGACGCCGCGCAAGAACCCTCGATTGACATTCATCGACCGTGCTCCGTTTCCATTGACCGGCGTCAACACCTAGATATCCGCGTAGCAGTGTGTCTCGGCCCCGCCACCGGGGTGGCAGACGGACCCTTTCTCGGCATCGCCGACGGTCTGGGCGTAGCGCCACAACGCGCCGGACTGATAGTCGTGCCGGCGCGGCTTCCATGTCGCCCGCCGTTTCGCCAATTCTTGCTCCGACAAATCCACATCCAGCGTACCCTTGTCGGCGTCGATGCGGATTATGTCGCCGTCCTTGAGCAGTCCGATGGGGCCGCCAACGGCGGCCTCCGGCCCCACATGGCCGATGCAGAATCCGCGTGTCGCGCCCGAGAAACGGCCGTCGGTGATGAGCGCCACCTTGTCGCCCATGCCTTGGCCGTAGATTGCCGCCGTCGTCGCCAGCATCTCGCGCATACCGGGGCCACCACGCGGTCCCTCGTAGCGAATGACAAAGACTTCTCCGGCCTTGTAGTCGCGCTTCTCGACGGCTTGGAAGGCGTCTTCCTCGCAATCGAAGCATCGGGCTGGCCCCACGAAACTCAAGGCCTTCATGCCAGCGACCTTAACGATCGCACCCTGCGGCGCCAGATTGCCGCGCAAGCCAACCACGCCACCCGTGGGCGACAGCGGGGCCGAGGTCGGCCGGACCACGTCTTGGTTCGAGGGCAAGGTGGTGCCGGCCAAGTTTTCGGCCACGGTCTTGCCGGTGACGGTGAGGCAATCGCCATGCAGATAGCCGCCGTCGAGCAGCGCCCGCATCAACACCTGCACGCCGCCGATGTCGTAAAGATCCTTGGCCACATAGCGCCCACCCGGCTTTAGATCGGCAATGTAGGGCGTGCGGCGGAAGATGGCGCAGACCTCGTGCAGGTCGAAATCGATGCCCGCCTCGTGGGCGATGGCCGGCAAATGCAGGCCGGCGTTGGTCGAACCGCCCGACGCGGCCACCACCATGGCGGCGTTCTCAAGCGCCCGGCGGGTCACGATCTGGCGCGGGCGAATACCCTTGGCGATCAGGTTCATGACTTCCTGGCCCGACGCCTCGGCATAGGCGTCGCGGGAGTCATAGGGTGCAGGCGCCCCGGCCGACCCAGGCAGAGCCAAGCCGATCGCCTCGGAGACGCAGGCCATGGTGTTGGCGGTGAACTGCCCGCCGCATGAACCTGAGGACGGGCAAGCGACGCATTCCAGTTCGTGCAAATCGTCCGCCGACATCTTGCCGGCCGAGTGAGCGCCGACAGCCTCGAAGACGTCCTGGACGGTCACGTCGCGGCCACGAAAGCGTCCCGGCAGGATCGAGCCGCCATACATGAACACGGACGGCACGTTGAGGCGCACCATCGCCATCATCAGCCCTGGTAGCGATTTGTCGCAACCGGCCAAGCCGACAACGGCGTCGTAACAGTGACCGCGCACCGTTAATTCGACGGAATCGGCGATGACCTCGCGGCTAACCAGCGACGACTTCATCCCGGCATGGCCCATGGCAATGCCGTCGGTGACGGTGATGGTCGTGAATTCGCGCGGTGTGCCGCCGGCGGCCTTGACGCCCTTCTTCACCGCCTGCGCCTGGCGCGACAGCGAGATATTGCACGGCGCCGCCTCGTTCCAGGTCGTGACCACGCCGACGAAGGGCTGGGCGATCTCCGTCTCAGTCATGCCCATGGCGTAGTAATACGAGCGGTGCGGCGCGCTGGCTGGCCCGACCGAAACATGGCGGCTGGGCAGCTTGGATTTGTCGAACCTCGGCGATACGGTCATGGGACGTTCCTATTCTCGGCTGGCTTGTTCTCGGCTGGCTTGCAAGGTATTTTTGGATCTGGCGCTCCGCAGTCTAGCGATTATGGCTGCGGCGCACCACTGGGCCGCCCCATCCCCACAGGCCGGTCCCGCCACCTGATACTGCTGTTCCTGCGCCAGGTAGAAAACCGGCTGCGGCGACATGTCGGTTATGACGACCGCGAACGCGGCTCGGCTCCCGGGAGCAACCGCCCCGTTTTCGAACATGACCGAATCGAATGGCTCGTCGACTTCCCTGGTGTCGGCAAAAGTCGTGGAGGCAAAGGGCTTTCCAACCACCGAAGCCTGGCCGAAGGACAGCCCGTCCCCATAGGGACTGGGGTCGGCCAACACCTCGCGCAGTTCCAGATGATAACGGACCCATCGCTCGCCGGTAAGGTTGACCGCAACCTTGGTCAAGGCAAACCCGGTGACGTGATGGGTGTGCACCCGGTTCCCGAATGCGACCGTCAGACCCCGGATCACCAGGATAGGAGGTTGTGGACCGGAGACCTCCTCAACCAGAACGAAGGGATCGTCCGAGCTTCCTCGGCCGCTCCCCGAAACGATTTGGAACCCGCCCAATTCGTCGCTGAAAGTCAGGCCTTCGAGGGTAACCGGCGCGGCCCTGGTCGAAGTCGGAGAGATTGCGAGCAACACGCCTAAGACTCCGGCAACCGCCGCGTTACGGCAAAGAACGAAATAACCCCTGCCTTCGTCGATCGACACGGCACCCTCCAGGAACGTCAGACTCCCGCTAGACGCTGTAGCGCCGTCGCCAGCTTCTGGCGATGCGCCGTTGCATCGGACAGGCGTTGGCGATGTTCATCCACCACCTCGGGCGGCGCCTTGGCGACAAAGCCTTCGTTGCCCAGCTTGTTCTCGATCTTGGCGATCTCGCCCTCGGCGGCCCGCATTTCCTTGGCCAGGCGCTCGCGTTCCTTGTCGAGGTCGATGATCCCCGCCAGAGGCAAAATCGCGGTAGCTCCTTCGACGACGATTTGGACCGATCCCTTGGGTGGCGGCTGCGAGGTGGTTTCGGCCGTCTCCAGCCGCGCCAGACGAAGCACCAGCTCTCGATGCCGCGCCAGCCACTCGGCCGCCTGTGGGCTTGCTCCGCCAAGGCGAAGTTCGATATGCGAGCCCGGCGGGACGTTCATTTCCGAGCGCACGGCCCGAACCTCCGATACCAACCGAATGATCCAGTCCATCTCCCTCGTTGCCGCCTCGTCGGCGAGACTTGGATCTGGTTCCGGCCATGTGGCCATAATCAGCGGGCTGGCCCCCTTGGGGCCGAGATGGCCCCACAGTTCCTCGGTAACGAACGGCATCAGCGGATGGAGCATGTGCAGGATACGCTCCAGCACCCAACCCGTCGCCGCCCGGGTTTCACGTTTTGCCTCTTCGTCGCTTCCCGTGAGCAGGGGTTTGGCTAACTCCAAATGCCAATCGCAGAACTCGCGCCAGACGAAGTGATAAAGGCCATTGGCGGCGTCGTTATAGCGATAACCGGCAATGGCCTCATCCAGGCCGATAAGAGCGGCATTGACCCTGCCGAAGATCCATTTATTCACGGTCTGCCGGCAATCGCCGGGCTTGAACGCAGGGTCGGGCAGGCATTCGTTCAGTTGGCAGAAGCGGGCCGCGTTCCATAGTTTGGTGACGAAATTGCGGTAGCCCTCGATGCGGTTTTCCGACAGCCGGATGTCGCGGCCCTGGCCCGCCAGCGCCGCCAGGGTAAAGCGCAGCGCGTCGCAGCCGTATTCGGCGATAATGTCCAGCGGGTCGATGATGTTTCCCTTGGACTTGGACATCTTCTGGCCGTGCTCGTCGCGAACGAGGGCGTGGATATAGACCTCGTGGAACGGCTCCCGGCCCATGAACTGGTGCCCCATCATCATCATCCGGGCCACCCAGAAGAAGATAATATCGAAGCCGGTGACTAGAACGTTGCCCGGATAATAGCGCCGCAATTCGGGTGTCTCGTCGGGCCAACCGAGCGTGGAAAACGGCCATAGAGCCGAAGAAAACCAGGTATCCAGAACGTCTGAATCCCGCCGCAACTCGACCACCCGGCCGTAATGCTGTGTAGCGGCCGCCGCCGCCGCCGTTTCGTCCAGCTCGACAAACGCGGTGCCGTCCGGCCCATACCAGGCCGGAATCTGATGCCCCCACCAGATCTGGCGCGAGACGCACCAGGGTTGGATGTTACGCATCCATTCGAAGAAGGTGTTTTCCCACTGCTTCGGGACGAACCGGGTTCGGCCCTGTTCCACCGCCTCGATGCAAGGTTTGGCCAGGGTCCGGGCATCCACATACCACTGGTCCGTCAGCCAGGGTTCGAGCACCTCACCCGAGCGATCGCCGACGGGAAGCACAATCTCGCGATTCTCGATCCCGACAACGAGCTCCAGGGACGTCAGATCGGCGATGATCCGTTCGCGCGCAACATAGCGGTCCAGGCCGCGATAGGGCTCGGGCACGCTGTCGTTGAGACGCGCGTCGGCGTCAAAGATGTTGAACGCTGGCAACCCATGCCGCCGGCCAACCTCGAAATCGTTGAAGTCGTGGCCGGGGGTAATTTTAACCGCGCCCGAACCTGTTTCCGGGTCGGCGTGTTCGTCGGCAACGATCGGTATTCGCCGCCCCACCAGGGGAAGAACCACATGCCGACCAATCATGGCGCGGTAGCGCTCGTCATCGGGGTGTACCGCGACCGCCGTATCGCCGAGCATTGTCTCCGGTCGTGTCGTCGCCACCACGATGGAGGCGCCGTCGCCACCCTCAAGCGGGTATTTGAGGTGCCAGAGATGGCCCTTTACCGGCTTCTGCTGCACTTCGAGGTCGGAGACCGCCGTGTGCAGCTTCGGATCCCAATTCACCAAGCGCTTATCCCGGTAGATAAGCCCCTTGCGGTGCAGATCGACGAATACCTTACGCACGGCCTCGGACAGCCCAGCGTCCATGGTGAAGCGCTCGCGTTCCCAGTCCGGCGAAGCACCGAGCCGGCGAAGCTGGCGGATAATGGTCCCCCCGGATTGCCGCTTCCACTGCCATACGCGCTCGATAAATTCCTCGCGCCCGATGCGCCGGTTCGAGCCCCTGCTCGCGCCCGCCCCACCTGCGCGATCAAGTTCGATGCCTTCGCCGGCCAGTTGCCGCTCGACCACCATCTGCGTGGCGATGCCAGCATGGTCGGTGCCGGGCTGCCAGAGCACATCCCGTCCTTTCATGCGCTGGTAGCGGACGAGGATGTCCTGCAAGGTAAACGTCAGCGCGTGCCCCATATGCAGGCTGCCGGTTACATTGGGCGGCGGCATCATGATGGTGTAAGGCGCCGCCGAGGACGTCGGTCGGGCCACGAACGCTCCCGCCTTTTCCCACGATTCATACTGCTTCGCCTCGACCTCGGCCGGGCGAAAGGTCTTGTCCAACAGGCTCATTTGAGAATTTATATCCGCGCTCGGGCGGCGCCGGAAGCGCCGCGCTACAGATTGTTAGAAGCTATCTTCCGCGCGACGCACCACGCGCTCGATTTCCTGGCGAACTAACCTCTCGACAACGGATGCCAGGTTTTCATCCAGCCACTCCTTCAACATGGGGACCAAGGCCTCGCGAACCAGATCCTCCAAGGTCCGGCCGCCACCCAGCGACAATTCGCGTGACCGCAAAATGGACCGGGTCAACTCGGTGAGCGCCGTTACCGAGGCACTTGCCGTCGTCTCCGAAACCAGTTCGATGGGATTGAGCACGTCCTCGGCCTCCCTATCTGTTGCCGCCCGCTTAGCTGTCGGCGGAACTTCCCTGGTTGGAGCCGGTGGAGGCTCAGGCAAATCCGGCGGCGGAGCCGTGGCCGCCATCGGCATCGGATCCGCCTGGATGGCGGCCGGCGTTTCCTGTTCCGGCGGGCTCGGCATTTCCTCGACCAACTCTGTCAAGACCAACACGTCCTCGGCCGGTTCTTCCATAACCAGTTCGACGGCAGCCACAGGAGCGGGTGCCGGTGCAACTGGCGGTGCCTCTTCGGGCGCTGCCTTGGCGGCAGGCGGTTGCGAGGCCGCCTCCGGCGGGACATCGCCAGGCTTGCCCTCGTCGGAAATGATCCGACGAATGGAGGCTAGAATCTCCTCCATCGAAGGCTCTTTTTGCGCTGGACTTCCACTCATTGATTGATCCGCGCCCCCAATAGGCCCTTCGCTCGTGCGGTCAAACTGCCCAAGATTGTATTACGACACCATAACAAAAAAGTTAAGGAACATCTTGGAAATGTTTACCTTACCGTTCCTTTACTCCAAGCTTGGGCCCAGCCCCCAGGCTTTGTCCCTGACGTCTTGATAGTGCTTCGAAACGTCGTAGATATCGACCGAAAGGCCGAGCTGATCCGCGGCAAGGCGCCCGATAGCCGCCAGAACCCTATACGAGGCAAGGAGTTCGTCCCGACGGGCCCTGACCAGACTGACCTTGGCATCCAGGTTTTCCTGCTCGGCGTCCAGAACATCCAGAACCGTGCGCGAGCCTACCGACGCTTCCTGACGCACCCCTTCGAGCGCAACCGTCGTTGCCTCTACCGCGGCCTCCAAGGACACGATCCTGGCTCGGGCGGTTTCCAGGGCCTGCCAAGCGCCGACACCCTCCTGCGAGGCCGCGCGGCGCTGGGATTCGGTCTCCCGGCGACGCTGCGCCACACGTTCCTTGGCCTCTCGGATACGGGCCTCGACACCGCCGCCCTGATAAAGAGGGACGATCAAGTCGGCTGTCAGCGCGGCCGAATTCGAGCTAAGATTGGCACTGGTGACATCCTCCTGGCTCGTCAGGCGCCCGTTCAAGGTGAGACTGGGCAGCATCTGGCCAAAGGCCACATCGACCTCGTCCAACGCCGCCCGCTCGACAAAGCGAGCCGATACGACGTCGGGATGGTTTTCCGTTCCCTCAACCGTTTCTGCCTCCGCCGACGGCAGGCCGGCGGGTAGCTGTGGCGGCTGCAAATCGGTCGGCGCATCGCCGACGACCTCCAGGTAAGCCGCCCGCGAGGAGATCAGGTCGCCCTCGGCCTGGATTCGCTGGGCGCGGGAGCGCGCCAATCGAGATTCTGATTGTGCCACATCGGTACGCGTTACCTCGCCAACGGCGAACCGATCATTTGTCGCAGTCAGTTGCTGGGTCAGGACATTCTCGTTGTTCTTGGTCAACTCCAGCACGGCCTGGTCCCGAACGACATTGGCATAGGTTTCGACGGTACGAAGCAGAATTGATTGTTCGACCGAAGCAAGGTGCGCCCGCTGCGCCAGCACGAGATTTTCGGCCTGGCTGGTGCTAGCGACGGTTTGCCCACCGCGATAGAGCGGCTGGCTCAGGCGCAGCGATGCCGACAGCGGGGACAACGTATCGTGGCGCGTCGCGCTGGCGCTCGTACTCGTCGAGCGCAGCTCCCGGCCCGTCGATCCCTCCAAGCGAACCGTGGGCCTCCAGCCGGAAAGGGCCTGGGGCACGCCTTCGTCCACGGCCCTAAGTTCCGCCCGGGCAGCCTCCAAATTGGGGTTGCTGCCATAAGCGAGGACCAGCGCCTCGTCCAGAGTGCCGCCCAAAGCCGGGACGGCGCCAACCGCCAGCAGGCTCACGGCCAGCATTGCCAGTTCGGAGATTCGTCTTTTATGGCGCATTTTGGCCAATGTCATCCGCTCCCCATCCCAGGTTCAAGTCGGCTAGCCGCCAGAATCAGCACCCGTCCGTTAACTTATGGGCATGCGCCCAAAGACGCAACCACCCCATTTCCATGGCGCCTTGGCCAGGTAAGCCGGGCCTAAAGGGAAAACTCAAGCTCCCGGGCGAATTCAGGGAGGAGACCGATCGATGCATCGAACAGAATCCGCGATGACAACTGTCCATCCTGCTGGGTCATCAAAACAGCCCGACCCGGCGCATGGCGGCCGACAACCGCCACCAAGCGCCCCCCGCTGCCGATCTGTTCAGTCAGGCTCGCCGGCAGTTCGTCAACCGCACCATCGACCAGGATCGCCTGATAGGGAGAATGGCGTCGGTCTCCGTTCCGCAACGGGCCTTCCAGCAGCACAACGTTGTCGATCCCCAGTTCGCGGAACGTGGCCGCTGCTATGCCCGCAAGGCGGCTATCGCTCTCCACCGCCACGACCGTGTTCGCCAATCGCGACAAAACAGCCGCCGAATATCCGCTGGCACAGCCGACAATCAGGACCACGTCCGCCGGGCCGACGGCAAGCGCGTCGATCATGCGCGCCAGCACCATGGGCTCCGTCAGGTAGCGGCCGCCCCCCAAAGCAACGTCTTCATCCACATAAGCGACGCTTTGTAACGCCGCCGGTACGAACAACTCGCGCGGCACGGCCAGAAAGGCCTGGATGACGCGTTCGTCCGTGACCCTGCTTGTCCGGATTTGACTATTGACCATGTTGCGGCGCGCCACGATTCGGTCCATCGGCTCTCTCCCGCCTGCATCCAAAGCGACAACTCCTTGCCGCTATTGGGCCCGGTTTATACCGGTTGGTTGGACCTCATGACAATGCGGCCCGCTCAACCCCTCCCCGATCCTTATGCTTGACCGCATCCACTAGCGAGGCATATATCTGCCCGCCTGCGCCCAGCGGGGCGTGCCGCGGTCGGCCCGGTGGCAGAGTGGTTATGCAGGGGACTGCAAATCCCCGTACATCGGTTCGATTCCGGTCCGGGCCTCCAGACCTGCAAGATAGACGCTTCTTAAAAACCCCGCTTACTCAGCGAGCGGTGTTGCCGTCTCTGGCCGGGTCGCACCGAGCGAGGCCGTCAGGTTACCGCCAGCCGCGATAAGGCGATAGCTCGCGAAGATGTAGGCGTTGCTGGCAGTTACCAAGCTGTCGCGCGCCAGGTACAGCTCGTTTTCGGCGTCGAGTACGTCGAGCAAGCCGCGCTGGCCGATCTTAAATTGATCGGCGTAAACATCACGGGTCTGAACGCTCGAAGCGACCCGTTCCTGGAGCAAGGCGACATCCGCCTTGGTGGTCTGGACCGCGTTCCAGGATTTCCGGACATTCTCCGAAACTTCGCGTTCGTGGATCCGCCGCTGATCCTCGGCCTCTGCCTTGCGGTGCTTAAACTCCCGAATTCGCGCCGCGTCCGCGCCCCCACGATAGAGATTCCACCTCAGCACAATCTGGGCCTGGGCGTCCCAGTCGGTTCCAACCCGGCCGTCCGGATTGTTGATGTTCTGGCCACTCAATTGCAGTCGGATATCGGGATAGAGGCTCGCCTCCTGCTGGCGAATATCCTGGTCCGCGGTTCGGATATCCGAGTCCGCGAAGGCCAGCGTCGGGCTCGTGCCCAAGGCGTTGGTTATGGCCTGATCCACGTCCGGCGGTAGCATATCCACCGGTGCGCTCACGGAATCCAAATCGCCTGGCATATCGCCCACCACGCGCTGGAAAAAGGCCTCGTTATCGGCCAAGTCGCCTTGAACCCGGACCAAGTTCGATTTCGCCGCCGCCAGTCTCGTCTCCGCTTGGCGCACATCCGCGATATTGCCGCCGCCGGCATCGAGGCGCAGGCGCACCTGGCGTAGGGTTTCGTCGTGAGCGCCAACGTTCTCCTCGGCGATCCGAACCCGCTCGCGGTGACGGCTTACTTCAAGATAGGCCTCGACCGCGTCGAGGCCGATAGATTCACTTGTTTCCGCCACCCTATGAGCAGCAGAGTCGACCCGGGCTTTCTGCCGCTCGACCTCGCTATCGGCAAAGTGGCCGTCGAATATCAATTGACTAAGGGTCAGCGTGTTGACGCTGCGAAACAGTGTGCGGCCGCGGTCGTATCCTAGGCCGTCGGTGGTAGGATTATCCGAGAACTGCGCCCCGTTTTCGCTGCGGAGATCGACCTGTGGGTAGTAGAGGCCGCGCCCCTGGCGAAGCTCCTCGTCCACGGCCAGGCGATCGTTGGCGACGGCTCCCACCTCGGGGTTTGTATTGACAGCCTGCTGAACCGCCTCCTGAAGCGACATGGCCGCCGCATCGTCGGCAAGAGCCAACACCAAGACCATCGCCGCGCTAGCTAAAAGATTCTTTTTCACCTTCGGCCCCCACCACTCGTTAGGTCTTTGTGTCGTCTCCAACGGTCGAATCCGGCCGAGATACCTTGCGCTAACAGGGTCGATGTCTTCTTGCCACCGACCGGTGATCGAATCGTCCGAGCCCTATGCCACTGTATACATTAACTACATTCAGACAAGTTCGCAATTGCCTCCCGCGACGGGGTTATCGGCTAGCGCTCACGCAAGGCCTCGTCGCGGGCCTTGAAAATCGGCTTAAGTAGGTAATCGAGAACGGTTTTTTCACCGGTGAGGATATCAACGCTGGCGGTCATGCCAGGGATGATCGGCAGGGGATGGTCACCCGTGCCTAGGAAATTCCGGTCCGTGCGCAGATAGACCCGAAAGTAGGTTTGCTTTTCCTGCTTGTCCTCGATGGCGTCGGCGCTGATCTGCTCGACCACCGCGTCCAACCCCCCGTAAATGCTGAAATCATAGGCCGTGACCTTCACCGTCGCCGCCAGCTTGGGATGAAGGAAAGCGATGTCCTTGGGTAGGATCCTGGCCTCGACCAAGAGTGTGTCCTCGATCGGCACGACTTCCATCAAATCCTGACCCGGCTGAATAACGCCGCCGATGGTACGTATCTTGATCTCTTTCACCGCGCCATGGACAGGAGAGCGAACATCCGTACGCACGACCCGGTCCTTGTCGGCCGTCATGGCCTCTTTAACGGAGGCCAGCTCCTGGCGCGTTTTGCTCAACTCCTCGGAGGCATCGGATTCAAACGTCAGCCGCCTTTCCTCCAACCGCTGCCGGGCCTCCGCCAATGCCGACTCGATGCGCGGCAGGGACATCGTCGCCGACTCGATCTCCGTCTCCAAATCGTTGAGCTCTCGTTCTTTCTGCAGCAGTTCCGTCTTGGCCACCACACCCTGCTCGGCCATGGGTCGAGTGATTTCCAGTTCTTGGTTGGCCAACGACAGGGACTTGTTCAGCCGCTTGACCCGACTGTTGAGTTCGGAAATTTCCTGTTCGCGCTGCGACACCTGTTCGCGCAGGATCGAGAGCTGCGTTTCCAACTGCGATTGCCTAACCCGGAATTGATTCCGTTCCGCGTCCGCTATCGCCGCCGATTCCCTCGTCACCTCGGGATCGAAATCGATCTCCTTGGGCTCCGTCTTGCCGGCAATCTCTGCCTCCAGGCGCGCCACCACCGCCAGGCCGTGCAGATAGCGTTGCCGCAAATCACGGAAATCGGCCTCGGCCCGGGTGTTGTTTACCCGAAGAAGAACTTGGCCTTTTTCGACCACTTGCCCTTCGGTAACGAGAACTTCTTCGAGAATACCGCCTTCCAAATTTTGGATAACCTGAACCTGGCTAGAGGGAATGATCCGAGCGTTCCCGCGCGTCACGATATCGAGCCGTGCATTATCCGCCCAAACAAGGAAGGCGACAAAGAATGCCGCCAGGGCAGCCAGCAGCAGGTGGCTGAAGAACCGCGCCCCGGTCTCCTCCTCCGCCGCCGAATCGACCCAATGCTCTTGCTCTGCCGTCGACATTCTTCGGCCCTGCTAACTTTGCACGGCGCGGACGCGGCCGGTGTTGAGGGCGTCCATGACCGTCGTCTTGGGCCCGTCCGCCACCACTTTTCCGTTATCCATGATAATAAGCCGATCGACAAGCGAGAGCATCGAATTGCGATGCGT